>JAEEGK010017488.1_pt1 | contig 15631 bp, 13 predicted proteins | sample 8958771 | NCBI WGS metagenome assembly JAEEGK01 (sample SAMN16246547, study PRJNA631951) | gut metagenome | biome: gut microbiome; feature: rumen; material: SC-attached | host: Bos | place: Iran: Karaj | collected 2018-10
CTTGGCAGCTTCAGGCGATGAAACGTGGCATCGTAGTGAAACACTTGCCTCTTATTGACGAAGGAACGCTGAGTATTGATCAACTGGAGCCGCTTATTTCTGAAAAAACGAGGCTTATCAGTGTGGCGCATGTCAGCAATGTGCTAGGCACGATAAATCCTGTTGAACAAATCATCAAGATAGCTCATGCACATGGCATTCCCGTCTTGGTGGATGGTGCTCAGAGTGCACCCCATTTCAAAGTGGATGTTCAGGCGATGGATTGCGACTTCTTTGCCTTCAGCGGCCATAAGATGTACGGACCTACGGGCATTGGTGTGCTTTATGGTAAAGAGGAATGGCTTGAAAAGTTGCCTCCCTATCAGGGTGGCGGTGAGATGATCGACAAGGTGACGTGGGAGAAGACCACCTTCGAGCGTCTGCCGTTTAAGTTCGAGGCAGGTACCCCTGACTATGTGGCTACTCACGGACTTGCCAAAGCCATCGAATATATCGAGTCGCTGGGTTTCGACGCCATCCAGCAGCATGAGCAAGAGCTCACCCGCTACTGCATGGAGCAGCTGATGACTATCCCCGATATGCATATCTACGGCCCCCAATTGTCAACTGTCAAAGATGCGGTAGTGAGCTTCAACGTGGGTGAGATTCACCATCTGGATATGGGTACCCTGCTCGATCGCTTAGGTATTGCCGTTCGTACAGGTCATCATTGCGCCCAGCCCCTGATGGATCGTCTGGGTATCAATGGTACGGTTCGTGCCTCGTTTGCCCTCTATAACACGAAAGAAGAAATCGACGCACTCGTGGCAGGCATCCGCCGCGTTAGCCAGATGTTCTAATTTTCAATTTTCAATCTTCAATTTTCAATGTTGGAAGGTCATTATTACGAAGGGAAGATTGAGGCAGGCTGCGACGAAGCTGGACGTGGTTGCTTGGCTGGTAGCGTATATGCCGCTGCAGTCATCCTCCCTGATGGTTATCAGAACGAACTCCTGAACGACTCCAAACAGCTTTCAGAGAAGAAACGCTATCAGCTACGTGAGATCATCGAGCGCGATGCGGTGGCATGGGCTGTAGGTATTGTTACCCCTGAGGAAATCGACAAGATCAATATCCTCAATGCCTCTATTCTCGCGATGCATCGCGCTTTGGATCAACTCAAGGTGCGCCCAGAGGCCATCATTGTCGATGGCAACCGCTTCAAGAAATACCAGAATATTCCCCATACCACCATCGTCAAGGGCGACGGCAAATATCTGGCTATCGCTGCTGCCTCGATTCTCGCCAAGACCTATCGTGACGACTATATGAATGGTCTCGCTGAGGAATATCCCCAGTACGACTGGCTCTCGAATAAGGGCTATCCTACGAAGAAGCATCGTGAGGCCATCAAGCAGTTCGGCATCACCCCCTATCATCGTAAGAGCTACAATCTCCTCGGCGATGGTCAGCTGAGTTTTGATTTTGGAGATTTCTGATAAAAAAATTAAATAATCCGCTAAATCCGTATAATCCGTGCCAAAAAATTAGTATCTTTGCACCCACAATTAGAAACGTACGTTTAAATAGTAATAAGATTATGGCAAAAAAGGCACTTTTGATGATTCTCGATGGTTGGGGAATCGGTAAGCATGGTAAGGGTGATGTGATTTTCAATACACCAACGCCTTATCTCGATCTGTTAACAGCAACTTCAGCTCACTCTCAGCTCCAGGCCTCTGGTGAGGACGTAGGTCTGCCCGATGGTCAGATGGGTAACTCTGAGGTGGGTCACCTTAATATCGGTGCTGGTCGCATCGTATATCAGGACCTTGTGAAGATTAACCGTGCCTGCAAGGACGGCTCTATCATGGAGAATCCTCAGGTAAAGGCTGCTTATACATACGCTAAGGAGAACAACAAGAAGCTGCACCTGATGGGTCTGACTTCTGACGGTGGTGTGCACTCAAGCCTCGATCACCTGTTCAAACTTATCGAGATCGGTAAGGCTTACGGTCTGAAGAATCAGGTGTTCGTACATTGCTATATGGACGGTCGTGATACCGATCCACACTCTGGTATAGGCTTCATCCAGCAGATTACTGATGTCTGTGCTGCTAACGATGCTGCCATCGCCAGCATCGTAGGTCGCTTCTATGCGATGGACCGCGATAAGCGTTGGGAGCGCGTGAAGGAAGGTTATGATCTGATTGTGAATGGTGTTGGTAAGCAGAGCAATGATATGGTGAAGGCCATGGAGGAGAGCTATGAAGAGGGCGTTACTGACGAGTTCATCAAGCCAATCCACAACGCCAGCGTGAATGGTACGATCGGGGAGGGTGATGTTGTGATCTTCATCAACTTCCGTAACGACCGTGCTAAGGAGATGACGATTGCTCTGACACAGGAGGATATGCCTGAGCAGGGTATGCATACCATACCTGGACTGCAGTACTACTGTATGACCCCGTATGATGCCAACTTCAAGGGTGTTCACATCCTCTTCCCCAAGGAGAACGTAGAGGATACACTGGGTGAGTATCTCTCAAAGCAGGGTAAGAAGCAGCTGCACACCGCTGAGACAGAGAAATATGCTCACGTGACCTTCTTCTTCAATGGTGGTCGTGAGGCTCCTTATGAGGGTGAGGATCGTATCCTGGTTCCTTCTCCGAAGGTGGCTACCTACGACCTGAAGCCTGAGATGAGTGCCTACGAGGTAAAGGATAAGCTCGTGGCTGCTATCAACGAGGCTAAGTACGACTTCATCGTGGTGAACTTCGCCAACGGTGATATGGTAGGACACACAGGTGTCTATAACGCTATTGCTAAGGCTGTCTGGGCTGTTGACAACTGCGTTCGTGAGGTCATCGAGGCTGCTAAGGCTAACGATTACGAGGCTATCATCATTGCCGATCACGGTAATGCCGATAACGCCATCAACCCCGATGGTACGCCTAATACCGCTCACTCACTGAACCCCGTTCCTTTCATCTATGTAACGAATAACAATAGCGCTACAGTAAAGGACGGTCGTCTGGCTGACGTGGCTCCCTCTATCCTCCACATCATGGGACTGAAGCAGCCTTCAGACATGACTGGTGAGAATTTGATCGTTGACTAATTTTTAGGCACGGATTACACGGATTTCACGGATTTTGTTAAACAATAAATTAATCCGTGTTAATCTGTGTAATCCGTGCCGAATTATAAAAGAATTATGGCAGTACAGATAGAGGATTCTTGGAAAGGACATCTTAGTGGCGAGTTTGAGAAACCTTACTTTGCGCAGCTTACTGACGCTGTGCGAAGGGAGTATCAAACCACAACCTGCTATCCTCCAGGCAAACTGATATTCAATGCCTTCAACCTCTGTCCGTTTGACAAGGTAAAGGTGGTGATTATCGGACAGGATCCCTATCACGAGCCTGGACAAGCCCATGGGCTGAGTTTCTCTGTGCAGGACGGCATTCAGTTTCCTCCCTCGCTGCAGAATATTTTTAAGGAGATTCAGGCCGATTTGGGTACACCAATCCCCGCTTCTGGCAATCTGACCCGTTGGGCAGAACAGGGCGTACTGCTTCTGAACGCCTCACTTACTGTTCGTGCTCATCAGGCAAATAGTCACTCTACACTCGGTTGGCAGAAGTTCACGGATGCCGCCATCCAGGCTCTGGCCACTCATCGCGAACATATTGTATATATGCTTTGGGGTGGTTATGCCCGTTCAAAGGCCTATATGATCGATAAGCAGAAGAATCTTGTGCTCGAGTCCGTCCATCCCTCTCCCCTGAGTGCTAATCGTGGCGGTTGGTTCGGCCAGCACCAGTTCTCACGCTGTAATGCCTACCTGCAAGAAAATGGCATGAGTCCAATCCTTTGGTAAAAGGTTTTAGCTGTGTAAATCCGTGTAATCCGTGCCAAATATATTACCCCCAATTATCCAAGTCGGCGATGTACTGCTCTCGTCAGAGATCCTGACGGAGAAGTTCTGTTGTGACCTCAGTGTTTGCAAGGGTGAATGTTGTGTGGAGGGCGATGCTGGCGCCCCAGTAACGATGGAGGAAATCGCTGAGATCGAAGAGTGCTTGGATGCGGTTTGGGGCGATCTCTCTGCCTCTGCTCAGGCTGTGATTGATAAGCAGGGTGTGGCATACACGGATACGGAAGGCGATTTGGTGACGAGTATTGTCAGGGGTAAGGATTGTGTGTTTACCTATTATGATCGTCTACAAAACATAGAAAACTGTTGTCTCTGTGCTTTGGAAAAGGCTTACAGAGCGGGTAAGACCCGATTCTGCAAGCCAGTAAGTTGTGCGCTTTATCCCATCCGTGAGAAACGCCTTGGCGAAGGGCTTGTAGGTCTGAACTACAATCGTTGGGCAGTCTGCAAGATGGCTGTAGCCAAAGGAATTCAAGAGAACTTGCGACTTTATCAGTTCTTGCGCGATCCGCTGATTCGCCGTTTTGGCGAAGACTGGTATCAGGAACTGTTGGATACCGTCGATGAACTGAAACGCCAGGGTTACCTATGATTCCCTATACTCCGAAGGCGACAGCCCCAAATGGTCTTTGAAGAATTTTCCAAAGAAGCTCTGATTGGGGAAGTTCAGTTCTTCTGCAATCTCCTTGATACTCTTCGTCGTATTCTTCAACATCACACGAACCTCCATCAGGATGTAGTTGTCTATCCACTCGTTGGGCGTTTTGCGGCTGACGTTCTTGACGGTCTCTGAGAGATATTTCGGCGTGATCTTGAGTTGCTGGGCATACCAGCCTACGCGACGTTCCACCCTGCAGTTGGCTTCTACCATTCTGATGAAATCCGTGAAGATCGCCTCTGCCCTTGTACGGGGCTTATCGTGTTGTTGTACACGATAGATGATGTTGCTCAGGTCGTAGAACATCGCCAGCAGCAGTGTCCTGATGAGGTTCTTGCGGAAGTGATTGCCCTTGTCGCCGATTTTTTTCTGGATAACCTGGAAATAGGCCTTGAAGGTCTCCATCTCCTTGGGCTCCAGTCTCATCACAGGATGACTGCGGGCGAAGAGGAACAACGAGCTGACATCCTTGATGTTCTGGATGATCTCATGGAAGAAGTTCACGCTGACCATCATGCAAAGGCCTTTCATGTCAGGCGAGTGACGATAGCTGTCTACGATATGCTTTTCGCTGACGACAAGGATGTCACCAGGTGCGATGTTCATCTTCTGACCGTCGAGCTGATACACAATCTCTCCTTCCGTACAGAGCCCGATAATGATGAAGTTCATCTTCCTGGGCTCTGTGGGCATTGGTGCCTCATTGATGCGTTCTGTCAACAGGAGGTCATTGTCCAGAAAGACCGATTCGCTCCATTGTTTGGCCTTTTCAAGATCGGTTTCCTTGATTTGTAATTGTTCTTTTACCACGTCTTGATGTTTTGAGTTTGACCAGCCTTCATTTTGATGGTTTTCTGCTGTCCATTATATAATAAGGTAATAGTGCCGTTGTTCTTGGCCTTGATGGTGCATGAGCGAACGCCACCTGTTTTCCATTCGAAGCTGACCTCATAGCCGCCACGTGCACAGAGTCCGCTTACGTAACCCTCCTTCCATTGCTCTGGGCATGCAGGCAACAGTTCGATGGTGCATTGACCATTAACTATTGAACTTTGCATCAGCATCTCGCACACACCAGCTGTTCCTCCGAAGTTTCCGTCGATCTGGAAGGGTGGGTGAGCATCAAAGAGGTTGGGATAGGTGCCTCCGCCTTTATGCCAGTTCTTCCAGTTGGCAGGCTTGGATCCTCTTGGTGCAATGGGTGTGAGCAGCTTCTGATAGATGTGATAAGCCTGCTTGGGGTTGTGCAGACGTGCCCAGAGGTTAATGCGCCAGCCTGTGCTCCAGCCTGTGGTCTTGTCGCCCTTGATTTCCAATGAGCGTTCGCAGGCTTTCTGCAGGGTAGGGATATCTCCTCCTGAGAAAGAGGAATCAGAGGTGGCTTGAGCCAGATGATTTCCAGGGAATAAGCCAATCAGGTGACTCTGATGACGATGCTGGAAATCCCAGTCATCCCAGTCGTAGTACCACTCGTTCAGGTCGCCCATGTGGCCGATGGTGTAGGGATGCAACTTGGCCAGTGCCTGTTCCATCTCCTTGTTCTTCTCGCCAAGGATCTTGCCTGCGGCGATGGTGTTGATAAAGAGTTCGCGGATGATGGCGAGATCGGCTGTTCCGCCATAGCAGGTGGTGCCGTGATAGCCCTTGTCCGTCTTATATTCGTTCTCTGGTGAGGTGCTTGGTGCTGTGATCAGTTCGCCTGGCTCCTTGGGATTGTCGATGAGCCAGCGCAGACAGAACTGGGCAGCGCCCTTCATCAGCGGATAGGCAGTCGTCTTCAGATAGTTTTTGTCCTGTGTGAACTGATAGCGCTCCCAAAGGGTGTTTACCAGCCAGGCACCACCCAGGTTCCAGTTCGACCACTCCGGACTCTCGTTCTTCTCGCCCACAGGGTTGGTCATTGCCCAGATGTCGCTGTTGTGGCTCGAGCACCAGCCTTCACCTATATTATAATAGTTCTTGGCGGTGAACTTTCCGTTGGCAGCCAGTCCTTGGATAAATCCGTCCAGTGGCTCAGCCATCTCAGCCATGTTGGCCACGAAGGCAGGCCAGTAGTTCTCTTCGAGATTGATGTTCACCGTATAGTTGCCACGCCAGGGAGACCATAGCTGTGGTGCCCAGAGTCCTTGCAGGTTGGCAGGCACACCGAGGGTTCTGGATGACGAGATAAGCAGGTAACGTCCAAACTGGAAATAGAGCTCCTCGAGATAAGGGGTCTGGTCACCGCCGTTGGTATAGTCCAACAGCAGTTGGTCTGTCATCCTGATGTCCTTGGCTCCTGGCAGATCGTTCGGATTGCGTCCATCCTTGTTCAGACAGAGCTTTACACGGTCGTAAATTGACTGATAATCAGCCAGATGACGGGCATAGAATTCCTCATAGCTCATGTTCTGGGTATGCCACAGGTCGTTGGTAACCATCTCTAAATAGTTGGCTCCCTCTTTCACGGGATGCTTGTCGAAACCATTGAAACTCGTTTCGTTCACGATATAGATAACCACCTCTTTGGCTTTGGTGATGGTGAGCGACGAGTCGCTGGCAGCCATCTCACCGTCAGTCTTCACACTGAGCATCGTACAGAAGTGGGTACTCTCCTGTGGATCGCCTGTAGCGTGTCCTGTCATCGTGATTTGTCCCAATGTGCTCTTCACCTGATGAGGTACTTGGGCTGTCAGTGCTATCTGACAGTTGACATCGCCCTGCAGACGGATGGCAATCAATTTGTCAGGGTTCGAGGCAAAGTATTCCCTTGTGATGAATCTGCCGTCACGCTGATAACTGTCTCTGACGATGGCTGAGTCGATATTCAGACTGCGACGGTAGTTTTTGACTTCACCCAGCGACAGGTCCTTGATATGCAACGTGCCCAGGGGTTGATAGAACTGCGAGTTTGGTCCCTGCACATGGAGTTGCAGCGAGTCGGCGAGCTGATAATCCTCGTTGAAGAGTGCCTCGCGTATCTTTGGGATCCACTGGTGGGCATCGGCATCGAGGTTTCTGTCCACTGGCTTTCCTGTCCATAGGGTGATATCGTTCAGATAGATGACGTTGTCATCGCTTCCGCCATAGATCAGTGCACCCATCTTTCCGTTGCCGATTGGCAGCGACTCTTCGAAGAACGTGGCCGGTTTGTCGTAATTCAACACCATCGGTGCCTGCTCCTGTGCTGTTGCCATCTGGCAAAACAGGGCTGAGATAAGCAAAGTTTTCTTCATATTTGTTGTTTTTAGTCATTTCCGCTTGCAAAGATACAAAATAATTTGTATATTTGCAGCATAAAACCAAAAAATTATAAGACCATGCAGCCTATAAAGACCCTGAACGATATGATTGTCTTCCTCCAGAAGCGGGGAGACAAGAAGCGTGTAGCCGTAGTTTGTGCCAATGATGCTTCCACCCGTTATGCTGTGGAGAAAGGTAAAGAGATGGGATTCATCGAACCCATCTACGTCGATGGTGACGATAAAGACGAGTGTGCCCGTAGGGCCGTTGCCCTGTGTAAGAACGGTGAGGCCGATATCCTGATGAAGGGACTGATCAACACAGATGTGATCCTTCGTGCTATATTGGATAAGGAGAACGGCATCTTGCGTCCAGGCCATGTGCTCACCCATGTGGCGATGGCCGAGATTCCCAGATACGAGAAGGTGCTCTTCTTTACCGATGCCGCCGTCATCCCTGTGCCCACAGAGGCTCAGCGCCGTCAGCAGATTCACTATATGAATTATGTCTGTCACGCCCTTGGCATCGAGGAACCTCGTATCTCACTCATCCATTGTGCTGAGAAGGTCAGTGCCAAGACCTTCCCCTACACCGTCGACTACCTCGAGATCATCGCTGAGGCTCAGACAGGTAAGTTCGGACGCTGTATCATTGACGGTCCCCTCGATCTGAAGACCTCGCTCGACAGTGTCAGCTTGCGAGAGAAAGGCATCCACTCCGTTATCGATGGACAGGCCGATGCCCTGATTTTCCCTGATATTGTGGCTGGTAATGTGTTCTATAAGACGATTACTCTCTTCGGCTATGCCAAGACGGCAGGTGTGCTGCAGGGCACCCAGTGCTGTTGTGTGCTCCCCTCACGGGCCGACAGTCCTGAATCGAAGTATTACTCCTTGGCGCTTGCCGCGATATAAAATCGTAAATCATGAAGATTCTCGTGATTAATCCAGGCTCCACTTCCACCAAGATGGCAGTCTTCGAGGACGAGACCTCTGTACTTGTCCGCAATATCGTGCATACCCCAGAGGAACTGGCTGGTTTCGATGATGTGATTGAGCAACAGGATTTCCGTCGACAACTGGTGCTCGACGAGCTTCAACAGGCAGGTATCCCTGTGGAGTTTGATGCAGTCATAGGGCGTGGTGGACTGGTGAAACCTCTCGAAGGTGGTGTTTATGAAATCAACGAACTGATGGTGAAGGATACCCATAGTGGTATCGCCCTGCATAATCATGCCTGTAACCTGGGTTGTCTCATCGCTTACGAGATTGCTAATGAGATCAAGGGTTGCCGCTCGTTTATCGCTGATCCTGGTGTCGTCGACGAGCTCAACGACTATGCCCGTATCTCTGGTTCCCCCCTGATGAACCGCATCTGTATCTGGCATGCCTTGAATCAGCGTGCCATCGCCCGTCGCTATGCAGCTGAAATAGGTAAGGAGTATGAGGATCTGAATCTGATCATCTGTCACATGGGAGGTGGCATTTCTGTAGCTGCCCATGAGAAGGGTCGCGCTGTCGATGCCAATAATGCCCTCGATGGCGAAGGCCCGTTCTCGCCTGAACGTGCTGGTTCGTTGCCAGCATCCGACTTGATTCGTCTCTGTTTCAGTGGCAAATATACTGAGAAGCAACTCCTGAAGCGTATTGCTGGCAAGGCAGGACTCAATGCCCATCTTGGTACGAACGATGTGCGCGAGGTGATCCGTCGTATTGAGGACTATGGCGACGAGCATGCCCGATTGATTCTCGATGCGATGATCTACCATGTGGCGAAGAACATCGCTGCTGAGTCTGCTGTCCTCTCTGGCAGCATCGATGCCATCTTGCTCACAGGAGGTTTGGCACGTTCAGAGTATGTCATCAGCCGCCTCCGCAAGCGCATTGGCTTCCTCGCCCCTGTCCGCTGTTTCCCAGGCGAAGACGAAATGGAAGCCCTCGCCCTCAATGCCCTCGCTGTCCTCCAAGGCAAGCGCCAGGCTAAAGAGTACTTATGATTCGTCATCTTTGCCCCCAAGCATCTCGCTTGGGGGCAACGTCAAGCAATCATTAATTAACAAAACAGAGTATTTATGCTGAAGACTAACACTTATTGTGGGATTTCTGAAGCCTTGAAGATTTGCAGCCAATAATAGGTATCCCCCTTTTGCCCATTATACATACTATTGTACACCTCACGAACCCATATCATTTCGTCCTCATTGATTGATAGAAGATAGAATGTAGCATTAGCTATCTGGAGCTTGTTTGTATTCTCATCATAACTGAATATGACTTCCTTCTGATAATTTTCAAAAGCTGAGCTATCCCACCCATTTATTGTGACATGATCACCTTTGAAGACATAGTCAGGGCTACCTCCACCTTGAAGTCTTCCATAATAATCATATACACTACCGTCTGGAAGAATTTCACCATAATCTGTTAACTCCCAAAACTTATTTTGAGCATATTTGTTAAATGTCTCAGAACTGATATACCCTATCCACTTACGAGTAGGCTCCCAGTCCCAGTACTCAGGAAACAGTTGGCTGGGAAGGATGACATCCTTGAGGGGATTACTTTCTTTGTTATGGTTGTTGATCATCACCTCCATGTTTAGCTTCTTTCCCTCCATCTTTGGATAAAGTGCCCAGAAAGGACGATACTCTATAGTGTCTCCACTCATAAATTCACCCATTTGAAGTTTTCTTTCGAAATAGAGACGCAAGGTCGATTCCTGTCCGTCCGTAATGATTTCGTGTCTTCTTAACGTCTTCTGCCTATAGGCTGGTACTCTTCCGATAACAAGGGTATATTTACTGAAATCGATTTGTGGCCAATGCAAGCAGGTTATAATGCTAAGCTCAGATTTAAGTTGCTCTTCAGAGTTTATGGTGTATAAGTATTCCCCAATCTTATACATATCAAAACGGAAATAGCGAGGAGCTGACATCGTCGTCTCAAAGAACGAATCATATTCGTGTGTCTCAACAGGGTAAACAGTATTCCTTGAAGGCTGGTGGCTTGGCTGAAGGAGGTAGACAATAGTCCAGTCACGTGCATTGTCTGTCAATGACTTATAGTCGCTTTCTACCAGCTGTACAGGCGTGCCATCATCTAGATACAAGTCTGAATACATCACAGTTTGCGAGGGTGAATAGACTTCATAAAAGAATCTGTTATTCCACTTAAAGCGATAAATACCAGAAGGTTCTGTTGGCAGATCTTGCCCCTCTGGAACGTATTCCAAATGATTGATATAATCAGCCAACCATTCTGGGAGCTGACTCTTATCTACAAGTTCGGTCTTGATTTCCTGATCGAATGAAGGATCATCTGTGTAGTCCTCGCCGCCACAAGCTGCGAAGGCAAAGATAGCCATCAAGGCCAGTGTTCTTATGTAGGTATACTGTTTCATACTGTCTTATTTCTGCCTTTACCTATATAACTGATAAGGCACCTAAACTTGCACGGAACAGAGCATATTTTAGGATTGTTTAACCTTTGTTTCTTATTGGTTTAAAAAAATTAAAATTTCAGCGAAATCGTGCAAAAATTAGGGGGCTTATCAGTTATATATGTAAAGAATCAAAAATGATTGATCATGAAAAAACTATTTATTATTGCAGCCATCGCGCTGCTGGGAGGAATGATGACTGCATGTAGCAGTAGTGAAGATGAATTTGATGTTGAGCAGGTGGAGCCAGCACTGCGTCCGCTGTTAGGCTATTGGCAGTATACAGGACCTACTTATGACAGCCAAGTTGGTTATATCTTCAAATCTTCTGGAGAGGTAGTCCGTTGGTCTATCGATCACTCTGCAGATGGTAGCGAGTATAAGGAACGTCATTTTGGTACTTATGGAATAGATGATGAACAGCACTATTATCTCAAGGGTGACAGCAAAGAGAATATGACTGAGGGCGCATACTATTACATCACAGAATTCACCCCCGATTCTATGACCATATATTGTCCTGGTTCGACAGAAATAATAGATTATCGGAAATATAAGAAATTGTCAAGTAGACCGTAAAATTCTCATGTCGCTTTCCTATGATTGAGGGCGCAATGGGGCCTGCCCCCAGTGTGCATGACAGACGCATAGATGCAAATACTCTGAAAGGATGTGGCACTTCTGACCTTTGCGACCCCAAAACATAGGGGTACAAGGGACGGAAGGGTCGCTTATTATTGCTTTGAATGATTAAAAAATCATAAATTTCAACGAAATCGTGCAAGGTTTGGGGTACTTGTCAGTTATATAGGTAGAAAGAAGAAAAAAGCAGGTTATGAAGTTGCATTCGATGATACTCAGTCTGATAATGGTGGCAGTCTTGTTGCCAATGTCTTGTGATACTGACAGTTCGACGCTGGATAGCTCGCCAGAGTCGCTATACGCCGTTATCAAACCAGAGGAGGAAACGCTGATTGATATCCTCCCCAGCGACTATGTGCTGACGCTCAACGATATTATTGCCGTCAACCCTGAGACGGGTGAGTTTAAGATGAAGAATACGGAGCGCATCGACTCGAAGAGTTATCCCATTCCTGTGCAGTACGTTATCATGTTCTATAGTAACGGAGAATACTTGTTCTCTGCCAAGCTCAACAGCTCTATATCGAGCTATTTGCCCAGCGGTTTGACGTTTTGTCATTTCCTGACAGACAAGAACGGGCAGGCCCGCTATGACCTTGGAGCTACACGGTTACAATATGAAGACGGAACGGTAGAGGGCAATCTCACTGACGAGCAGGAAAAAGGTATCAAGCGGTTGTATCAGATACTTCAAAGAGCCGGCAAAGTCAGAAGTAACATCGATTACGACTTCGAGTTCTAATGATCAGCGATGATGGCGAATAGTCTTCTGAGTTCGTCAGATTCCATTATTTTTTATATTTTTTTGTACTTTCGGGGTTAGGAAACAGCTCTTGTTATTCGTTATAGGGATAAAGAGCAAACAAAGACAATGCTTGAGAAAGAAGAAACAGAGCAACTGTTCAGAGAGCAGGCTGAGAGGATGCACAGGCTGGCGACAACGATGCTTCACGATGAAGAGGAGGCACGCGACGCAGTGAGTGAGATCTTCGAGCGATTGACGAATGGCGCCATCCGCCTCCCTGCGGAGAAGCCTGAGAGCTATCTCTTCGTCTGTCTCAGGAATCTCTGTCTGGATCAGATCCGGAAGCTGTCGCTCAGGGAACGGATAGAACGCCATCTGACGATGGAATCCCCCAGTCTGACACCTGTCGAATCGGAAGAGCAGCTGCTCATGGAGATGATGGAATACGCAGAAGAGATGATGACCCCTCAGACGTGGCGCGTCTTCCAGATGCGATTCGACGAAGGACTATCCTATCGTCATATCTCCGAACAACTCGGCATCAGTCAGGTGGCTGTCTACAAACACCTAGCACACGCATTGCAATTGCTCAGACAACAATTTAATCCGAAAGAAAAATGAAAGAGGACAAGATGGAAAGGCTGCTTAAAGCCATGGAGAATCCTGGTGACTACACCGATGAGGAACTCGAACAACTGTTTGAGGATGAGGAATTGCGCGACTGCTATAATATGGCCATCAAGGCTGAACAGGGGTTCAGGCAGCGCAGGGAGCAGGCAGAGTTGCATCCCTTGGCGACACATCATATATGGCTGAAGGTGGCAGCCGTCTTTATAGGTCTCATCATGCTCTCAGGCATCACCATTGCCGCTATCCAGTATATACGCTATATCGACGACAAGCAGACGGTACAAAAGCCCCCTGTCACTACGGTCCAGCCACAGCCCGTAGCTGAGAGTAATGAACCAGCCGACACCCTGCGCACCTTCGAGAACGAGGAGTTGGAGGATATCCTCTCAGAGATAGCCGCCTATTACCATTTGCGCACTGAATTTCGCGATGACGAGATACGCCATATCCGCCTCTATATCAAATGGAACAAGGCGCAAAGTGCTGAGGCGATGGTAGAGCGGCTTAACGGCTTCGAGAAAGTGAATGTCATCTTGGATAAGGACTTACTTTGTGCAGAATAACCATGAGACACACCCTGTACCTTATTATATTATTAGGTGCTGTAGCTTTCCCGTCGAGCGCACAGCATGTCTTCCGCAGCACATCGCTTTCTGATGCACTTATCCAGCTCGATGAGTCGTCGAAACGCTATGATGTGAATTTCGTGTACGATGAACTTGAGGACTTCACTGTCAGTAAAACAATCAAGAAAGGACGCCCCTTGCCTGATGCCGTGCGTGAGGTCTGCGGCTTCTATCCTGTGAAGGTGAGAGTGAAGGGACGAGACATTTTCGTGGAGTGTATCAAGAAAGACCGTACGAAACTTATGGGAAGACTTGTTGACGGTGAGCGCCAGCCCGTTGCTTATGCTAATATCACGTTGTTTGACCCATTCGATTCCACATACATAGGAGGTGGTGTGAGCAATGAGGCTGGCGATTTCGTTATCCCCTGCAGTGCTGAGAAGGCGAGGGTACATATCACCTGTATCGGCTTCAAGACGGTCGAGCGAATCATGCCCATCAGTCAGGTAGGCACTATTCGCATGGAGATGGAGAACTATTATCTCAACAGTATCAGCGTCAATGGTCATCTGGCAGTCTTCCGTAATGAGGCTGATCGCCTGCAATACATCGTGGCCAACGATCAGTATGCCAAGGGACATAACGCCCTCGAACTGCTGAGCCGAGTGCCAATGGTGACGATGATGAATGGCTATGCCAGTATCTTGGGAAAGGGTGAGGCTGGTTTCATGTTCAATGGAAGGGTGATGATGCAGGGCGATGAGGCTATCCGTCAGAAACTCTGGGCGTTGCAGGCTGAGGATATTGAGCGCATCGAGGTGATTTCCAATCCCTCTGGCAGATACCAGATGGATTCAGGAGGCGGCTATATCAACATCGTGACGAATCACGACCAGACGTTAGGCTGGCGAGGCGACATCACAGGACAGATAGGCAGAAGCGATGACTGGAGCGAGCTGCTCAGCGGTACTGTCAGCTATGCCTCGAAGGTATTTGATATGACTGCTGGTGCCAATATCGAGCAGAAAAAGGGAACCACAGACGACAATACTACCTATAAGATCTATAATGGATACGACTTGTTATCATCTATGATCTCCAATACCCGCCAGGAACAGACAGACAAGAATATCGGCACCAATGTCTCATTGAGATTCATGCCCATAAAGAATATCGAGTTGGGTGCAATAGCCAGTTACCGCCACCAGCGTTCGTATATGGATATCAGGGATGAAACCTCCTTCGTGGGCACCAAGTATTCTGATGGACAGCAGGTACCCAATTCTCCTTCGAACACTTTCAGTCTGACGGCCTATTGCGACTGGACGCTCGACTCTCTTGGCAAGCAGCTCAGTCTGACATTCAATAATTATAAGGAGAACGATGATGTTATCTTCACCATCTCAACCTCGATACCATCAGGCAGCTATTACAGGTCGAGATGCAGTTCGGAAAGCGACTACCTCATCCGTTCCATGAAACTCGACTTCTCGCTGCCCTTCCCATTGGTTACCTTCGAGACGGGCGTGGCCTATACCCATGTCCACAACGAGGCCTACGTCTCAGACAAGCGCATCCTTATGGGTCTGCCACGTTCATGGTCTACAGATTACGATTATCAGGAGCGAACGAAAGCCTTTTACCTAAATGGCACCAAAACATTCTTCCAAAGGCTGACAGCCAGGGCTGGCCTCAGGTTTGAGTGGACGGCCTTGAGAGGCAGAGACCGTATTGATGTGCCTGTGACGGACCTCACTTACAATCCTTATACTGGCACTATGTTGAGTATGAATAGTAAGAACAATCGCGAC
>JAEEGK010017489.1_pt1 | contig 15631 bp, 13 predicted proteins | sample 8958771 | NCBI WGS metagenome assembly JAEEGK01 (sample SAMN16246547, study PRJNA631951) | gut metagenome | biome: gut microbiome; feature: rumen; material: SC-attached | host: Bos | place: Iran: Karaj | collected 2018-10
CCTGGAGGCCTTGGCCTCCAGCTCCCGGGCGGCGGCGTTGAGGGTCATGCTCATATTGGTGCCGGTATCCCCGTCGGGCACCGGAAAAACGTTCAGCTCGTTGATGGCCTGCTTGGCGGCGTCCACCGACGCGGCGGCGTGGATCACCATATCGCAGAACAGTTTTGCGTCGATTCTCTCTCTCATTGCGTCTGACCCCCCACCTTATTCCGGCATGACCGAATCCACAAACACGTCCACATTGCGGACCTTGACGCCGGTGGCCTGGGTGAGCTTGTAGCGCACGGCGGAGCCGATGGAGTCGCAGATCACGGGGATGTTCACCCCGGTATTGACGATGATATGCAGCTCCACGGAGATGGAGCCCTCTTCATCATGGAAGCTCACCCGCACGCCTTTTCCCATGGCTTCCCGCTTCAGCAGATGCACCAGACCGTCGCTGGCGGACTTCTTCGCCATGCCCCGGACGCCGAAGCAGCTGGTGGCGGCAGCGCCGGCCAGCGTGGTGAAGACCTCGCTGGAAATGCGGATGACGCCTTCCTCGGTGTTGATCCTGACCATTATGTTGATCTCCCTTCTGCAGAAAGGTTGTGATTCACAGCGCAGAGGCCGAAGGTCTCTGACAAGGTATCATATCATAGCCTGATGGAAACTACAAGGATATTTTGCGTACGGGGCAAGATGGAGGACACAGGGACGGGGGAGGCGTTTCCCTGCCGCCTTTCTCGCCGGGCTCCAAAATACATATTTACAAACAAAGCCCGATTCTGTATACTACAGTCCGTAATCAAACGAGGAGTGACGCACATGTCCGACGGTTTTCCCCAGATCCTCAGCCGCCTCCGGAAGGAGCGACGGCTCAACCAGCGCACGGCGGCCTCCGCCCTGCACATCTCCCAGGCCCTGCTGAGCCACTATGAAAACGGGCTGCGGGAGCCGGGACTCGGCTTTGTGGACGCGGCCTGCCGGTATTACGGCGTTTCGGCGGACTATCTGCTGGGGCGCAGCCCGGTGCGCACCAGCTTCGCGGAGGAAAACGCCTCCCCTGCCCTGCGGCGGATGACGGAAACCGGGGCCCAGGCCCTGCTGGCCCTGTGCAGAGCGCTGCAGGAAGCGCCGGAGGAGCAGCGGGAGAAGGCGGAAAGGCTGCTGCAGCTCAGCGCCTATCAGATGCTGCAGCCCCTGGAGGAGCGGGAAAGCCCGGGAGATACCGCCGCTCTCTGCGCCGCCGCCATCCGGCTGACCCAGGACGGGCTTCGCCGGGAGGGCGGAGAAGGGCCGCTCTTCGCGGTGCCGGAGGAACTGCGGAAGCAGGCGGAAGAGGAGCTTGCCCGGCTGCGGCAGCTCTGGTCGAGCAATCAGGAGGTCAAGCCATGATCGAACAATCCAAGATCCGCAATTTTTCCATCATCGCCCACATCGACCACGGCAAAAGCACCCTGGCCGACCGGCTGCTGGAGGCCTGCCACGCGGTGAATCCCCGGGACATGGAGGCCCAGATCCTGGACAACATGGACCTGGAGAAGGAGCGGGGCATCACCATCAAGGCCCGGGCCGTCAGCCTGGAGTATAAAGACACGGACGGGGAAGAATACCGGCTGAACCTCATCGACACCCCCGGCCACGTGGACTTCAACTATGAAGTGAGCCGCAGCCTGGCCGCCTGCGAAGGGGCGCTGCTGGTGGTGGACGCACGCCAGGGCATCGAAGCCCAGACCCTGGGCAACGCCTACCTGGCCCTGGACAACGACCTGGAGATCCTGCCCGTCATCAACAAGATCGACCTGCCCGGCGCGGATCCTCAGAAGGTGAAAACGGACATTGAGGACGTCATCGGCATCCCCGCCATGGACGCCCCGGAGATCTCCGCCCGCCTGGGGCTGAATATCGACGCGGTGTTCCGGGAGATCATCGACGGCGTGCCCGCTCCCAAGGGGGACCCGGACGCACCCCTGAAGGCCCTGGTCTTCGACAGCCAGTATGACCCCTTCGTGGGCGTCATCGTCTATATGCGCCTGAAGGAGGGCAGCATCCGGGCGGGGATGGACGTGCGCCTCATGGCCCCCGGCGCGGAATACCGGGTGGTGGAGGTGGGCCACATGGGGGCCCTGGACCTCCAGCCCTGCCAGGAGCTGCGGGCCGGGGACGTGGGCTATTTCACCGCCAGCATTAAGAACGTGGCGGACACCCAGCCCGGCGACACCATCACCGGGGTGGAAAACCCCACGCCGGAGCCTCTGCCCGGCTACCGGCCCGCCCAGCCCATGGTCTTCAGCGGCATCTACCCCGCCGACGGGGCCCGCTATCCCGACCTGCGGGACGCCCTGGAAAAGCTGAAGCTAAACGACGCGGCCCTGAGCTTCGAGCCGGAATCCTCCGCGGCCCTGGGCTTCGGCTTCCGCTGCGGCTTCCTGGGCCTTCTGCACATGGAGATCATCACGGAGCGGCTGGAGCGGGAATACAACCTGGACCTCATCACCACGGCCCCCAGCGTCATCATCAAGGTCATGCGCACCGACGGGACCCTGGAGACCATCGACAACCCCCTGAACTACCCGGACCCCAGCATGATCGAGTACGCAGAGGAGCCCTATGTGGCCGCCGCCATCATGACCCCCCAGGAGTACGTGGGCAACATCATGGACCTGTGCCAGGACCGGCGGGGGGAATACAAGGACATGGTCTACCAGGGCAAGGACCGGGTGGAGCTCCACTACCACCTGCCCCTGAACGAAATCATCTACGATTTCTTCGACGCCCTGAAATCCCGCACCAAGGGCTACGCCTCCCTGGACTACGAGCTGGAGAGCTACCGGCAGAGCGACCTGGTGAAGCTGGATATCCTCCTCAACGGCGACGTGGTGGACGCCCTCAGCTTCATCGTCCACAAGGACAAGGCCTATCCCCGGGCCCGGCGCATCTGCGAAAAGCTGAAGGACAACATCCCCCGGCAGCTCTTCGAGGTCCCGGTGCAGGCCGCCATCGGCGGCAAGATCATCGCCAGGGAGACCATCAAGGCTCTGCGGAAGGACGTGCTGGCCAAGTGCTACGGGGGCGACATCACCCGGAAGAAGAAGCTGCTGGAAAAGCAGAAGGAAGGCAAAAAGAAGATGCGCTCCCTGGGCACCGTCAGCGTGCCCCAGGAGGCCTTCATGGCGGTACTCAAGCTGGACGAGTGAGGCAAATAGAAGCATGTTTACACTTTATCTTGTAGTCCCCTGCTATAACGAGGAGGCGGTGCTGCCGGAAACGGCCAAGCGCCTGCTGGATATCCTGCGGGAGCTGACCGCCGCCGGGCGCATCACGGAACGCAGCCGCATTCTCTTCGTCAACGACGGCTCCAAGGACCGGACCTGGGAGCTCATCAGCACCCTCCACGGCCACGACAAGCGCTTCGCGGGCCTCTGTCTCAGCCGGAACCGGGGCCATCAGAACGCCCTGCTGGCAGGGCTCATGCTGGCCAAGGACTATGCCGACGCCGCCATCAGCCTAGACGCGGACCTGCAGGACGACGTGGGGGCCATCGAGCGCTTCGTGGCCAAATACGAGGAGGGCTGCGACGTGGTCTACGGCGTGCGCTCCAGCCGGGAGACGGACACAGGCTTCAAACGGAATACCGCCCACGGCTTTTACAAGCTCATGACCGCCCTGGGAGTGGAGATCGTCTACGACCACGCGGACTACCGGCTCCTGAGCCGCCGGGCCATGGAGGCCCTGAGCCAATACGGGGAGCGGAACCTCTTCCTGCGGGGCATCGCGCCCCAGCTGGGCTTCCGGACCGGCACGGTGGAGTACGAACGGCAGCTCCGCTTCGCGGGGGAGAGCAAATACCCCCTGAAAAAGATGGTCGCCTTCGCCTTCGACGGGATCACCTCCTTCAGCGTCAAGCCCCTGCGCATGGCCCTGGTGCTGGGGGCCGCGGCCTTCCTGGTGAGCATCGTCATCCTGATCTACGGCCTCATCCGCTGGATCTGCGGCATGACCGTCACCGGCTGGACCAGCCTCCTCTTCTCCATCTGGGCCCTGGGCGGGCTCCAGCTCCTGATGCTGGGCGTCGTGGGGGAATACGTGGGCAAGACCTATCTGGAAACCAAGCAGCGGCCCCGGTATATCGTTTCCGAGACCCTGCTGAACGCCGGGGACGAAATATGAACCGATCCTGCGCCGGGAAGCAGCTGCAGCCTCCCGGCGCGGGTTTATTTTGCCCTTTAAAGTCCCGGTTTTTTATGCTATTATAGATAGTGGTATGATTTTCTCGTGACGGTCCGTATCCCGATGGGTCCGTCCACAGAAAGGAGAACGTCCATGTTTTGCGTGAAATGCGGCACCAAGCTCGACGACGGCGCGAAATTCTGCCCCAACTGCGGCGCCGCCCAGGCTCCGTCAGCCCCGGCGAGCGCCCCCGCGGCCGCGCCCGTCCAGCCCACCGTGGGCCCGGCCCAGCCCCATCGGAGCAGCACCTCCCGGCAGCAGCCGGTCTATGAAGCCCCCGTCCGGCAGGCGGTCTACACGGAACCGGCGCCCGCCGCCCCGCCGAAAAAGAAGAAAAAGCACGTGGGGCTGGTGATCTTCCTCATCATCATCCTGGCCATCGCCGCCGGGGCGTTCCTGATGAAGGACAAGATCGCTTCCTATGCCCTGCGCTCCTTCGCGCCGGCGGAGAAGTATTATCAGCATGTGGAAAAGCAGTCCATCTCCGAGCTCAGCGCCAATGCCTCCGAAGCCTACGACACCTGGGTGCTGGCCAATAAGGACGCGGACAACATGACCGCCGAGGGCGGCATGGAGATCAAGCTGGGCAGCGCAGGCCGCGACCTGCTCATGGGCGTCGTGGGCCCGACCCTGCAGCAGCTCAACCCGGAGGAGGACCTGGCCTGGCTCCAGAGCCTGAGCATCGAGGGCGGCCGCATCACCCAGGGTGACCTGACCTCCATGCAGCTGCGCTTGACCCTCAACGGTACGAAGCTCATCACCCTGGACCTGTCCGCGGACCCCGCCAATGACAAGGCCTACCTCGCCATCCCGGAGCTGAAGGCCGATTATCTGGAAATGCCCCTGTCCCAGCTCACTTCCATGGGCGGCGGCAGCGGCATCATGCAGTTCGTCGGGATGGCGGGGAGCCTCCTGAGCGCGGACAACAAGCAGATGGCGGAGTCCCTCCGCAGCATGCCCGACAAGGCTACGGTGGCGAAGCTCATCGACAAATACCTCAACCTGATCCTGGACTGCACCGAAGAGGTGGAGAAGGACACGGAAGACCTCACCGCAGGGGGCATCACCATGGAGGTGACGGCCCTGGAGCTCACCGCCGACGGCCCGACCCTGGCCAAGGCCCTGGAGAACGTCTACACCGAGATGAAAAAGGACAATGACATCAAGGCTATCGTCGTCAACACCAGCAATGCCAGGGGCGAGGACGGGAATGCCGCCTACGAGGAATTCCTGAAGGATCTGGACGAGAAGCTGGGAGATCTGGACAGGGTGAGGCAGGGCGACGGCTTTGAGATGACCGTTTACACCGACGCTTCTGGCGAGGTCGTGGGCCGGGAAGTGCACGCCGAGGACTTCACTTATGTCCTGAAGTTCCCGGAGCAGGGGGACAAATTCGGCCTGGAGCTCTTGCTGGGCGAGGATACCGAGGGCCTGCATCTCACGGGCAAGGGCACCAGGAGCGGCGACAAGCTCACCGGCGAGCTGGATATGGAATCCAATGGCAGCTACCTGGGCATCCTGGCCCTGGACGGGCTGGACAAGGAACAGATGAAGAAGGGCGTCTTCACCGGCGCCATCGAGATCCGGCCCAGCGACGCCATGCTGGACACCGACAGCGCCACGGCTTCCAGCCTCCTGCGCAACCTGGTCCTGCGCATCGAAATGGACACCGCCCGGAACAAGGGCAGCGTCATCTTTAACATCATCAGCGACGGAAATCTGTTGCTGAGCCTGGGAAGCAGGGCGGAATCCAAGTCCGGCGGCAGGGTCAGCCCCGCAAGCGGCACGGACATGGAGGCGTGGAGCGCCGACCTCTCCGCCACGGATTTCCTGAATACCCTGGTGGATGCCCTGAAGAGTGCCGGGGTGCCGGAGGCCTACACCTCCATGCTCCCCACGGGGGAATGAGCAGGCCCAGTCCTGAACTATAACGATTCTTCGGTGAGGCCCCGGCGTCCGTCGGGGCCTCAAATTTAAGGAAACGATATGGACGATCGAAGCGAATTGAACAACATCCGCAAAAGCTACGGGAAAAAGGAAGTGCTGCGGGGGGTGTCCATGCCCCTGGAAAAGGGCCGGGCCATCGCTTTGGCAGGGCCCAACGGCAGCGGGAAATCTACCCTGCTGCGCCTGCTGGCGGGGGTCATCCCCTCCGGCGGCGGCGAATTCTGGTGGCAGGGCAAGGACCTTCTGCGTGACCGCGCCCTGGCCCGCCGGTTGGTGGCCTATGTGCCCCAGGGCACGCCCCTCATCGACGAGCTGACCGCCTGGGACAACCTGCGCCTCTGGTACGACAGGGACGCCCTGGAGCGTTCCCTCCAGGAGGGGATGCTCCGGCAGCTGGGGGTGGGGGATTTCCTCAAAACCACCGCCGGGAAGCTCTCCGGCGGCATGCGCAAGCGGCTGAGCATCGGCTGCGCCATGTCCGGCCAGCCGGAGATCCTGCTGCTGGATGAGCCCACCGCCGCCCTGGACCTCCCCTGCAAGCAGGCGCTGCTGGACGCCTTCGCCCTCTTCCGGCAGCAGGGCGGCCTTATCCTCATGGCCACCCACGACCTACTGGAGCTGGGGAGCTGCGACCGGGTCTACCTTCTCTCCAAGGGAACCCTCTCCCTCTATGACTACGACGGCGACTCCCGGCGTCTGGCTCAGGTCCTGGAGACGGCATGAGGGGCGGGAACTATCTTCGCGCCCAGTGCAGGCGCGCCCTGCGGGTGCTGCCCCAGATGCTGATCCTGAGCCTGCTGCTCCTGGCCGTGGGCATGCTGCTGGGGCAGATGCTGACCCAGCGCAGCCGGGAGGAGCCCTCCAAGAAAAAGACCCAGGTGGGCGTGGTGGCGGACCGCAGCATCGGCTTCGTCGCGGAGATCTTCGACGGGCTGGAGAATTTCGACGCCTCCCGCTTCGCCCTGGACTTCATCTTCCTGGACGAGGAGGAGGCTTTGCGGAGGCTGCGGGCCAAGGAGCTCAGCGCCTATGTGGTGGTGCCGGACGATTTCGTGGACAGCGTCTATGCCGGCCAGGTGGACCCCGTACGCTACGTGACCCTCAGCGGCGCTTCGGGCACCACGGCCCAGCTGCTCACGGAGGTGGCCGACGCGGTCTCCCGCGTCTTCCTGGAGGCAGAAAGCGCCCTGGTGGGGGCGCGGAACTATGTGACGGAGGCCCTGCCCGAAGTGGACGCCGACGCCAGCGACTTCGCCCTGGCGGACCGCTATACCGCCCTCACCCTATCCAGGGACAAATTCTACCGGGTGGAGATTTTGGGCTATGCCGCCTCCCTCAGCACGGAGGGCTATTATTTCTGCGGCATCGGCACCCTCTTCCTCATGCTCTGGGCCATCAGCACGAGCCCCCTCTTCTCCCGCCGCTCGAAGGAGCTGTGCCGGGTGCTCACCGTGCGGGGCCTGGGGCCGGGGAAGCAGGTCGTCTGTGAATTTCTCCCCTTCCTGGTGCTGATGCTGGTGGGCCTGGGCTGCATCCTGGCGGCCTCCGGCGTCTTCTTCCGCCTCTATGGGGCGGAGCCCCCTTCCCTGGAGCCGCTGCGCTCCACCCGCGCCTGGCCGGTGCTGCTGAGCCAGGTGCTGATGCTCTGCGCCATGGAGTTCTTCCTCTACGAGGTGGAGAGCTCCCCGGTGGAGGGGATCCTGCTGCAATTCCTCTGCGCCGTGGCCCAGGGCTATATCTGCGGCTGCGTCTATCCCTACAGCTTCTTCCCCAAGGGGGTGCGCCTCCTGGGCTCCCTGCTCCCCGCGGGGGTGGCGATCCGCTCCTTCACGGGGCTGCTGTCCGGCGAGGGCGGGCCCTGGGTGTTCGCCGTCCTCTACGTCCTGGGGTTCCTGGCCCTGTCTGTGCTGCTGCGGCGGCGCAGGCTCAGCCGGTAAAGGAGGGCGGAGTATGCCAGTGAAAAAGCTGCGCCGCTTCTTCCTCTGGTATGGGCTGATAACCAAGCGGCTGCTGAAAAAGCCCAGCTATCTTATCCTGCTCCTGGCGGTCCCCGTGCTGACCGCGGCCATGAACCTGGCCGCCCAGAAGGACGTGGGGCTGGTCACCGTGGCCCTGGCCGGGGGCGAAAACGACGCCGTGGCCCTTCGGGCGAAAGAGGAGCTGCTGCATGCCACCGGCCTATTGCGCTGCATCGGCTACGACAGCGCCGAAGAGGCCATGGAGGCGGTGAAATTCGCCCAGGCGGACGCCGCCTGGATCTTCCGGGAGGACGCCGGGGAGGAGCTGAGGAAGCTGGTGACCTCCTCCGGCTCCCGCGGCGCGGTGCTGGTGGTGGAGCGGGAGGAAACAGTCTTCCTCCGCCTGGCCAGGGAGGAGCTGGCCTCCGTCCTCTACCCCACCGCCAGCCGCATGACCTTCCGGGACCACCTGGCCTCCCTGTCCGGGGACCGGCCCCTGCCCGACGATTCGGTGCTGGAGCCCTATTACCGCACCCTGTCGGAGGGCCAGCAGGTGCTGGTCTTCACCTATGACGACGGGCAGGTGCAGGAACCGCCCAGGGATTTCCTCACGAACCCGCTGCGGGGCCTTCTGAGCCTAGTGGTGGTGCTCTCCGGCCTGGCCTCCTGCATGTTCTACTATGCCGAGGAGGAGGCGGAAAGCTTTCTGCGCATCCGGGGCGGGTTGGGGCTTCTGCTGCCCCTGCTGTGCCATGTCTGCGCCATGGTCCCCGTGGCCCTGGCGGGGCTGATCGCCATGGCCGTTTCCGGGATGCTGTATGGGTTCTGGGTGGAGCTTTTGCTGTCCGCCCTGCTGTGCCTGGCTTCGGCGGGTTTCTGTGAAGCGCTTCGCCGCCTGTGCCGGGGGCCGGAGCTTTTGGGGGCCTTCCTGCCCATCCTCATGATGGTGATGCTGGTCCTCTCCCCCATCTTCCTGCATTTCAAGCAGTTCGCCATCCTGCGCAGCCTGCTGCCCACGGTGTACTACTTAAATGGGGCCTACCGGGGCGCAGTGCAGGCGCGGTTTTTGCTGTATACCCTGATCGCCCTGGCCCTGGGGACCCTGCTCCCCCCGCCTGTGAAGGGGAAATAAAGCGCAGCAGGGATCCTTCTCGGGATAACAAGCAGGAAAGGACCGCTGCGGCGCTCTCCCCCTCATCCGCCCCTTCGAGGCACCTTCCCCAAGGGGAAGGCAAGTCCGCTGCGGCGGGGACGAAGAACGGAGATTCGGGACTAGGCGTCAAAGAGTACCCTCGGCTTCCCCTGGGGTAGCGAAGCGACGCCGCGGGAGTGAATGACCTGCCAGGGGCAGGTCAGAGCCGCGGCGTGACCGAGCCGCAGCGAGACAGCTGTCGCGAAGCGACTGATGAGGGGCGATACGTGCCGATGTTCCTTAAGTTGATGCGCGGCCAGGGGGACGGACAAAAACCGTCCCCCTGTCTTTATTATCGAAATTGAGTATTGCTTTTTTGGCTGTTATCATGTAAAATATTTACAGATTTTTCGAGATAGGAGCATAGACCAGTGATCAACAAGGATATCATCGGCTAACTGAATAGGGGCGCATCATAAGGAGAGGGGCCATCCCCTCTTTAGTTTGGTGCGCTGTTTTGGGTAACTTCTGATAGTGGGGACCGCAGGATGCAGCCACGACGGGAGCTGCTTCGCTGCGGTATTTTTGCGCCCATTTTCATACCGAAACAATTCAGTATCAAATTTATGTTCAAGGAGAAAAACCAATCATGATAATAAAGCTGGAACCTGTCAATAACGAAAACAGAGAAGCGGTCCTGGCCCTTTCCGTGGGGGAGGATCAGCCCTTCGTCGCAACAAATGAAGTCTCTCTGCGGCAGGCGGAGGAGACTAACGCAAAAAAGCCCGGCATGGCCCGGCCCTTTGCCATCTATGCAGACGAGAAGCTGGTGGGCTTCTGCATGTTCGCATTCGATCCCGAAGAGGAGGACGAGGACGACCGCTACTGGCTATGGCGCTTCATGATCGACCGGAAGGAACAGGGCAAGGGCTACGGCCAGGCCGCCCTGCAGGAGATCATCCGATACTTCAAAGAGCACGGCGCCGACCGGCTTTTCCTGTCCACCGAGCCGGAGAACGAGCTGGGCCTGCACATCTATCATAAGGCCGGCTTCCGGGAGACCGGCATCATCGATGGGGACGAGGCCGTGCTGATGCGGATGCTCAAAGGCCCCAACCGGATCATCAAAAATATCTACGGCGTCGATGTGGATAAGGCCATGGGTATCAGGGGCAAGAAGGGCTACGGCGTCAGCATTGCCGTCCAAAGCGGAGACGGTGATTTCCTCACCTACTGCGCCGGCAGCGGTCGCTTCGGCGAGGACTTCCCGGTGAACCCGGATATGCTGTTCCAGGCGGGTTCGGTATCGAAACCCATGTTCGCGCTGACGCTGCTCCGCTATGTTGACAAGGGCCTCATCGACCTGGATGCGGACATCTCCAGCGTCGTACCGGAATTCGTCAAAAAGGGCCCCGTGACCTTCGCCGCCCTGCTCAGCCACACGGCGGGCTACAACCTCCACGGCTTCCCCGGCTACCCCACGGCTCACGAGCCGCTTTCCCTCGAGGACGTGCTCAGCGGCAAGGGCGTCACGCCGACGCTCAGAAGGATCCGTCCTTACTGCAAGCAGTTTATGTACTCCGGCGGCGGCATAACCCTGGCTGAGCTTGCCTTTACGCGCATGACGGGGACCACGCTCCGCGAGGCCTTCCGGAAGGAGGTCGCCGAGCCTCTGGGCCTTACGCGCACCGGCTTTTTCCAGCCGCTGGACGAAGACCTGGTCGCCAACGCCGCCTTCGGCGGCAGACTCGGACTTAAAGAAGACCCTGCCCACGGGTATCACTATTATCCGGAGCACGCCGCAGCGGGGCTTTGGACGACGCCCACGGAGCTTGTCAAGATCGGCCTTGCCCTTTCCAAAAGCTATCGCAAAGGCGGCCTCCTCAAGAAGAAGACCGCGCGGCGCATGATGACGTCCGTCATGGATGACTACGGCCTTTGCCTCGACGTTTGGGAGTCTCCGGCGCGAAAAGACAGCGTTGCCGGCCACACCGGGGAGAACTGGGGCTTTTTGACCAGCTGGACCTTCTCCCGCAAAAAAGATATCTGCGTTGCCGTGATGTACAACAACGTCACGGAAGCAGCCGACAAAGCCATGGACGACATCGCCTGCGAGATATACAAAAATGCGAAAGGTTAAAGGAGGAGTATTCGGATGGATAAGAATACCAGGATACAAAATCTGGTCTATGAATTGAATAAAAAGGACGGCTTCAACGGGGCCTGGCTCTACGCCGAAGGGGGCGAGATCGTGTCCAAGGGCGTTCTCGGCTTCCGGGATCCCGAAGACACGCTGCCGATCACGGAGGACACGATCTTCCAGCTGGCTTCAATCAGCAAGACGTTCACTTCGGCGGCGGTCATGCTGCTGATGCGGCAGGGCCTTCTCAGCCCGGAGGACGAGATCACGAAGTTTTTCCCGGAGATCCCGTATCCGGGCGTGACGGTCCGGCATCTGCTGACCCACACAAGCGGCGTTCCCGATTACTTTGACGACGCGGACTGGTTCATCAAGATCTGGAAGGAAGAAAAGCGGGTGCCGGGCAACGACGAGATTTTGCGCTTTCTCCGGGAAACCAAGGCGAAACCCTACTTCGCCCCAGGGGAAGGCCTGCATTACTCCAACACCGGCTATAATCTGCTGGCGCTGCTGGTGGAGAAGCTCTCCGGCGTTCCCTATGAAGAGTTCCTGCAAAAGAACATTTTCGAGCCCGCCGGCATGAGCTCCACCCGCTGCTGTCATATCCGCAGAGACGGTGTGCCCTTTGAGAATCATGCACAGGCGACGGTGTTCGAGAACGGCAAATGCGTGGCCGACGTGGATTCCGAGGAGGACGGCGACGTGGTCGCCTTTGACGGACTGAACGGCGACGACTACGTGTATACCAACATCTTCGACATGTTCAAATGGGACAGGGTGCTGCGCGAGGGCAAGGTGCTCACCCTGGAGGAGCAGCAGCGCATGTACACCCCCGGAAAGCTCCTAAGCGGCGAGGACGCCGTTTATGACGAGGACGAGGGGCTGGGCTACGGCTTCGGCTGGGCCGTCGGCCGTGAGGAGGAGCTTGGGCTCGTCGTCAGCCACAGCGGCGGCATGCCGGGCGTCCTTACCTGGTTTGAGCGCTTCATCGACGCGGACAGGGTCCTTGTGATACTCAGCTGCCGGGACTACAGGGACGTCAGAGCGTATCTGGGCTTCTGGAATGGCGTGGAAGACATCATAAGGGATAGGGAACCCAAGCCCATCGTCTCCATCGAGGATATCGCGATCAAGAACCCGGACAAGTCGAAGTGGGAGAGCTGCTGCGGCAAATACGAGCATCCCGAAGACGCCGAGTTCCTCGTAGACGAGGTTTTTCTGAAGGACGGTGAGCTTCACGCCAAGGCCATAGACGAAGACGGGGATGCGCTGAGCTTCCGGCTCTATCCTCTCGGAGAGAATGCGTTTGGCCGCAAGGGCGGCATGCTCAAGCTGACATTCGGCGACGGCTGCGTGATGTACGACGATTTCACCTGCAAAAAGCTGTGAGCGGACAAGGGGACGGTTAGTGCGAAAATAGCGTTTCCCCGTCCCTTTCGGCCCCCTCTCTAAGGCATTACTAATACCTGATAGAAATCTAGGATCGAGCAGCGAGCAGAAATCGTGTCAGACGAGGCGGAGGACGAAGGCGGGCTGTCGCCCGTCAAGGCCGACAACGAAGTTTGGCGCGATTTATGCCACTGGGAATCCGAGATTTCTATTGGGTATTAGTATGACAATGACGGGGGACGGGGAAAAGCAAAAAGACAGCCCGGCGCGTGCCATGAAAATGGCGATGCGTGCCGGGCTGTGTATATCCTGTTTTATAGCTTCAGCTTATCTTCCAGATTGTATTCCCTGGCCCCGTTCAGGCAATCCAAAAAGTATTCCCATTCCGCCGGCGGTATCTCCTCCTCCCCCGCCGCGTAATGCAGGAGGGAAAAGTATACGTCCGTCGCAAGCCTGTCTTCCGATTCGTATATCTTCGTGCAATCGACACTTTTTGCCAGCGCGTCCGCCAGCGCTTCGCCGCGCAAGCCCTGATGGAGGACCGCGCCGATCAGGCTTTTGAACTCCTCATAAAACACACGCCGTCCCCTTTTTCAAAGAGCCATTACATAAATCTGACATGGATTCTTCTCATCCCACAGCATGGGAAACACCTCAAACTCCTTAAACCCCACGGCAAGATAAAACCGGTTCGTCTCGTCGTAATCCTCATATTTCCCCATTTGCACGGTCTTTACCTGAAGGAAGGAATAACCGGCGCTCTTCGCCCTTTCCTTTGCTTTTTCAAAAAGGGCTTTCCCGACGCCTTTTCTTTGGTATTCCCGAAGCACGCCCATCACATGCAGTTCGACGGTAGCCTTGCCTGTCTCTTTCAGGCAAAGAAATCCGAGGGGTTTGTTTGCTTCGTAAGCTGCGCAGAAGGGCAGGTCGGCGCTTTCCCGGATGTAAGCTTCCCGCGCTTCCGGGATCTCGAACCAATCCTGCAGTGCTTCCAATACGCCCCGTGCGATACGCTGTTTTTCGGCTTTGTCCGATATAAACTTGACCTCCAAGTGTTGCCTCCCCGAATGATCTGTTATTCTTTTGCGCATTATACCTTAACGCACAGATACTGTCCACATTGATAATAGCAGAGTCCATCGCCCTCCGCAAACGCGACAACAAGCAGGAAAAGACCGCTGCGGCACTCTTCCCCCTCATCCGCCTCTTCGGGGCACCTGTCTCGCAGTGGCTCGGTCACGCCGCGGCTCTGACTGAGGAGCGCGCACGTCCCTGCGAGGGGCCCTCGCGCACGGAATGCCCCCGGCAGATCATTCACTCCCGCGGCGTCGCTTCGCTACCCCAGGGGAAGGCAGCGCGGGAAGGCAGACAGGCGTGTTCAAGGGGTGTATTCCATGAACACATGTTCCTCCGTGCGGTCATATTCCCGGAAGGAGCACTTCTCGTAAACATGGATCGCCCTGCTGTTATTCGGATTGGTCCTCAAAAAGATCCGGCGCAGATTCAGCTGCTTCATCCCGTACTCGGTGACGGCCCGGACGGCTTCGGTGCCATATCCCCGATCCTGCATCTCTGCGGTGATGGCGATCCCCAGCTCACCGGTGCCGTCAGCTACATCCATCAGCTCCACATTCCCGATGAACCTGCCGCTTTTCTTTTCAAGCATGGAAAAAACGGGGACCTTTTCTGCCAGCTTTTTCTGTACCCATCGGATCTCCTGCTCCTCGGTAAAGGGCTCGTGCCAGCCGCCGATGAACTTCTCCACATGCTCAATATCGTTGACCATTATAAGATAATCCTGGACCAGACGCTCCGATACCGCAACAAACCGAATATTCTCGGATTCAAAAATCTGTTTCATACCGCTATCCTCGCTAAGCGTGAAATTATAACGAGTGTATCAGCAGCGGCCACATCATGTCAATATCCTCATAGTATACCGCCAAATCCCAATCCCCGCAAAAAAAGAGGGAAAGGGCCCCTTGCGGGGTCTTTCCCTCTGTCCGCTTTTTGATTGTCCTGCGGAAACTCAGGCCTTGGCCATAGCTTCCTTCAGGGCCTTCTTGGTCTGCTCCCGCTCCGCCGATTCGATGGCGGTGGGCTTGAAGATCAGGCTGAAGATGATGGTGCAGATGGCGGCGACCACCACGGCGGCGTAGGTCTCGGTGATGGCGAAGGAGCCGATCTTGATGGGATAGCTGCCGGTGGCCAGCTTGATGGCCACCCAGCCCACGGCCACGATGGCGGTGAGGATCATGGCCCAGATGGCGCCCTTGCCGCTGGCCTTCTTCCAATAGATGCCGAAGAGCACCACGATGAAGAGCGCGCCGCGGAGGGAGTAGGCCGCGTAGACCAGCTCCAGCACGGTGGAGGCCTTCCACAGGAAGATGGCGCCGGCGCAGCAGATGATGCCGGAGATGGCGGTGGTGATGCGGCCCATTTTCAGGACCTGCTCGTCGCTGGCTTCGGGATGGAGGACCCGCTGATACACGTCGCGGGTGACCATGGTGCCGGAGGCCAGGATGATGGGGCTGACGGTGCTCAGCACAGCCGCCAGGATGGCAGCCAGCACGAGGCCGCCGGCCACGGGGTTCATGCCCCGCATCATCAGCTCGGGCAGCGCGCTCTTGCCGGCAGCGGCCACGTCCATGCCCTGCAGCAGGTCGCCGTTTTCATACATGACGCGGGCGGCCATGCCCAGGGTGGCGGTGAAGAAGCCGAAGGGAGCCGCCACGAAGGCGGTGATGATGCAGGCCTTGCGGGCCTGCTTGGCATTCTTGGAGCTCAGCACGGGCTGCAGGCCGGCCTGGGCCGTGCAGGCGCCCAGCAGGGACGCGATGATCCAGCTGGAGA
>JAEEGK010017498.1_pt1 | contig 15624 bp, 15 predicted proteins | sample 8958771 | NCBI WGS metagenome assembly JAEEGK01 (sample SAMN16246547, study PRJNA631951) | gut metagenome | biome: gut microbiome; feature: rumen; material: SC-attached | host: Bos | place: Iran: Karaj | collected 2018-10
TTTTATTATTCTCATTTGAAATTTCCATATCTATTTCAATTGTTTTTAAATTTTATAAGATTATTAAATATATTATTTGATATTTTTATTTAACTAAATATAAATAAAATTTTAAAAAAAATTATTTATTTATCAATTTTTTATATTAATTAAAAATGATATTAATGAAAATATTTATAAAAAATTAATTATATAATTATTTATTTTTTCGAATATGTTATTATAATATTATTATTATTTTTATTATTATTATAATTAATTTTTTTATTTACAGATTTCGATTGTCTATTATTATTATTTTTAGATATTAAAAATTTTTGAGCTTTTTTAATATTATTAATTTTTTTATTAACATTCGTATATAAATAAATAATTTTATTATCATTTTTTTTTTTATTTGTGATTAAATTATTTATTTTACAGCTATTTTTATTAATATTAGTAATTACTTTATTATTATTATCTTTTGAATTTTTTTTTTCAAAATTTTTAGTAGAATTATTTTTACTTAATTTTTGAGTTTCAAATTTTTTAACATCATTAAATATATTTTTATTTATATTAGATTTATTGTTAAAAATTTTTGAATTATTTAATGAAAGTTTTTTCATTGTTCCACATTTTGATTTTGAATAATTATTTCTTAAAGGTAATGATTCAAAATTATGTTTTAATAAAAAATTAATAAATTGATCATTATTATTATTTTTTTTTACATTTCGAATTTTAGTTGGATTTTTTGTAATATTATTATAAGAATTATTTTTAGTTAAAGATTTTTCTTTAAAATTTATTTTAATTTCTCCTATATTATTATAACTATAATTTCTATGATGATTTTTTGTTTGAGGTTGTAATTCTTTTTTAATATTTATTACACTTACTTTTTCTGAAGAAACATTATTATTATTATTTAATTTATTATTATTATCATTTAAAATAAAATCATTAGAATTAATAATTTTTTTATTGGAATTTCCTATATTATTAGAAGTACTCATATTCATTGACATATAAGCAGCATTAAATTTTTCATTTTTTTTCATACAAGTAAATATATTTGAATATTCAATTTTTCCAACAGCTTTAATAAAATTTATAATTAATCCAGACACAATTTGATTATTTTTATATTTAAAAATAAATGCATTAATAAACATATTTTCATAAGATTTATTTCCATTTATCATATGTCCATATTTTATAATAAATTCAAATATATTTTCATCATCAACTTTTTCCCATTTAATAAAATCAAATAATTCAGTTATATCTTCTTTAATATTAATTTCATCATTTAACCATTTATTTAAAGCAATAACAATATCATTTTCTGAATTTTTATTCAAATATTTATTTTTTAATATTAACAAAAGAAGATTTTTTGATATTTTATGAATATTATTATTATTACATAAATAATTAAAATATTTTAACAAATAAGATGTTAATACACTATAAATATAACATAATTTTAATTTAATTATAATAGAAAAATATTCATCATATAAATTATTATTATTCATATTTAAAGAATTATCTTTTAATTCGGTTTTTGATTTATTTAAAATTTTTGTAAAATTTGTTAATTTAAATATTGAATGCATACTTTTATTATTTGATAAGCATTTTAAATTAGTTTGAGAAGAAAGATTTATATTAGAATTATTTTGATATAATTCAATTATACTTAAAAATGTAAATATTTTGAAGCAATAATTTTCTTCAAATAAATTATTATTTATATAATTAGAATTATTTTCTTTTTTATTAATATTTGGATTATCACCTAATTTAATACAAACATTAAAACTATCATCACTTATTTTATAAAACATTACAATAATTATACATTTATTATTTATAAAAATATCAATTGGATATTCTTCATAATAATTTTCATATCCATCAATTGGAATTTTAACTTGAAAAGTTGGATTTGGTTGAGAATTTAATTCATTTATACTTTCAGAAGAAAAAATTTGCATATATTCTAATGTTAATAAATCAAAAAAATTTTTACATTGATAAATTTCATATAATAAATTTATTAAATTGGAAAAATTTTGTAATGATAAAAAATTATTATTTTCTTTTAATTTTTTATTCCCACTTATTGTATCAAAATAATTTTCCGCTTCAATTTCATTTGAAATACTGTTTGATGTTTCAGATTCTACTAATAAATAATTACCATATAATAAATGAGAAAAAGATTTTTGTAATATTTCATTTACTAATTTTTTATCTAAATGTTTTATTCTTTCTATGTTTGATAAAATTAAATTTTCATCTTTTCCTATTATTTCTAAACATTTATAAAATAAATCAAAATAAATATTATTTTTCTCTGATTCAAATTCTGGAGTTTGATTATTTAATTGATTATAAGAATAAATTAAATAATCAAAACAATTATCATCAGATAATTTCTCAATAATTAAATGTTTTATAAATTGTATAGTAATAGTTTCGTTTTTAAAAAATTCACAAATTTTTAATAAATTAATTATTTTATTATAAGAATAATCTTCTAATTCAATATAACCATTTTTTATTATAAAAAAAAATTCATTTAAATTTTTCTTTTTCACAAAATTTGGCATTTTAATTTCGATTTTTGTATTAGGATTAATATTATTAAATAAAAGTGGATTAATACTATTAATTGTATTATATTCATAATCGGCAACTTCATTATCAGAAAATTTAAAACGTATATAACCACGATTTGAATTAATTGTATTTGTTTCTGTTATTAAAATTGTGTTTGATTCTTCTGCTAATTTTGAAATATTATCATTCATTATAATAATTGTGAAATTTATTTTAATATTATTAAAAAAATTTTAAATTAAATTTTTAATATTTACTTAGAATATTTATATATATTTTATATTAATTATTTTAAATTATGTCAATTAATTCAGATTTAAATAATAATTTATCTGATGCGTCTTTAAATGATGTAATATGTAAGAAAACTATTAAAATTTATTTATTATATAGTAAACTCTACTGAAAAAGAAAATGAAAATATATCAAATAATGATAATGAAAATATTTTGAATTCAAATAATAATAATAATAGTATAAATAATCAATTAAATAATATTAATAATAATGATAATAACAATAATAATAATAATAATAATCAAAATAATATAATAAATAATATTGTTTCTCAAGATATAATAATTCCTATTCAACAAAATTCAAATAGAATTGAAAATGAACAAAATCAATTAAATTTAAGAGAAAATTTATTAGTGAATAATAATAATAATATTAATAATAATAATATTAATAATAATATAAATAATAGAATGGAAATTGAGAATGAAGAAAATGCAAATAATCAATTTGAAACAAAAATAAATGAAATATATAATAATATTTTCAATATGATTACTCAAGAAAAAAATAAAATTAAAACAAAAAAAGAATCTCTTCAAAAAATTTGTAATGATTTTAGTTTATATAAAAAACAAGAAATAGAATCATTAGAAGAAGAAAAAAAAAATTTAAAAGGTTTATACAAATTTTTTAACAAAGTTAAAGAAAATGATATTATTGATTTAAATATAGGAGGAACTCACGAAATAACAACAACAAGAAATACATTAATTAAATATAAAAATTCAATATTAGCTGCTTTATTTTCAGGAGAAAATAAATTACCTTTATATAAAAATGGAAAAATATTTATTGATAGAGATGGTGAATCTTTTGTAAATTTAGTTAATTTTTTACGTACTGGAAAATATCCTGTTTTTAAAGAACAAATTGAAGAAAATAAATTTTTTGATGAATTAAATTATTGGAAAATACCTATTATATCAGGAAGTAAGAATATAAAATAATATTATATTAAATATATAGAAATTAAACCAAATTCATTTCAATTTGATTCAGAATGGTGTGCTCCAACTTTAGTGCTTGAACCTTCAAATACATTAATATTAAAAAGAAATAATCAACATGGAATTGTTTTTATTAAACAAAATTTAGATGGTTATAGTTCATATATTGAATTTAAAGTAAATATTGAAAAAAAATATAAAAGTTTAACTCAATTATTTATAGGATTAGTTGATAAAAGTAAATATAAAATTGGTCAATTATCTAGTAAATATTGGAGAGATTCTCCTTCTTCATTTTATTGGAATGTTTGGGAAAAACAATTATCTAAAACAGATGAATATGGAATACAAATTAATTGTTCAAAAGGTTATGGATGTTCTTGTGAAGATTGTGAAACATTTTTAGGTATGAAATATGATCATATAAGTAGAAGTATTAATTTTTTTAAAAATGGAATTAATTTAGGTGTTGCATTTAGAAATGTTCCGAGTGGTTTAACACCTTCTTTAGATTTATGGTTTGAAGTTGGTTCTGTTGAAATAATTCAAAATGCATCTTGTGAAGAAAAAATTTTTTTATAAATATACAATAAATTATTAATATAAAATATTATAATTAATAAATAAAAAATGCTTATATATTTAAATTATATTATAATTTAAATATTAAATTAATCTATATATATAATTTTAATAATAAAATTTAATATAAAGAATTAATATATAATTTTAATATGCATAACAATATTTTTCAAAATTTATATAAAATTTACATCCCTGAATACATAATAAATAAATAATATTCATTTAAAACATCAAAAATATAAAACTATGTAAAATATAATAAATATATATTTATATTTTTTATCATATGTGTATTTATTTATAAAATAAAATCTTTATTATTATCATTTATTATTTTAAATAATTTTTTTGATTTTTCTTTGAAATTATTTAAATATTTCAAATATTGAACTAAATTATTATTATTTGTTTTAAAATCAAAAAAATCTTCGGAAATTTTTTGTAATTTTTTAAAACAATTACTATGAATTAAAGTATCAATATCGTTAATTTTATTATTATATTTTACATTGAATTCTTCAAATTTTGATTTTTTATGTGATTCTGCAGTTCCTGAAGAATTTGTTGTTCTTTGAGAAATATTCATAACATAATTATTAACTATAATTTTATTATAAAAAATAAAAAAATATTCTTACTAAATTCTGATAATTTAACTTTAACAATTTCTGATTCATCATGTGTTAAATTAATAGCACTTGATAATTCAGTTACTAATCCTTCAACTGTATCTGTTCCTAAATTATAAGGGCATGTAAGCATTTCTATTTAAATATATTATATAATTATTTTACTTTTGTTTTTCCATTCTTCTTTTCCAATAATAAATTGTATTTCTATTTCATCTGCAGATGAATTTTTATTATCAATGTTTATTGAATTTGAACTTGGGTTTTTTATTGTAATTTGAAATGTAGATTTTTTTTTACGTCCATCAAATCCACTTTTTAAATTCGAATCACTTTTTTTTTTATTTGGTGATAAATTTGATGATATTATATCTTTAATACTATTATTTATATTATTTTTATTCGAGACATAAATTTCGTTTTGTTTTTTTTTAATTAATTCAGTAAAAGGCAATTCTTTATTTGAATTAAAAGTTTTTTTCTCTTCAATATTATTACAATTCTTTTTTTTTTGATTCATATCTCTATTAAAAATAATAGGAGAAATAGGTTCATTTTTTAAAATATGAATATTTAATTGTTCATTTATTTTTTTAATATTTTCACTTTTAGGTTTATAAATATTTTCTTGTCTAAAACTACTTGAAAAATTTTGAATACTAACTGGTAAATCATTTTCAGGACTTGTCAAATCATTAAGCCATGGATTATTTAATAATTCTTTTGCAGTGGGTCTTTCTTCTTCTTTTTTTAGACATAATTTAATAAAATTTAAAACATTTTCATTTTTAATTCTTTTCATTGCATTTGGATATAAACCTTTACTCTTTTTTTCATATAATTGTAAAGTTCCTTCACATTCTTTATAAGGAATTTCTAATGTTAACATTTCAATAATAGTCAAACCTAAAGAATAAATATCAGCTTTAAATGTATATTTTCCTTTTTGAACTTCAGGTGCCATAAAAGCCTCAGTTCCTACATATTGAGTACTAAAAATTTTTTTATTTACTAATTCACTTGCTCCTAAATCACCTATTTTTACTACTCCACTTAATTTATCAAGTAAAATATTATCACATTTAATATCCCTATGAATTATATTTTTATTATGTAAATAATCCAAACCACTTAATATTTCAGTAATCCATTTTTTTATTAAACATAATCGAGGTTGTTTTATTCTTTTTAAATTTTGTTTCAAACTTCCACCTGAAATAAATTCAGTTATCATTACAACTATTCCTTTTTGTTGATCATACCATCCTGATATTATTTTTAATATGTTTGGGTGATTTACTAAACTCATTAATTTAATTTCTTCTGAAATTTTTTCTAAATTATTTTGTTCAGAATCAATTACATTCATTTCATACCATGCAATTTCACGACCTGCATTATAATCATAACCTCGATAAACTTTTTTTACTGATCCACTTCCTAAAATTTCTTTAAACTTTATTTATTAATATAATTATTTTACTTTTGCAAAATGATTGTCTTTTGTTTTTTCTATTATATCTAATTTGTCAAGGTTGTCTTCTTCTTTATTTGAATTTTTTAAATAAATATTCACATTTTTAGATGTTTTAAAATCTTTTTCTAACATAAATTCATCTTCTTTATCATCAAAATATGAATCATTCGATAAAGAATCATTTTGAACATTTGATTTATCATTTAAAGTTGAATTTTTTAAATATTGAGTAAAAATATTTTTCATTTTTTATTTTTATTACTATAATATAATTAAAATATATGTATTTTTATTATTTTGATATATAAAATTTTTATAATAATAAAATAAATTAATAATATTTAAAATTAAAATTTTTAAATTAAAAGATTAAATTAAAAAACTAAATTTTTTTAATAATAAAATTATTTATATATAATAGACATAATATAATAAAAAATTTTTATTATTTTTTAATTTATTTGAATTTATTAAAAACACTATAAATAATTATTTATTTAATTAATATTTAAAAATAATGGATGCAAATCAAGAGAAAAAAGGAAAGAAAATTTCTTCAACAGAAATGAAAGATGATGAATTTTTTAAACAAAAAGCAGATATTAAAATAATTCTTATTGGTGATTCTGCAGTTGGAAAATCAAAGTAAAATATATATTAATAATTAAATATTAAATAGAATATTAGACCGTTTTTTATTAGATAATTATGAAGAAATAACAAACTCAACTCATGCATTAATAATATATAAATACAAATATAAAAAACCAGATGGAAAAGAATTATTCGTTGATATTTGGGATACAGCTGGACAAGAAGCATTTGATAATATTCATCCAACTTATTTTTTTGAAGCCAATGCAGCTTTATTAGTTTTTGATACAACAAGAAAAATTACATATAAAAATTGTATGAAATGGTATAATGAATTTCGTAATCATTGTCCTAGTACACCATGTATATTAGTTGGTAATAAAATTGATATTGATAAACGTTGTGTGGAAAGAAGATATGCTTTGGCTGATAAATTAAAATGTCCTTTTTATTTAGTAAGTGCTGCTGATGGAACAAATGTTGTTAGAATATTTGAAGAACTTATTAAATTAGGAGAAGAACATAAAAAAAATCCAAAAAAAGATTATTATGAAAAAATTATGGATATTTTAGATGAAGAAGAATTATTTGATAAATAAATTATTTTTATATAAATATTAATTTATATTCTCTATAATTAATAATCAATTTGATGATTTTTTATTAACATATATAATAACATAAATTAAAAAATTTTTTTTATTTTCATTTAATTTTTATTCATTTATTTATATTAAATATTATTTTTATAATATTTATTTAAAATTAAATTTATTTTAATAATAATATTAAAAATATATTATTATTCAAATATTATTTTAGGCTTCAATATAAATTTTAGGATCAATGTTTTCAACTTTAGTGTTCCAATTAATAATAGTTTCTTTATTTGTACTTCCAGCTACATCTCTTAATTCATGACTGAATTCTCCTTTTATAACATTTCCATTTGCAAAATGCCATACTCCTTCTCCTTTTGGAAAATTATTTTCAAAAACTCCTTCAAAATATGTTCCATTTGCAAAAATCCATCTTCCTTTTATTATTTGTCCATTTGCCCAATCACCAACAATTTTCATTTTAGTATCAAAAAAAATAAATGTTCCTTTTCCATGTTTTAATCCATTCTTCCAACTTCCTGAATATAAATCTTTTGTTTTTAAATATTTATATACACCTTCACCACTTCTTTTACCATCATCAAAATGACCTGTATATTCTGCATCTGTTCCAAATGTCATTTTACCTATGCCATTTTTTAAATTATTTTTCCATTCACCTTCATATTTATTACCTGTTTCTCCATAAGTATATACTCCTGTTCCTTCACGAACACCATTCACAAATGTTCCATCATATGTATCTCCATTTGGATATTGAACTTGAGCTTTACCTGTATAATCTTTTGAAGATTTATCTTGTGTTGTTTGTCCATCTTCTCCTACTTTTGTTATTACATATTCTTTTTGTTCTGGAGCTTCTTCTGCCATAATTATTTTTTTATTTATATAAGTTATATAAATTTATTAATTAAATAAAAATAAATTTATATTTTTTTAAATATTATTTTATATTTTTTATTAAATTCAAATTAAAATATGTCTGAACATGTATATTAAATATATAAAAAATTTAATATTATAGGGAGCAACTTTACAAACGTTTAATACTGAATTAGTGAAATCATTAGAAGGTTTAAGAGAAAGAAGAGATAATATTTTAATAGATATTAAAAAAGAAGAAGAAAAAAAAAATGAAATTGAAAAGATAATTGAAAAAATTCAAATTGAATTAGAAAATTTAAATGAACATTTGCAAAGAAAAATAGAAATTAGAAATGAATTTGAAAGAGTAATTCAAAATACTGAAGGTGCTTATTTTAAAGTAAAAAAAATTATTTAATATATAAATAGTTATTAGAAGGAAGTCAAACATTATTAGCAATATTAAAAAAAGATGAAAATAATTTAATGAATCAATTAAACTCATAAAAAATATTAAAATAAATATATTTAAGATTTATTAATATACATTTTTAAATAAATCTTTATATAAATATATTTTAAGTATAAACAATATAAATAAATATAAAAAAATAAAAAGTTTAAACATCACATGAAGCACATCCACCACAACCACAATGAACACATTCAATTTTTTTTCCTTCTAATTGAGATTTAGGTACACGACAAATACAAGTTGTTCCAAAATTGTGATTTGAATTTTGAATACACATTAAACAACATAATTTTTCATAACCTTTTTTTTTCCATTTTGCTATTAATTTTGCATCTGCTATTTTTTCATTTAAACAATATTCATAAACTTCTCTATTAATTTCTTTATTTCTAAAACATTGAAAAATATAACGTGAAATTTGATGATGAATTTTCATAATTGGCCAAATTGATTCTGATTTTTTTTTACCATCTGAAGATTCACTTTCAATATCTCTTAATTTTTCAGTAAATTCATTTAATTTTGGTTCAATTACATCAAATCCTTTAGGAACTTTTCTAGAATTAATAGTTCGAATTCTTCTCATAAAAATATAATAATAATATTAATATAAAAATTTTATTTAAATATTTTTAATAAATATTTAATAATAAAATTCTTTAATTAAATATCAAAAATATAAAAAATATTAATAACATAAAAATAATAAATTTATTTACTTAGCCATCATCATTCTAACAAATTCTTCATAATTAATAAATCCATCTTCATCAATATCTGCTTCGTTTATCATTTCTTGAGCTTCTTCTTCAGTCATTTTATCTCCGATTGTCATCATAATATGTTTTAATTCTGCAGAAGGAATTAATCCATTACCTTCTTTATCAAATACTCTAAATGCATTTATAACTTCATCTTCTGTTTGAGTATCTGGTGTTCTTTTTCCCATTAATGTTATAAATTCATCTAAATCTATTTTACCATCATTATTTAAATCAACTTCTTTTATCATTGCTGCTACTTCATCATCTGTTGGATTTTGACCGAGAGTAAATAAAACATTTGCTAATTCTCTTGTTCCTATTGCACCATCTTTATCTTTATCGAATTGGTCAAAAATATCTTGATATTCTTTTCTTTGTTCATCTGTTATATATTCTTCTTCATCGTACATTTTTTGTGTATATTTTTTATTTAAATATTTTAATTTAAATTTTAAATGATTAATATTTTTATTCTTATAATTAATATATATTAATCAATTAAAAAAAACATTAAATGAATATTATATAATTTTATAATATTATTAAATAAAAAATAATATAAATTTATATTAATATATATCATATAAATATATTAATATTATATTTAATTTGAAAATCTTTTACATTATTATAATTAAATATATTATTAAAAAATGAAAGAAGAAAAAGAAGATAAACTAACATACTTTTTAGAAATAGATGAATCAGGAACACCAAAAATGGAAAATGATCAAATTTTAACAGTTCACAATAATTCTCTTCTGCATATTGAAATTATGAATGGTTTCGCAATAACAAAAGAAATTCAATGTATAACAAATGTTAAAAATAATTTCCCTTTTGGTTTAATAGATAAAGCTTTCCAAAGTAATGAAAAATTAGAAAGAGATACATTTAAAGATTTTCTTTTCGAACCAAATGAAACCAGCACATCAATTGTATTTGAATTTGAATTAAGTAAAAGCGGACCAATTCAAATATTATTCATATACAAAGATGAGCAAAACAATGAAAAATTAACTAAACCTTTTTATGTCATTGTTCAACCTCAAATAATAATAAATGGAAAGGAACTTCCAGTACGAAGTATTAGTCTTCAAACCATCCTTTCAAAATCTTTAGGAAAAATTGAAGATTTTGATAAATTTTTTGAAGAAGCAAGTAAATTAAAATATAATTTTATTCATTTTACACCAATTCAAAAATTGGGTCTCAGTGAATCATTATATTGTTTAAGAGATAACACTCAATTAAATGATATATTTTTTAATGGTGAAGTATCAAATGAAGAAAAATTAACTAAATTTAAAGAAGCAATTGATCGTGGAAGAGATAAATATAATTTAGGAAGTATTGTTGATATAGTTCTTAATCATGCAGCAGATAATTCAGAATGGTTGGGAGAACATCCAGAATGTGGATATAATTTAGTTAATACTCCATGGTTAAATTGTGCATATGCTTTGGATAAAGTTTTAGTAGAATTTTCGGATAATTTTTGTGATTGTAAAACAAAATTTAATTTTCAACCTTATGTAAATAATGAAGATCAATTAAATCAAATTATAGGAGAATTATATGCGATTGTTGGTAGACAAAATTTACATGAATATTTTATGATTGATGGAAATAAAAATAGAGGCGAATTAGAAAAAGCTTATGATGAATTTAATTCAAATAGAGATAAATTTAATTCTAAAATTAATGAATTACATTGGATTAATAATGATTCAAATGCATTTGAATATTTTTTTAATCATGGTTTAGATAAATTAGGTGAAGAAAGAAATGGAGTTCAAATTAAACCAATTGAATTTGTAGCAATGATATTTAAATTATTCCATGGACATTTACCAAGTAAAAATGATTATTTTGGAAAAATGAATCAATTTATAGGAACAAGTAATGATCGTTGGAGAAATAATGTAAGAGGAATGATAGATCTTGGTTTAAACAATGTTCGTGGAGGAATTAGATATGAATTTATTCAATGTAAAAACAAAGCTCAAAAAAGAATTAAACCTTTAATTAGTAATTATTTCGCTGTGTTTGACCATAATGATAAAAATAAAATTTTTGCATGTAATGGATGGATAATGGAAAGTGAAGATCCTAATGAACCTGCTCCTGATTTTACTAAAAAAAATACATATTATTATTTTAAAAGAAAAGTAATGATTTGGAGTGATTGTCCTAAATTAAATTATGGAAAAGGACCTGATGATTGTCCATATTTAATGCAACATATGACAAAATATGTTCAAGATATGGCTAAAATTTTTAATGGTTTTAGATTAGATAATGCACATTCAACTCCAATTTATGTTGGTGAATATTTAGCAATGAAAGCAAGAGAAGTTAATCCAAATTTATTAATAATAGCTGAATTATTCACTAAAAAAGAAAATGAAATTAAATTTGTTAATAAAATTGGTATTAATTTACTCATAAGAGAATCAATGTATTGTAAAAACGCAGGAGATATAGCAGGAAATATTCATAGATTTGGAGGAGGTTTTGATAAAATGTTAGGAAAAATAGATGAAGATACATTTAAATATGTAAAAACTCAAGATAATGTAAAATTAAAAAAAATGTACTATTTACAACCATCATTACCTCATAGTATAATATTTGATTTAACACATGATAATGAAACTTACTTAAAATTATTTAATAATTTAGCTCTTAATTTGACAATGATGGCATGTGATAGTTTTGCTCACACTGCAATTGGAAGTACAAGAGGATATGATCAATTATTTCCAATACAACCAAGTGTTGTCAATGAAAAACGTCAATATGCTTATGACCCTAATTTTTATGAATTAATAAAAGATGATGAAGAACCTGAAGAAAAAGAAAAAACAGTAGAAATAAAAGAAGAAGAACCAAAACAAAGAAAAATTAAATTTGAATTTCATGTTCAGGCAAATTCTGTTGATTTAGCTTTAAGTAGTAGAGGTTGGAAACCTGATATTCATCTTAAAAAAGAATCAAATGATTACTTTACAACAGAAATAGAATTAGAAAATAATACAAGACATTTTTATAAATATGTATTAAATAATTCAAATTGGGTATTTGATGTAAATAAACCGAATATCAATGATGGAAAAGGAAATATAAATAATTATGTTGATGTTGGAAAATCTAGTTCATCAATGGTTAGTGTAAATAAAGAAGGAAAATCATTTCATGTTAAAGATTTAAAAATATTCAGAAGAGCTTTAAATAAAGTCCGTCAAGATTTATCAAAATATCAAAATGAGTTTTATTTACATTGTGAAGGTAATTTTATTAATATTTTTAGAACATTTACTGTCAATAAACATTATTTAGAAGATGAACCAAATTATGATGGATATGCTTTAATTTGTCGAACAGGTTATGATTATGGTCCGACTCCACCTACAAGAATTGAATTACCAGGTATTTATACTGAATTTGTTTGTGGATGTAGTATTAAAATAGGATATGTTAATATAGATAATTTCAAAAATAGAGGTGATTTATATGGAACTGATTCTGAAGTGTATTTTACTTTAAAAGGAAGTTATTTAAATGATTTATGTAAAATAAGTAATATTGGTGGAAAGACTGTTTTAGAATTCAATGGAAATATTCAAGCTAATACAGCAATAATACTTAAATTTAAAAATAATGATGAAATTAGAAATGGATTGAAAACAATTGAAAAAGGTATTATGGAAATGGAACATAATTGGAAAGAATTAACTGATGGATTAGAAATGAGTGATATTAATTTAATTTTATATAAATGTGAAAAAGAAGAGCTTGATAATACAAAAGGAAAAAGAGGATGTTATGGTTTTGATAATTTCGGAAGTTTAGCATATGCAGGAATATCTCATTTACATAAAATGTTAGATCAATTTAAATTAACAAAAGAAGATCATGTTATTTTAAAAAATATTAGAGCTGGTGATTGGTTAATGAAATATACAATAGATAGATATAGTGATCAACCAAGAATAAAAAAAATATATGATTTATTAAATAAAATGATTAATTGTTATACAAAATTATTAGTTCATCATAAACCATTATATGCAACAAAAATAATTGATGCAATATATAATTTAATAATGTTAAAAATAATGGATAGAACTAAAAATAATGAATATATGAATTTTAGTAGATTTTCTCAAAGATTAATAACAACAATATATGAATTTATTGGTTATGTTGAAAGTGCAAGATTTAAATTTAATACTGAATTACCTTACAATGATATTACATTATCTGCTGGATTACCTCATTTTACCACAGAATATTTAAGAACATGGGGAAGAGATACATTCATTTCATTAAAAGGATTACTTTTAATACCTGGATATTATGAAGAAGCTAAAGCAATTATTTTACAATATGCAGCTGTTATGAGACATGGATTAATTCCAAATTTATTTGATAGTGGTGTGAATAGTAGATTTAATGCAAGAGATGCAACATGGTTTTTCTTTAAAAGTATTTTAGATTATGTAGAAATGAGTAAAGATAATGATATTTTTAATACTGAGGTTAATATGGTATTTTTAAGTGATGATTATAATGAACATAATTCAAAAAAATCAAGAGGAGAAACAAAAAAAATGCTATTATGCGATATATTACAAACAATTTTAGAGAAGCATGCAAATGGAATTAGTTTCCGTGAATGGAGAGCAGGTCCTCAAATAGATTCCCAAATGACTGATGAAGGTTTTAATATAAAAATATATTTGAATAAAGAAAATGGTTTTATTTATGGTGGAAATAAATTTAATTGTGGAACATGGATGGATAAAATGGGTTCAAGTGAAAAAGCAAAAAACAAAGGTCATCCAGGAAGTCCAAGAAATGGAGCAGATTGTGAAATTATATCATTATTATATTATTGCTTAACTCATTTAATTAAATTAAATAATGAAGGAATATTTAAATACAAAAGTGTTAATTTAAATGGTAGTGAATTTACATATGAAACATGGGCAAATTTAATAAAAGATAATTTTGAAAAATATTTTTATTGTCCTCAAAAAAATGAATTTGCTAAATATGATGGAACTTATAAAGATTATATTTCAGATGATAATGATTTTAGACATGAAGCTCAATTAAGATGTAATATTCTAATTGCATTAGCTACAACACCAGAATTATTTGATAAAGAACATGCTTTGAAGTTTATGAAAATAGTTGATGAACATTTATATGTAAAAGGATGTATAGGAATAAGAACATTAGATAATACAGATATAAGATATAATGGAAATTATTTTGTTGATGATGATAGTAATGATTATCATAAAGCACATGGATTAAATTATCATAATGGACCTGAATGGGTTTGGCCTACTGGTTATTATTTATTAAGTAAAATGATATTCAATGAAAAAAGTAAAAAAGAAATATTTAATGAAATTTGCTATAAATTAATTCCTTTAGAAAAACACACTTATAATAGTAAATGGAATGGTTTACCAGAATTAACTAATGCTAATGGTCGTGAATGTCCAGCTTCTTGTGTTACTCAAGCTTGGAGTATGGGATGTTTAATTGAGGCTGTCGATAAATTAAGAGAATTTGTTTAAATTAATTTATTTAATTAAAGAAGAATTTATTAATTTTATTTAAAATAAAAAAAATTATATTTTAATCATTTATTTATTTAAATTAAATTTACATAATATGAATATTAAAAGTTTTATTGGGGATTGGGGATTGGGGATTGGGGATTGGGGATTGGG
>JAEEGK010017499.1_pt1 | contig 15624 bp, 6 predicted proteins | sample 8958771 | NCBI WGS metagenome assembly JAEEGK01 (sample SAMN16246547, study PRJNA631951) | gut metagenome | biome: gut microbiome; feature: rumen; material: SC-attached | host: Bos | place: Iran: Karaj | collected 2018-10
CCCAATCCCCAATCCCCAATCCCCAATCCCCAATCCCCGTATAACAATTAATTATAGGTTTAATAAAAATTAATTTTTTTAGATTTAATTTTAAATTAATAATTTTTATATTATTTTAATTTATATTTTTAATAATGTCAATTCCCAAAAAACTAATATTAGATCAATTTGCCTATCGTGCGTTTGATAGTACCAAAACAAAAAACTATATAAAAATGTCTAAAGAAGATTTTTTAAAAAAAGTAAATGAATTATATACATCAGAAAATCAATTAGTAGAAGGTTATGCTCCATTTTGTAAACATATTTTTATTGAAAATTTCGTAAAAGATTTAAAATCAGAATATGTTGAAATAACTCCTGAAACAGAAAAATTAATAGTAAGCACATATGAATCAAGACAAAAAAATGAATTACCAGTATTAATAAGATATATACCTTTAGATAAAATAGATAGAAATAAAATAAATGATGCAAAATATTTAGATTTAATTTTATATAGTAAAGAACAAATAGTAAAAGAAAGTATTGCAATGAAAATGGAAGAGGAACATATAAATAAATTAAAAAATATAGATTTTGATTGGGGAATAATTTCAATAAAGGCTATTAATGTTAATCATGAATTACCTTTTATGCCTATTACAATGATGAGAAATGCATTAGGAATTGAAGAAGGAGGAAGTGGACAAAAAATAGATAGAAAAAAATATTTAGAAGGAGTTGAATTTTGGAGTAAAAATGTGACATTAAAATAATATTTATTTTAATAAAAAAATATTAATTAAATATTTATTTTATATTTTTTATTCCGGTAAATTTGTAATTAAATGAGATTGATAAAAATTACATAATAAAACAGGTGCAATTAATTTTAAAAAATGATTTGTTACTTTTACTCTAAATTTTTTTGATGATTTAATATGTTTTATATTTAAAATAAAATTTATTTTTAATTCTTGAGATTCTTTTAATATATTATTATTTGAAATATAATCAATATTTTCTTCTTCTATTTTAGTATAATTTGTTTTTTTATTTGAATTACTTACGCCAATTGCACTATGAATTCCTAATATTTCATAATCTCCATTAAATTTATTAAGATGAATGTAAGGAATTTTTAATATGGAATCTTTATTTTTTTCTTTTTTTCTTCCATTTAAATGTTTATTTGAATTATTTATATTTTTCTTTTGATCATCTTCTTCTGATGAAATATCTTCATTTACACTATAATTTTCATCTGATTCACTATTACTATCAGATGAATTAATTAAATTAATGATTTTTTTTGGGTTTTTTGTTTTTTTTTTACCCATATTTTTTTAAAATTTAGCTTTATTATTATTTTTATAATAATTATTTTAAATTAATATTTTGAATTTAAATTATTATATATATTTATTTAATAGAAATTTTATAAAAATTAAATTAAGTTCAATCAATAAATTGAAAAAAAATGATAGCCAAAAAAAATAAATTAGATATATATTTAAAATTATCAGAATATTTTCCTCGATCAGGAATAATATATATAATAATTATTATAATTAAATTTTTACCTTTATTTATAGTAACACATGATTGGAATTTAAATGATAAAAGAAGTTTATGCCATTATTTAAGAATTTTAACTTTAAGTGAATTTTTTAATATTTCTGAAGACATAAATCATTATGATTTATATATAAAAATTTATAACATTATTTCATTAATAACATTTATATTATCAATTTATTTTATATTATTACCTTTTTATTTATTTTATATTTATAATAATAATTTTTATCACTTTACTAAAAACCAAAAAAAATTAATAAAAATTTCATCGTTTATATTATTTTATTTTATGTATTTATTGAATCAATATATGTATTCAATTTATGTAGAAATTTTTTATCAAGAAAATAAAAATATTTTATATTATTTATCTTTATTTTTTTCAAGTGTTTCTATAATTTTTACAATTTGTTTATCAATTTGGATAAATATTTTAATATATGAACCTTTATTTATAGAAAATTATTCTTTTTTTTCTTTTCCATTTTTAAAATATAATAATTTTATTTTTGTTTTTCCTGTTTTACAAATAATTATTCAATTAGAACGTCACATAAAATTCAAAAAATTTTTAACAACAAAACATTTAATTAGAGGATTTTATTGTTTATTTTATATTTATTCATTTTTTTCTTCAAATTATGTTTATGTAAGAAAATATTATGATTATTTTATTAGATATTTTTTTAGTCTTTGTTTTGCAAGTTGTTTAATAGAATGGGGAACTTACAATGATATTAAAAATGATTTAGAAATATTAATTAAAGATAAAAGTGTAATTATAATAAAATTATTTTTAGAAGTTATTATTAGTTATGTTTTAACTGAAATATTTTATAAAAAAGAAAAAAAAGATATTTTACAAACAATTGATAATTTAACAAGCAAAGAAGAAAAAAAAAATAATAATAATCAAATAATAAAATTTTTAAATCTTTTGTATTATAGAGATGATGTAAATGAATTAAAAAAAATAATAGAAAAAATATATAACAATAGTGAAAATGTAGATACATCAAAAAAAATTAGTGAAATTAAAAAAAAATCAACACCTTCTTTTAGTTTAGTTAAATTTTTAAATGAAAAAAAAGATTTTTTTTTAGATATTAAAAATAAAACAAATAGAGAAATAAATGATTCAAACGAAATTCATATTTTTTATAAAAAATTTTCATCTTTGTATAAATTTATGGAATTAAAACTAAAAGAAAGAGTTACATATGATTTAAATATAAAAAAAAATAATAAATACATAGAAAATGTTTTTTCTTTAATATTATTTTATTATACATTTGAAAGAAATTATTTTAAAGCTTTTTATTTATTAGAACAAATAAAAAAAACAAAAGAATTTAAAGATTCATTTTTTTGTTATAGTAAAGTAAAATATTTTTATTCACATTTAAAAAGTTTTTATAAAAATTATATGTACACTTATTTAACTCAACAAACTGTGATTCCTGAAAAAATGAATCAAATTTCTTTAATTCAAAAAACATATGTTAATTTTGCTCATTTAAATAATGTAATTTTAGCTACAAATTGTATTAAAAATACATTAATTTCTTATTCAAATATTATGAATAAAATAATGAATGAAACTGAAATAAAATTTGATGATTATTATGAAGTTTTATGGGAATTTAATTTAAATTATAAACAAACTGTTTTATTAAATAAAAGAATTTTAAATAAAAATAATAGTGATTTTTTTGAACTTCAAAATTTACGTTCAGATTTTGGAATTTTTCAAAATTTTTTTAACTCATCGAATATTAAAAAATTAAAAAATCGAAATGAAAACAAAATTAAAAAAACATCAAATGATATTTTAAATTTCATTCCAGATGAAAATCCAGATATTTTAAATTTTAATACTGATTTAAATTATTATATAATAATAATTAAAATAGAACAATTTTTTGAAACAATGAAATTTAATATAAATTATTGTTCTGAAAAATTCATTTCTTTAATTAAATATAATTCAGATGAACTAAAAACATTAATGTTAAATGAATTATTCCCTAAAAATTTTTCAAAACAATACACAAAAATTATAACTGAAAAATTTTAGAAGGAATTACAACATTTGATATCAAAAATTTTTTCTTTTGTGATAAACAAAAATATGTTCATAAACTTGACATTCAATTTATTACATTATTTGCAGATGATGGAATGAGAATATATTTAAAAATATATGAAAAAAATGAAATTGATAATTGTTGTATAATTACAAATAAAATAGGTAAAATTACATTTATAACAAAATTAATTGAAAATTTTTTCTTTGTAAACTCACAAATTTTTCATAAATGTCAAATTAATTTTGAAGATTTATTTAAAATTAATTTAAATACCAAATCAAAAGCATATAATATTATTGATATATATAATAACATTTTAAGTTTATTATCTGATAGTTCAATAACGGATATTAGTCAAAAAATAGGAGATGAAGAGTATTCAAATATTATTAAAAAAATAAGAGATATGATTTTTCAATTAAATACAAATCATTTAGATCATTTACAAGTCATAATTAATAGTGAAAAACAAAAATTAACTAATGAAAAAAATATTTCTAAAGAATTCTATTGTATTAATATAAAAATATTTAATCCCGTTTCAAAATCAGTTATTTTTGATTTGGAAAATTTTATTAATAATTATCGTTCAAGATCAGTAAGAACTAAAACATTATTTTTAAATATCGAAAAAGAAAGAAATGAACAAGTAATAAGTAAATTTATAAAAAGTGATTTATATGAAAGAATGTGTGAAATACGTTCATTTAGTATTAATTTATTAACAACATTTTATAATATTGAAATAGAAAATCAATATTTACCAGAAGATTTAAATAAAGATGAAAATAATAATAATAATAATAATATTAATAATAACGATTTTAATATAGTTAATGGAGATAATACTCCTTTAAGTCAAGAAAATAAAATAAATGAAAATACAAAGTTATTAAAAGAAAAAAATTTATGCCAAATTTTATCAATTGATGTTCCTCCACTTTCTTCTTTAAGATTAATAGGAATATTTTTCTTAGTAATTATTTTTATTGGAATTGTTATTTATTGTTTAATATTAAAAATGAGAAAATTACATAATCAAGAATTATATGTAAATTTATTAATACAAATTTTAATGTTTAGATCAATGTATTTAAATATATTTACAGATGTTTTATTTTATCAATTAAAGTCAAATTTTTTGCAAAATATTTTTTATGATGGAAATTTCACTAATTTTAAAAATAATATGTTCAATAAAATAAAAGATTTAATTAATTATGAAACTGAATATTCTGAATTTTATCAAAATCATTTTCCAACATTTAGTGAGTTTAATAAATACATAGGTGAAAGAGAATATACTTTAAATATTCCTTCAATGGATGGAACATTTACAAATGAATCATATACAATTTCTTTTAATGATATATCAATATATATAAAATATATAGTTGAAGAAGATAACATAATAATTTTTTATAATAATTCAGATTATTATTTTCAACAAGAAGAAAATGAAGATAGTGAACTTTATTTTATTAGGAAAGCATACATTATTATTATTGATAATTTTTTGGTATTATATAGATATCATATGGCTGAATTTATGAATAGTATATTAAATCTTGTTATATTTAAAAATTTATATGGAAATAGTTTAGAAACTTATTGCTTGGTATTTGTTGCTATTGCGTATATAATATTTGTAATTATAGCAATTATAATTTTTGTAAAGATGTCAAAATATAGTTATATAAGATATTTTATTATATTTAATCAATTACTATTTTTTTATACTTATATTAATAAAAAAGTAAGTATTTTATTAGAATATTTTAATTATAATGAATTAGATGAAAATAAAAAATCAAAACATTTATATACAATTGTTAAATTAATAAAGAGTAAAAAAGAATTAAATAATTTAACTTTAATGTTAAATGAACAAATGTTTGAAAATATTAATCAAATTAGAATTAAACCATTTAAAATAGAAAATTTAAATGAAATAAATAAAATAACAGAAAAGAAAAAATTTAAAAAAAAAGTAGTAAAATCAAATTCAAAAAGAAATATAAACAATAATGGTCAATCTTCAATTCAAAATTTTGCAAAAGATATATTTAAAAGTGTTCCAGGGTTTAAATTTAAAAAATTAAAATATGGAAAAAATAATGGAGCTTCTCCAACAAACAATAGTAGTAATACTAATAATCAACAAAAAGATATTACAAAAAATATTTCAAGTTTGAATTCACCTATCACAGCAAATTCAAAAAATTCTTTATTAAGTAATAATACAGCAGGAGGAATAATAAGTAGTAATTTAGAAAATAATAATATTAACACTCCAGGAGGAAATAATAAAAAAAAAGATAATCAAAATTTAATATTTGATTTATCTGGACATAAATTATTAGAAAATTCTTTAAAATATATTTCTTTAAAAATTTTCCTTCCTATCATTTTAATATTTTATTTAATGTTAAATTTAGTTGAAGTAATAGTTACTAAAAATTGCCATAATAATACTAAAGATATTTTAAACACAGAATTTTATTTATTTAATGTTATATTTTTTTTAATGGAAGCTATTCAAATTCATATTTATACATTATTAAAAAATGAAGATATTTCAATGATTTTTGAAAATAAAAATTATTTAAGCTATTGTCCTTCTGTTGAAACATTAAATGATAATCATGAAATATTTAATGATTGTTTAAAATGTTTTAATTATTATGATAATTTTTTTAATAAATATTTAGGAGGCGAAATTAATTCAGCTTTTCCTGAAATGAAGAAATATTTAATTAATTTAAATTCAGAATATTTTTGTGAATATTTTGCTGAAAAAGTTATGGAATCTCAAAGAAATGATAATAGTTTTTATTATATGCATTTTTTAATAAATGATAATGTAACTACAATTCAAAAAACTTGTGAAAATATTGGTAATTTTACAAGTAAAGGATTAGGAACAATAGTAGAAAGTATATATACTGAAATTAAAAATTTACATAGAGATTTTACTGATGATCCACTAAAAACAAATGAAACTAATTTATATAAATTTAATAGTGATTATTTAATAATAATTCAAAAGGTTATTTATAATATATTTGATAAATTACCTATTAGTTTTGCATTTAGTTTTTTGAGTGATTATTCAAATTATCAAAGTAAAACAAAAAGATTATTGATAATATTTGTTTTAATTCAATTATTAATGATATTGATAATTACTTTTTATTATTTTTTAGAATCAAAAAATTATGGATTTGAAGAAGAAAATATTGTTTTATTTACAGAAAGATTAGGAAATACAATTCTTTATTAATGCTAATATTTGAATATAATATAAATATAATAAAATATAAATAAATAAATAAAAATATATATAATTACTTAAGTTTTAAATAATTATTATTTTTTAATAATTATATTTTTTAAAAATATATTCTACTCGCTATATAATATATATACATAGTAATTAAAATTATCTAAATAATAAAATTTAATATCTTTTTCATCTCTAACTAATAGCTTGTTATATTCATTGAAATAAGGTAAGGATTTACAATATAAAGTAGTTTCATCAATATTTTTTTCTAAATAATATAAATTTTCTCTAAAATTTTTATCTTCAAATATTTGAAAATTAAAACAATTTCCAAAAACAAAAGAATCTAATTTTTTTCCATTAATTGAATAAGAAATAAATTTATTTTTAATGCATAATATAATACAACTTATTGGTTTACTTATAAAATTAATATAATTTAAATATAATAAATTTTCTTGATATTCATCTTTAATATTTATATTTCCAACATGATCACATTTTTCAAAAGTATAAATATTAATAAAACCATCTAATGAAACTGATAACCATAAATTTAAATTTTTATTATAAACAATGTAAATAACTTCTCTTGAATGATCTTTTAATTTTTTAATTTTTTTTAAAGATAAATGATTTGAATTTATTATTATATTATTTATTTTAACATTTCCAAAATTATCTCCTAATAATAAATAATATTTTTCATAAAAATTAATAAATTCTAAAGAAGTAATGATTAAATTTTCTTTATTTTTTTTTTTACTTGTTTCTAATAAATTTTCATTTATTTGATTTTTATTATAATCGATGTAAATAATTTTCAAAAATCCATTTTTATTTCCACCTATCAATAAAATATCATTATTAATAAATGCATAACATTTTCTTTTTTCTAAGCAATCTAAATATAAATTATTATTATTATAGCTTTCAACAAATTGTTGTTCATTTTTATTCAAATTAAAAAATATAGCTAATTTATTATCATATACAATAGAATAATTAAATGTCATTTTTCCTTCAAAATTCTCAAGATTATGAATATTACATAAATTAAAATCAATAATATTTATTTTTTTACAAAAATCATTTATTTTAATAAAATATTGTTGAACGTTTTTGTTTAGGTTTTTATTTTTTCCCGTAAAATTTTTATTAAAAAATTGAATAGGAATTAAACCAAATTCAACTGAATCCATTGCAAATTGATTATTTCTATTTAATAAATCATACTCATCATCTAAATAACTATCAGTTCTAAATAAATTTTTAAGACTCATTCTTTTACTAATATTTTTATTTTTATTTTTATTTTTATATACATTTTTTATTTCTTCATTATCACATTTTTGGTTTACTCCAAATATTAAATCAATCCAATTTCCAATTTTTTCAGAAACTCTACTACCTTCTAATTTATTATACATATCTATTACAAATTTTTCAACAGAATTTATTTCTTTAGGTATTTCAACATCATTAACTAATGTTTTATCTCTAAATTCCCCTAAATTAATATTACTTATATTTAAAAACATTTCAGGAAAATAATAAAATTCTGGAATAAATTCTTTTATATCACTTTTTTGACAATTTGAATTTATTAAAGTACCATAAATAGAAATAAATAATCTATTAGGTGTATCAAAATTATTTCCTTGATATTCAATTGAACTAAAGCTAAAAGGTATTATTCTTAATAAATAATAACATACATATACAGGATTAGAATAATTTAAAGAATAATAATATAATAAAGGGACATTATTACCTTTTACAAATTTATTATCAATAATTTCTTCACAATCATTAGAAGTTAAAATATATAAATTTTTTCTATCATGTTGATTATCATAAATATTTTCTTGTTGACCTAATGGTAATTCTAAATTTCTATTTAAATCTTGAGTTATTTCTTGAAAACCAAAATTTATTTGACTGTCAAAAATTGAATTTTTTAAATCTTCAATATTTTTATAAAAATATATTATTGGGAAAACAGGATATTGAGAAAGATCTGAAAATGATCTATTTGATATTATATTACAAATCATTAATATATAATAATTTGAATAAAAACCTTTTTCCCAATTTTTTATTAAATCTAAGATTGTTAATGTATTATTTAATTTTGATTCACCAAAAAATACAAAACTTGACAATGAATCAAAATTTATTTTATTTATTTTTATTACTTCTTCATTTATATAACCAATATTTTTGTTATCATTTTTAATTGGACATAATTTTGAAAATTTTTCTAATATTTCTTTATAAAAATTTTTATTTGTTTCTTCATCATGAAAATTAAAATAAATATTTTTTCCATTTATTGTATAAATTTCTAAACCAGAATTTCTATAATAATAATTCCTTATAAATAATAATTTAATTTCACCATCATTTATTTTTATTATTTTTAATTCATCTTTTTCAGGACATTCAAACAATGAACCATAACAATTAATTTTTAAATTTTCATATATATTATTGCAATCTTTTCTTAAATTATTTAATAAATAAGAAACAAAACATATTTTCAATATATTTTTATTATTTTTGTAAAGAAAAATAAATCCTTTAATATGATGTGTTTTTTTAATTAAGCAACAGTCATAAAATTTTATCTCTTTATCATTTTTATATTTTTCTTTAAAATATTCTTTTAAAATATTTTGATTGAAAATAACTTCTTTTAAACTAAAATATTTATCTGATAATAATAAATTATTTATATTAGTTATTATTAATTTTTCATTTATTATTTTGTTTATATTTTGAATAAAATTATTATTTATAAAAGTGTTTATTTCATTAATTATTTTTTCATAATTTTTCTGTAAATTCTTGAAATATTTTTCAATAATTTTTAGATAAAAATCATTTTTTAATAATGATTTTCTTTTTTCAATTTCTTTTTTTGAAAGTCTTAATGATTTTAATTTTAAATTTATATTAAAGGTAATATCTGGAATAATTTTATTTAATTCTATATAAAGATTATTTATAAATTCATTTTCTCTAGAATTTTTAAAAATTTGTATAATATTGAATTGTTCTATTATAATATCTTTTATTACAGATTTAATACAATCATCTAATAAATTTTTTTTTCTTATTTCATCTATAATATTTTCAAATAAATCAAATTTATATTTTGTTAAAAATTTTTGATGACCTTTTTCTAACATATTATTTATAAATTCATTTATTAATTTATTTATTTCTTCTTTATTTAATAAATCTATAATTTTTATTGATTCTTTATTTATATTTATTTTTCTTATTTTATTATTATATATATTTCTTTTATTTTTTCTTATAAAATTATCAAATTTATAATATTTAAAATTTAATTTATAATAATTTAAATCAATAATAGGTTTAATTAAAGGTAATTTATATTCATTTGTCATAAAATTTTTTAATTTTATTAATTTATAATTAAATTCTTCAAAAACTGACCAAAATCCATTGAATATGAATAAAGAATTTAATAATTTTTTATTAAATTTTTCAATTTTTTTTTCATTTATAAGTAATTTTATTTTTAGATATTTATTATTAAAAAAAAATTCACTATTTTTATTAAAATCGTTAAAATTAAATAAATTATTAAAATAATTAAATATTCTATTTTGTTCATTATTATCATTGATATATACTATTTTATTATATTCATTTTTTTTGAATAAACTATCAAGAAATTCTATTTTATTTTTTGAATTTATATTTTTTGATATGTAATAAGATTTTTTTAAATAAAATATCAATTTATTTTCCATAAAATTTTCAGAAAATTGAAAATAATAATTTAATTTATCATCTAATTTTTTTTTAATTATTTGTTCAATATTTTCACAATTTTCAATATTATATAATTTTATTAATTTTTCTATTTCAAGTTGAGATAAATTAGTTTGTTCATTTAGATCTATTTTTTTTTTATAAATACATTCAATTTCTGAAAAATTATATTTGTTATAAATAAAATTTTTATACTTTCTAACTATATAAATATGACATTTAAAATAATTAGTTAAATATTTTTTCAAATTTAGTTTCATATTTAAATGAATTATATCATTATATAAAACATGATTTAAATCAATAAAATTTTGAAACAACATTAATAAGAATATTAAATATTCTTCTTCATAAAAAAATATTTTTCTTTTATTATTACTATTACTATTTTCATTAATATTATTATAAAAATAATTATATATTTTATTTAGATATTTATTATAGTTATCATTATTATTGTTATCTAATATACTATAATAATCTGAAAAAAATGTAAATAAAGAATATTGTTGTAACAATGGAAAATTTATATTAAATAAATAAATTATTTTATTAATATTATTATTTTCTTTGTTATCATTAAAATAATTATTATAATCAAAAAAATTTTTTTCAGAAAAATAACTTTCAATATTTTTAGCTCTTTTTGTTATAAAATTTTGAAAATTATTAATAAGAATATGTTTATATTTATGAATAATATCTTTTTTTTTAATATTATCTTTTTCATGTAAATAATAACAAAATAATAATAAACCAAAATTTTCAAAAAATTCAACAAAATTATTAATATTTTTAAAATCAAAATAAATTTTTATTTCTTCATTTATTTGTTTTTCTTCTTCATCAATTATTAATTGAATATATTTTATAATTTTATATTCTTGATGTGTAAAATAATCGAAATAATTTAAAATAATTTGATTATACATATCATTATTAATTCTCTTAAATGTCATTAAAAAAATTAACAATAAATATTTTAAAAAATATACACATATTATATTATTAATATTTAATATTTGATTCTTTATTTTTTCAATAATTTTAAAATAAATTGTTTTATCTAATTTAATATCATTATTATTTTCATATTTTAAATTAAAAAATTCATCAATTTTTTCTAATATATTTAAAATTTCATTTAAAAAATATTCATCATAATTCATTAAATTATTTAATATTAAAATACAATTTTCAATAAGAATATAAATTATTTGATTTTTTAGAAAAATAAAATTATTATTGTTTAATTCATTATTATAATTAATGAGCATATGATATTCATATAAATTATTTATTTTATCATGATTATTATTTATTTCAAGTATTTTTTTATCAAAATAATTATTATTTTTACAATAATAACATAATAATTCATATATTTTTTCTTTTTTGAAATATTTTTTATTTGAATTATTTATTAAATTTTTTATCATTAGATTAACAATGTCATCTAAATAAATTTTTTTTATTTCATTATTTTTTAAGTCATTTAAAATGATTCTAATTATAGGGATTAAAACAGAAAATCCTCCAATATATTTTATTTTATTAATTAAATGTTTATTATTGTTTATATATATTTCTTTATCAAAATTAATTATTGATTTCCCATAATAATCTAATAATTTATTATTATTAAATAATTTTTCTATATAAAAGTTAGATAAATAAATAAAATAAATAAATTGTTCATTATTTTCAAAGTTTTTTTTTAAATTATTAAAAATATTTTTATAATTAAATCCATTTTGATTAATTATATTAGTTAAATTTTCTCTAATTTGATTTTTTTTATTATCATTATTTAAATTTATAAATCCTCCAAAATTATGAATTTTTCCAAAAAACTCGTGAAATAACACAATATTGTCTATAATCATTGAATTTATTTCAATTTTTATATCTTCTTCAAATGTTTTTTCGTTGTGAAAAAATATTAATTTTTTTTCTAGACTTTCAAAATAAAATCCAAATGAATTATGATACTTTTGATTTATTTGAAAAACTTTATTATTTATTTTAATTGCATTATTTTCTATTATTATAGTTATTTTTGTATTTGTATAATTAATAAAAATTACTAAATGATTTGAATTAATTAATTCAAAATAATCAAAAAATATAAAAATTTCATTATTATATGAATTTCTTATTGATTGTTCTCTAATTGATGAAAGATTAATGCATATATTTTCATTTCCTTTTATTAAAAAATATGATTCATTTAATAATAATTCTGAATTCTTATTTTTTGCTTGATAAATTAGTTTTAAAATATTTATTATACTTTTTATTTGATCTTCATAAAATAGATTTGAATAATGATACATTATAGAAATATTTTTATAAAAAATTTTTATATCATTATAAGATAATATAATAAAATCTAAAAAAAATGAAATTATTCTTAAATAAATATTTTTTTTAAATAAATCTTCATCACTTAATTTATTCTCTTCATCTATATTATATAATTGTAAATAAAATTCTATAAAAGTTTGAACAGCATTTTTATTTTGTAACAAACAAAAAGATGTAACTAAATAATTATATTTTTTAAATTGTTCAATATTTGAGTTTTTTAATTCCATATATTTATCAAAGTCTTCATTTAAATTTTTATATATATTATCTTTATTTTCAGAATTAAATAAATTAAATATATTCAAAAGAATATCACAAATTATATTATCTTTATTTTCATTTAATAATTTTTTGAAAGATATTATTAGTTTTTCATTCATTATTTATAAAAAATAATTTAAATATTTTAATTTATATTAATTATATTTAATTATATATATTTTAAAATATTATAATTATTTTTAGTATAAAATTAAACTATAAAATTCAGCCGATTCTTTTCCATATATTTCATGTATTTCTTTAATATTAAGGATATTATCACAAAATTTAGATTTAATTAAATTAATATAATTATTAATTTTTAAATTTTCAACATTAAAATCAAATCCTTTCCAAATAAATAATTTTTTTATATTATCATTAATATTATTATATGTACAAACAATAAAACTATTATTTTTTAAATCATCTAAATTAATTATATTTTTTCCATTTTCTGATGGATACAAATAAAACATTTTTTGAATATTTACAATATTATTATATTTTGATACATTTAATTCAATATAATATTTATCTAATTTTTCATTTATTCCATAAATTAAATTTAAATTATTATCTAATAAAAATTTATTAAATTCAACATTTTCTTTATTTTGGTAAACAATAATAATTTTAATTTCTCTTTTTACATTTTCATATTTTTTTAATAGTTCAATATATTTTTTTGCTTCTATTAAATAAATTATTATATTATTTTTAAATATTTTATTACATATTAATAAAAAAATTATATTTCTATTACAAATAATATATATACCTCTTTCATCTATTTTTGGAATTTTATTATTATCTATAAAATTAATATATATATTTCTACAAACAATTAAATCTGGCTGTTCAATTTGAAATGATGTAACAGCATATATTTCAATAAAATTTATATTACAAGTAATTTTCTTATATAAATTATTTAATTGAAATAAAAAACCTAAATTAGGGTTTGAAATTTTTCTTTTATTTTGAATATATTTAAATGCTTCATTTGAAGTTATTTTTTTATCTATTATTAAATAAGACATTATTATAGCAACACTTCTTGAAATACCTTTAAAACAATGAATTAGAATTTTTCCATTGTTTTTTTTACAATTTTCAATAAATTCATAACATGTAAAAAATATACATTCAATATTTTCAAAAATATTATCTTTTAAATTAAATGATAAATAATGGAATTCTTTTTCATTAATATTTATACAATTATCTTGTGACAAATTTATTATATGAGTTATTCCTAAATCTAATAATATTTTATTGTTTTTGGCTATTTTATAATTACTTAAATACATAAAATTAGAAATAATTTCATTATAATTATTTTCTTTTATATAATTATTATCTTCAATGTTATAATTATTATTGTCAAAATTAGATAAATCTAATGTTAAAATAGATTTTACTTTATTATTTGAATTATTAATATTTTTTAATATATTTAAACAATTTTGTTTTTCAATTACTGTTTTATTTATAAAAAATCCTTTTGAGTTTTTTCTATATTTATATATAATAAATGAAATAATTTTAATAAAAATATTTTTTGAAAAATTTTTTAAATTATTGATTTTTATCATTGTTAATTCTTCAAAATTTTTATTTTTATAATATTCAATTATTTTATTATTATCTAGTTTATTTAAAAATTGTTTGAATAATTTAATACTCTTAAATAATTTTTTTTTTCTTTTTTTATATATTATAAAAAAATAAGATTTTAAAATATTATTTTCATAATTATTCGTTAAAACTTTTAATAATATAAAATTTATATTTTTATTTATATTAATATTATATAAACAGTTTAAATCTAAAAAATTTGGAAATTTTGTAATAATTATTATTAATAAAATATCATCGGTTTCATTATTTGTATTATTTAAAAATAAATTATGCATTAAAATTTTATTATTAATATTATTATCATTATTTTCAATATTATTTTTATCATTTTTTAAATTATTAAAATTATGATTTAATTTAAAAAATTTAATTTTTGTATAATTTAAATAATCTAAATTATTATTAATATTTTCATTTAATTCTTTATTATTTGAATCAATAACAATATTTATTCCCATTAATTTAAATTAATTATATATATTAATATTTTAATTTTTATAATTATTATATTAATAATTTAATATAATAGTCTCTATTATTTATAAATATAGATTATAAGCAAAAAATATTTATAAATAATAATATTAATTAAATTATTAT
>JAEEGK010017501.1_pt1 | contig 15622 bp, 14 predicted proteins | sample 8958771 | NCBI WGS metagenome assembly JAEEGK01 (sample SAMN16246547, study PRJNA631951) | gut metagenome | biome: gut microbiome; feature: rumen; material: SC-attached | host: Bos | place: Iran: Karaj | collected 2018-10
ATTGAGAGCTTCCTTGTTTTCCATGGTTTTTAAAGTACTTTGCGCTGCAAAGTTACAACTTTTGTTTTACATGGCAAGCGTTTTTAGAAAAAAATTAATTTTGCAGCATGATTATCCTCGACAATGTCGTCGTCACCGACGAATTCCTGAATGCCCAATTCTGCTGCTGCCTGCCCCGCTGCAAAGGCTGGTGCTGTGTGGCTGGCGATGCCGGCGCACCTCTCGAAGCCTCTGAAATAGAGCAGATTGAAGACAACCTTGAAGGCATCAAACCCTATATGAGACCCGAAGGCATCAAAGTGATTGAAGAAAACGATGTCTACGATTACGACGAGACGGGCGAACTCGTCACGCCCTTGGTGAACGGCGAGGAATGTGCGTTCGTATATTTCCATGAGAATGGAACGGCACTCTGCGCCATCGAAAAAGCCTATCTGGAAGGCAAATGCGACTTCTGGAAACCCATTTCGTGCCACCTTTATCCCATTCGCTTGGTCGAGAAAGATGGTTTTACACATGTCCTCTACCATGAATGGAGCGTCTGCGTACCCGCCAAGCGCAAAGGCGAGCACGAGGGTATCCCGTTGTGGAAGTTTCTCAAAGCCTCGATGGTGCGGAAGTTTGGGGAGGATTGGTATAGTAGACTTGAAAGGATGATGCAGAAATAGTTAGACACGCTTTGCGTCATTGCGAGGAGGAACGACGAAGCAATCTAGACATGAAGCAACATTTCTGGATTGCTTCGTTCCTCGCAATGACGGATACCACCTTAAAATCAGAACTGGAAATAAATAAACGCCTGTAAGTCAGCGGTGATGAACTGGTAGATGACGAACACGATGACGGCACAGACCACAATCATCAGCAGGATGGGCATCTTGGCAAACCAAATGCGGTAGCGTCGCTTGAAGTTCTTGGGCAACCAGTGGATGACCATACCTATCAAAATGAGTGAGAACACCACGCGATAGTGGACGATGATGTTGGGCACGATGCTCCAGTCCCAACGGCTACCCATCTGGTTGACCATGTTCTTGGCCGTGCTCCACGCGGTTTCGTTGGCCACAGCAGGGTCGAGGTTGGAGCCACTGCGGAAGAAGAGTCGGGTGAAGGTGATGAAGGTAAAGGTCTGGAAAACCGCCCAAGCATCTTGCAGCCACTGCAAGGGTTTCTTGAAGCCAAAGAGGTTGTAGAGCATCCGTAACACATTGCCGCCTAGTACTATCATACACCATACGAATAGCAGCGTGAACACAGGCTGTGGCACATAAACGCACAGCACGCGCAGCAGGAAGGTGACGGCCATTATAAATAAGGTGCGGCCGTAGATGCTCCAGTCTTTCCAGAAGTGGTAGAAGATCATGCCGATGCCGTTGAGTCCACCCCAAATCACGAAGTTCCACGAAGCACCATGCCAAAGACCGCCGAGCAACATGGTGTCCATGCGGTTGATTTCGGTGGTGATGGTCTTGCGTTTCTCGGGCTTGAAGATGGCCACCAAGGTGAGAATGACTGCCAGCACACCCACGCCAAGGCCGACCCACCAGCTGCCCGATAGGAATACGGCAATGGCGGCCAGCATGATGATGATGCAGAAGGTGCCGAAAGACGCGTTGCGGTTGCCGCCCAAGGGGATGTAAAGGTAGTCCTTCAGCCAACGCGAGAGCGACATGTGCCAACGGTTCCAAAACTCACCAGGGTCTTTGGCTTTATAGGGCGAGTTGAAGTTTTTGGGCAGGTAGAAGCCCATCAGCATTGCCACACCAATGGCGATGTCGGTATAGCCCGAGAAGTCGGCATAGACTTGCAGCGAATAGCCGAACAGGGCCATCAGGTTCTCGAAACCGGTGTAGAGCAGGGGGCGGTCAAACACGCGGTCGATGAAGTTGACGGCGATGTAGTCGCTCAAGACGATTTTCTTCACCAAACCGTTCATGATCCAGAACACGGCGATGCCGAACTGACGGCGGCTGAGGAAGTATTTCTTGTGCAGCTGCGGGATGAACTCGTTGGCCCTCACGATGGGACCTGCCACCAACTGCGGGAAAAAGCTGACATAGAAACCGAAGTCGAAGATGTTGCGGACAGGCTCGATGCGCTTGCGGTACACATCCATGATGTAGCTGATGGCCTGGAAGGTATAGAACGAGATACCCACCGGAAGCACGATGACATCGACGCTGAAACGGGTGTCGCCCGTGATTTGGTTTCCTGCCCATGAGAAAATGTCGAACACGCGGAAATCCAAACTCGTCAGGTTATTGACGACATCTGTGAGGAAATAGGCGTATTTGAAATAGCAGAGTATGGATAGGTTGACAATAACGCTAAGCCCCAAAATGAAATTACGGCTTCCGTTTTTCTTCCTCGTATTGAGCCATTTGGCAGCGAAGAAGTTATATAATGTGATGAAAATCAGTATTAAAACAAAGAGTCCGCTGGTCTTGAAGTAGAAGAACAAGCTAACGAAAAACAGGAAGATGTTACGCAACAGGCACTTGTTCTTAATCAAGCAGAACACAGCGAACACCAAAGCGAAGAACGCCCAAAAATAGAATTGGGTGAACAGCAAGGGGTGTGCCTTGTCGAACGAGAACAGGTTTTTCAGGAAATCCAATGCTATGTCGGCGAAACTTATCATTTCATTTGTTGCTTTGCATTGGCTTTTACATGTTCTATATAGCGGCTGATCAAGGCGTTATAAAGCAGGTCGCCGATGAGTCGGTATCCGCTGCTAGTGAAGTGCACCTTGTCTTTCTGTGCCAGTTCGGCGTTTTCCCAGTTTTGCATCGAGCGCAATCCGCCCATGATATCGAACTGGTCCCAAACGGCGGCATTATGTTGTTTGCCCAACTCCATGAAAGCCTCCTCAACGACTTTGCCGTTGGGATTGACCTCATAGCGCACTTTTTTCCGTCTGCCTTTCACCTTAGTGTAGCTGTCGTTGTTGGTCACAAAGAGTATGGCGCAGTCGGGGTTGACACGCTTGATGACTTGGATGAGCTCGTTGTAGTTCCTCTTGAAATACTTCACATCAAAGTCTTTGTCCGCCGCGTCGTTGATGCCGATGCCGAAGATGAAGAGGTCGGGGCGGATGAAGTTGAGGTCACGCTCGAAGTCGTCGCAGCGCAGATAGGAGGACACTCTGGCACCGTTCACGCCCACGCCATGTACACTGATGCCTGGCATACCGTTTTCAAGTAGCACGCCTGTGAGGGTGAACTCGCCTGGCATTTTCTCAAAGAAGATGCAGATGGAGTCGGTATATGTTGGTAATTGGAAAGTGTAAGTGGAGAGGCGCTCATCATATTGTCCTTTGAGGGTGTCGCCTTGGACGCCAAGTACGGGCACCACATTTTCGGTCTCCGAAAAGCCAATCAAAGTCACCTTGTTGAATTCGAAAGTGGGACTGAGTTCGGTGATTCGGCGTTCGCGGCTGACGATGCTTACTGAAGCTATGGAATCGCAGGTAGTTATGGCGGCTCCAGCCAGTCCCATGCGTTTGTCGGTCTCCTTGCGTACGGCATTGCGGCAGTAGTTCCAAAAACCAGTGGAGCTGACACGGAAATGTGAGGGATTGTTAGTGCCGCCTGCCGAGAAGGGGAAAACGAAATTCTGTCCGCCGATCAAGTCGGTGCCGATGCTCAACAGGTTGTCGCGAAACTGTTGCGTGAATACGCCGGCCTGCACATGTGAACCTCCAATATGCATGATGCTAACATTGCCTTTTCCGAGGAAGATCACGGAGTCCATTTTGTCGAAGAAACGTTCCATGGCAAGGCTGTCGCCAGGGAAAATGAGCCGGTTGTGTTCAAAGTGGGCGAAATCCAAATACTCAATAGGCCTCAGCAAGGGTTTCCTTTGGGCGAAACTTGGACACAAGGCCAGCAATAATCCTATGGCCAGTAGCAGCTTTTTCATCTGTTCTTGATTCCGTAGGGGTTATAGCTCGGCAACTTGATGCGGCCCGCCGTGCGGATGGAGTCTTCTTTTTGGTCAAGGTTGACGAACTCGATGACTTTTTCACTCGGCACGTGTTGGCGTAATCTGTAGAAGTCGTAGTAGGTGGTGAACGAACGGGCAAGATCGGCACCGATTTCCTGCGCGCCGTTAAAGGTAAAATGGATGTAGTCGGGACCGGCCAAAGCGGGTTTATGTTTGACCCATTGTGCCATCGAACCTTCGCCGCCCATTACGTTAAACATGTCCCAGTAGGCCACCTTGTTGCGCAATGCCATGGCGCGGAGCGAGTCGTTCAGTTCAGGCAAGCCTCGCCAGGTACCTATCTTGCCTCCATAGCTGCGACCCATATCAGCGGGACCGATGAAGAGCAAAGTGGCTTTTGGGGCGACGCGCCTCATGTAGTGGATTTGTTTCTCGAGTTCGGCTATATAAGGCGTGATGCTCTTTGATGTTTTGATGTCGGGCATGCGGTTGCCACCGAATTGCATAATGATAAGCCTTGTGTTCAACAGCTTGAACGACTGGCGGGCAACGGATTCGTTCATACGGGTGAAAATAGTACCCGAGCAGCCACGAAGAGCCACGTTGTCGATGGCCACACCTGGGTCACCGTCGAGCAGTACAGCGTAAATCTCTGCATTGCCCTTAAAGGTGATGATGCCTTTCTTGACATCGGAAGGCAAGGTCCAAGTGATGAGGGAGACACTGTCGCTGGCAGGTAGTACCCAAGGCTCCATGGTGATGTTGTCGCATTTCAGCGTGGCCTTGAAACCTTTGCTGTTTCTGCCCAATAGAACGGAGACGGTTGAGATTTCCTTAGCATTTTTTAAAGCCTGTGAGTGGCTGGTTTGACGGAAAGTAATGGTGCCGCCGCCGACCACTTGGCCAAATTGTGCCATTACGCCATAGCGGTTGTGCGAGGCACGCGGGTTGGTGGCGTCGCCATAAACGGCATAACGGCTAAGACCCGAAGCGTGTTGCGATACCGAAATGGTAGGAACAGGTTGCACGGCGGGAACCATATTGGGTCCTGAACCGCCAAAGAGTTCCTGAAGGTTTTGGCGTAGCACCGACGAAATGCGGTCCATCTCAATTTGTGAATCGCCGTAATACATCACGCGGTAGGTCTTGCCTTGGCTTTGGGCTTGCTCCAGTTGATGGAACAGCGGGTCGAAATAGGTGTAGTCGTCGTTGGGCAGATAAATGCGGTTGGGGTTTTCCTTGAGGTAGCTTCGGAAAAAACGCATGCTGTCCAATACGTTGTCGGAGCAGGTCATCTCAAAGCTTTTCGTCACTTTGTTCAACACATCGTCTACATCGACTTCCTTTTCGACGGGTTTGCTGTCTTCGGCATACGACGGAAAACGTAGGTTTTGGTTACCTATGGTGATGCCCTCGGCGGGGAAGAAGAACCAGCCTGCGCCTAGGACCAAAATGACGGTTAGGATGAATGCAAGTGTGCGTATGGATTTCATTTCTTAATGATCAATGTTTGTCCTTCTAGAATTTTGTCGCTTTTCAAGTTGTTCCAATCCATCAAGTCAGAGACTTTGACTTGATACCGGGTGGCTATTTTGGTCAGGTTGTCGCCTTTTTTCACGGTATGTTTTTGGGTTCTTGAGTTTGAAGAAGGGCTAGTTGTTTTTTTATTATTGGCTTGTTTATTAATGGTCGCAGAGTCTTTTGTTTTTTTGGATGGCCTTTCGACAAGCTCAGGGACCTTAGTGATGACAGGGTCGGCAACCTTACCGAACTTGAGTCGGCCTTCATCGCCAAGGTAAACACAGGCGATGAAATTGGAGATGACTTCGGTGTTTGGCAGGAGATTTTGTTCCTTGAAATCCCATAATTCAGGAGTTTCGCCGTGATGGATTAAGACATGTTGAAGCGCAACGGGGCTGTTCGTGTAAGCCAAAATGCTGTACCACCAGTCACCGTAGTTTTGGTAGAGTTCGTTCAAACAATCCAAGGCGGCATAGGTTGAGGCTTCCACGTCCAAACGCTCGTCATAGGTTTCGTCGATGGTCAGCCCATAATGTATTGCCGTCAAGGAAGGCAGTTGCCAAACGCCATAACGGTCGCTTTCACTGTAGTTGCAACGCATTTCGCTGAGTGCCAAAGGCAAATACCTCAATTCTGGAGGCATGTTTCGCTGCGACAAGGCGGTGTCAATGATGGCAGAATAGGCCAAGAATTGGTTGGAAAGAGGTTTGGAAGCGTAACGTAACACAGCTTTTTCCAAGCCTTCATGATAGGGTAGGGGGATGCTTTTCTCTGTTTTTTTCAGCCCTTGGGTCAGCTTGTCGCTATCCGACGACACACAACAATTGTGTGCCGCAAGGCAGAAAAGGCAGGTCCATATTATGAATAACATCCTGAATCTCATAAGATTATATCGCTAAAATGCCTCGCTCGACATCGCTATCCGAGCCTTGAGGCTAAGGAGCGGCAAAAATACACAAAATGTTTGAATCTGACACCCGCTTTTTTACTACTTTTGCACCCTCAAATTCGCATCAAGTGCGGAATGAGGTTTGGGTATGGAACAAATCGACAGGACAAGGGAATTAGAGACACGAAAAATCAGTCAGCTGTTGTGGATGTATGCGTTGCCCAGCATCGTTAGCCACATCATTGCCTCGATTTATAACATCGTTGACCGTGTGTTTTTGGGACAGTATGTGGGGGCTTTAGCCATCGCAGGCTTGGCCATCACCATGCCCATCATGAACATCATCCACGCCTTCGGCTCACTTGTGGGCGCAGGCTCGGCGGCACGTATGTCCATCATCTTGGGTAAGAAGGACTACAAATGGGCCGAAGACATCCTGGGCAACAGCTTGCTGTTGACCTTCTTCTTCGGCTTCCTCTTCGTCACAGGAGGCTACCTCTTCATGGACTGCATCTTGACGGCTTTTGGTGCTTCTGGCGACACCATCGCCTATGCCCGCGAGTATATGGACATTGTACTTCCTGGTATGTTCATGACCACACTGTCGTTCAACCTCACTGGCTTGATGCGCGCCACGGGCTATCCCAAGAAGTCGATGTGGATCATGGCGGGCGGTGCCATTGTCAACATCTTTTTGGACGCATTGTTCATCTATGTCTTGGACTGGGGCATCGCAGGTGCGGCCTGGGCCACCACCATCTCCATGACGGGCACGGGTATCCTCGCAGTGATTCATTTCTTGCAAAAGAGTTCGTTCATCCGCTTCCGCCGTCATGCCTGGAAACCAAAACTTTACATCTTTCGCAACATCCTGCTTATCGGTATGAGTCCGTTTCTGATGAACTTGGCGGCCTCGGCGGTGGTGGCCTTGCTCAACAACCAGCTCATCCATTACGGCGGCGATTTGGCCGTGGGTGCCTACGGCTTGGTCAACACTTTCTGTAGCCTCAGTGTGATGCTGATGTTGGGTCTGTGCCAAGGCATGCAGCCTATTGCTGGCTATAATTATGGTGCTGGTCATCCCTTACGATTGAAGGAGGTCTACACCCTAACAATGAAACTAAACATACTGATTGGTGCAGTGGGTGCTATGCTTGCCTTGATATTGCCCCATGCTATGTTGCGACTGTTTACCAAAGAGGAAGAACTGATACAAATCGGCATTCCCGCCATGCGTTTCATCATGGTAATGTTCCCTTTGGTGGGCTTCACCATCACCAACTCCAACTTCTTCCAGAGTATCGACAAGCCTTGGATTGCCATTGTCACCAGTCTCTCGCGTCAGGTGTTGTTCCTCGCCCCGATGATCTACCTCATCCCGCCGATTTTCGTCAACGCGGGTGGTCAAGGTCTGACGGGGGTCTGGGCCTCGATGACCATCTCCGACGTGTTGGGTGCCGTGTTGGCCTTCCTGCTGATGCTGACCCAACGCTATGTGTTTAACACTGTCGAACAACCGAAACCTCGGAAGCACCTGATCAAGGCCAAAGGGCCGAAAACGAATTGACCATGGACCTCTCCAACGCAATAACAGCCAAAGATGGCACCCACATTGTGGACTCTTGCCTTGTCAAAAGCAAGCAGGCCATGCGTGACTATCTGGAACAGGTGCGCGAGATGGCCGATCCTGAAATGGCGGTGTGCAAACGCGACATCGAGTCGCAGGTGCATGAATGGCGGGCGCACAACTTTTTCTACAAACTCAACGTGTTCCGCAGCCGCACCCGCGATGTCGACCTTGAGCTGAAGCAACCCTGGTATCGCGAACTGTTTTGCCGTGTGGTAAGTTTCTTTTATTTTTGGGATTAAGCTTTTTTTACTATCTTTGCAGAAACTTCTGCACTATGACCGACAAAATAAAACTCTTTGAACAAAAGCAAATCAGGACTCATTGGGATGCCGAAAACGAAGAATGGTATTTCTCGGTGGTTGATATTGTTGAGGCTTTGACAGAAAGCCCAAATGCAAGAAAATACTGGAGCGTATTAAAAACAAGGCTGAAAAAAGAAGGAAGTGAGTTGGCTACAAATTGTAGTCAACTGAAAATGCCAGCAAAGGATGGCAAGTATTACAAAACTGATTGTATGACCACCAAACAAGTTCTGCGATTGGTGCAATCCATCCCCTCGCCCAAGGCAGAACCTTTTAAAATGTGGCTGGCCGAGGTAGGAAGCCAACGATTGGATGAAATAGCAGACCCCGAAAAGGCCATTCTTCGGGGTGCCGATTACTATCGTGCCAAAGGCTACACCGAAGGCTGGATTAACCAACGCCTGCAAAGCATCGAGATGCGCAAGGAGTTGACGGATGAATGGAAGGCACGCGGCATCGAACAAGAAAAGGATTACGCTATACTTACCAATGAAATGACCGAGGCTTGGAGTGGTCTAACAGTAAAGGAATACAAGCAATTCAAAGGTTTGAAAAAGGAAAACCTGCGTGACAATATGACCAACATCGAATTGGTTCTAAACATGTTGGCCGAAGTATCAACCACGGCCATCTCAAAAGCACGCGAACCGAAGACTTTTGCTGAAAACAAAAACGTGGCTAAAGAAGGCGGAAAAATCGCCCATACAGCCCGCAAAAACCTTGAAAAGCAGATTGGTCAGTCGGTCATATCTCCTTTGAATGCTTCCGACAAACCTGCTTTGGAAATCCAAGGCGACTATGAATTAATAGAAGAATAAACCATGCAAAAACATTATCCAATGAAACGTATTACTTTGGCTTTGCTCATCATCATGATGGTGGGAGCCACTTCAGTCAACGCACAAAACGACAATACCATGAACAATTCAACCACTAAAATTCAAGACGGCAAAGTAAGCATCGAGTCCATTCCGGCCACCCTCGATGAGTTCAAAGCCCTGCAAGCCGAGCTGGGCACCACACCCGAAGGCTGCATCATGCTGCAACTCGTGGCCATGGAAATGTATCGCCGCGACAAGAACGTTGGCCAAGAATGCCTGAGTCTCAACAACACGAGCACCAACCTCTCATCGGTGACACGCCGTTTGAACGAACTGTATCGCCCGAACGACTCTTATGCCAGACCCTATCTGGTGTCAGCGTGCTTCAAAGGGGCAACGCCCGCCAACGGCTACAATCCTACCAAACCCTTCACCATCGAATTGCGTAGAGACCCTGTCCGTCCCAACGACGAACGCTCACAGATGCTGAGAGGCTATGTGAAGTACTTCCAGCTCTACAGCGACGGCTGGGATACCCATTGGCGCAACGTCGAAGTGGTGCAGCAGCAAGGCGATCCATACTATCGCGTCTCCAACTGCCCCGCCATCCTCACCCAGTGCAAGGAAATCGACTTCGATGCCACGGACGAATGGCATGGACTGGAATAATGAAATATACACAACGATGGCCTATGGCTAATGACTATGGCAACTTCATCCAAGACATAAAAGTTTCCCATTTTGTTGAAGTAGCCATAGTCATAGGCCATTAGCCATAGTCCAAACAATTCAACGAATCAACGATTAAACAATTCAACAACACCCAATGAAACGCATCACATTATTAATCACCTTCATCCTCACGCTCTCCATCGGCATTGCTAAGGCCGGCGAAGGCATGTGGATCCCCATGTTGCTGCAATACAACGAGAAAGAAATGCAAGAAATGGGCATGAAAATTACGGCTGAAGACATCTATTCCATTAATCATAGTAGTCTCAAGGATGCCATCGTTCTCTTTGGCGGAGGCTGCACGGGTGAAATCGTCAGTGACTACGGCCTGTTGCTCACCAACCACCATTGCGGCTACGACTACATCCAAAAACACAGCTCAGTGGAGCACGACTACCTCACCAACGGCTTCTGGGCTATGAATAGGGGAGAGGAGCTGCCCTGTCCCGGCCTCAGCGTCATCTTCCTTCGCGAGATGCGCGACGTGACCGAAAAAGTATTGTTTGGCATCACACCCGACACGCCCGAAGACGAACGTCAGGCCAAGATTGACGAGAACATGAAGAATCTAGTCACTCAAGTCGAGAAAGAGACGAAGTATAAGGTCAGTATCAAGCCTTTTTTCTTGGGTAATGAATACTACCTATTGCTCAACGAGGTCTATACCGATGTGCGCCTTGTAGGTTGCCCACCGAGCAACATAGGCAAGTTTGGCGGCGACACCGACAACTGGGTCTGGCCCCGCCACACGGGCGACTTCAGCATCTTCCGTGTCTATGCCGACAAGGAAGGTCATCCCGCTGTTTACGACAAGGATAATGTGCCTTACAAGCCCGCCAAACACCTTGACATCTCGCTGAAAGGTGCCGATGAAGGTGACTTCGCCTTCGTGTTCGGCTATCCTGCCCGCACCAACGAATACCTGCCTGCCGTTGCCGTCGACCAGGAGGCCAACCTCATCGACCCCATCACCGTTGACCTGCGTGGCAAGGTGCTCGACATCTACAACAAATACCAGGAACAAGACCCCAAGGTGCGCATCCAGTATGCCTCCAAGCACGCCGGTCTCGGCAACGGCTGGAAGAAATGGATGGGCGTGACCGAGGGCATCAATCACTTTCACGGTGTGGAGAAGAAGCAAGCCTTTGAAAAGGACTTCCAGGAATGGGCTTTGGGTGCGCGCAACCGCTACATGTACATCGACCTGCTGAAAGACTTCGAGAAAAACTACAAGGAACTTGAGCCTTATCAGTTGGCCTACACCTACATGGCTGAAGCAGGATTGCGCATCGAGTTGGTCACTTTCGCAGGTCGTTTCGCCAAGCTCTCCGAGGTGACCAAGGACACCCCGCAGGACGACATCGACCGTATGATCCACCAGCTGAAAGCTACCTCTGCTAGTTTCTTCAAGGACTATTACCAACCTATCGACCGCGAAGTCGCCATCATGGCGCTCAACGAATACCTGAAAGCCCAGACCGCCAACTTCCGCCCCGCTTTCCTCAACGACATCAAGGATGTGAACGAGTATGTCGACAAGCTCTTCGCCAAGTCGATGTTTACGGATGAGGAAAAGGTGAACGACATTTTGAACGACTTCAAGCCCAGCAAAGCCAAGAAATTGGCCAAAGACCCTGCTTTGCAGGTTTATCAAAGTTTGTTTGACTTCTACCGCAATAATATCTACGAGCACATCTCAAGCATCAACAAGGCCAACGACCGCCTGCGCCGCATCTACATGAAAGGCCAGATGGACATGCAGCCTGAGAAGCGTCTTTTCCCCGACGCCAACTTCACGCTGCGCGTCACCTATGGCAAAATCGAAGGCTTCAAGCCGCAGGACGGCAAGACCTACCGCCACTTCACCACACTTGAGGGCATCATGCAGAAGGAGAACCCCGACATCTACGACTATGTGGTGGAGCCGCGCCTGAAGCAGCTGTATAATAATAAGGATTACGGCCGCTATGCCGACAAGGACGGCACCATGCATGTGGCCTTCACCGCTAGCGTGCACACCACGGGCGGCAACTCAGGCAGCCCCATCTTGAACGCCGAAGGACAGCTCCTCGGCCTCAACTTCGACCGTTGCTGGGAAGGCACGATGAGCGACCTCATCTACGACCCTGACATCTGCCGCAACATCAGCGTCGACATCCGTTATGTGCTCTTCATCATCGATAAATTCGCTGGTGCAGGGCACCTCATTGACGAGATGACGATTGTGGAATAAAAAATTAGGCGGTCACTAACGACCGCCTAATTTTTTTGTTAGTCATTTACCATAACTCGTTTGGTCACAATACCCTTTTCCGTTTGGATGCCGACGAAATAAAGCCCTGCTTCGTGAGGACTGAAATCATACTCAAAACAGTTGCCGCTTGCTGATGTTCCAAACAACTTTTCTCCCAACATATTATAGATGCTGATGCCTTCGATGTTTTCAGCTTCTATTTTAAGTGTTCCTCTGGTTGGATTGGGATAAATGGCTGCAATCTTCTTGTCAATTTCTGGTACGGTGCTACAATCATCGATGATGGTGGTAAAGTAATTATGCCAATCCGAGCTTTCGTATGCGGGGATACACTCGCAAGGAACGGTGAGCTTCGTGCAGCTGAATCCCTCAAATACATCTTCAAATGAAAACGCTGGTGGTTCTGTGGACAAAGTATAGACTTCAGTAAACCCGCTGCAATTATAAAAGGCTTCCCCGCCAATACTATCCAATGCGCTACCAAGCGTTAATGTGCCTGTAAATCCGTTGCAATTGCGGAACGCATTAGGTTCAATATATGTCACGGAGTTAGGAATGGTCAGAGAACCAGTAAATCCAGAGCAACCCCAAAATGCGGAAGTACCAATGGATGTCACAGCATCGCTGATAGTCAAACTGGAAAAACCGTTACACTTGTAAAACGCCGCATTTTCAATGCGCTTCAAACCGTTGCCAAAAGTTAAAGAGCCAGTAAATCCATTGCAACCATAAAACGCCGCAATCTCAATAGCCCTTACGGAATTCGGGATGTTCAGAGAACCAGTAAATCCCTTGCAACCATAAAATGCTGCGGGTCCAATGGTATCCAAGGAACTGCCAAGGTGTAATTCTGTGAGTCCGCTGCAAGCCAAAAATGCGTTTTCACCAATAGAGGTCACAGTATTCGGTATGGTTAGGGGACCTGTTAATCTTGCACACGATATAAAAGCGTTATTTCCAATCCTGGTCACAGTATAATTGTTTCCATTATAACTGATGGATGTTGGGATGCTTAATTCACCAGTCACTTCTATGCTGTCAACAGGGCCTATAAGCGTTGCAGAAACACCGTCATCATTGATTTGGTAATACAAATGTCCAATGATGAATAGGTCTTGTGCGTACAAGTGTGTCATTCCCATTACTCCCAGGAAAAGAATGGATAATACAGCGTATGCTGTTCTTTTGCATAGTGAAGAATTGCTTTTCATAATTGTATGGTATTAGTCAAGTCCGCCATAACGGTTTGCGAAGGAAGAATATCTTTCCAAAACGGGTTTACTACTTCCCGAAAATGCTGCCGAGGCCGCCTAGGATGCTTTCCAGGCCGCCCATGTTGCTGTTACTGCTTGACGAAGTGCCGCTCAGGATCATGCCCAGCATGCCAGCCAGTCCAGATGCATCAATGCCATTACCTTGTTGTCTCTTGCCCAAAAGTGCCAACAGGCTCGGGGCGATGGAAGCCAAGATGCTACCTACTGCATTGGAGGTCACACCAGTATTTTTAGAGATGCCACCCAGCACAGATGAGAGATTGCCGCCAAAGATATGGCTCAAAATCTTACCGCCATCGGTGAGGTCGGCAGATTTTAAGTTATTGATGATGTTGCCTGCGTTGCCTGCATGGTAGCCAAGGGCTTCGGCCAAGGATGCCGCACCTGCTTGTGAGGAGGCATTTTTTTGCATGGCGCCCAAGAGCGATGGCAATGCAGCGGTGATGACCGAAGACACCTGCTTCGAGTCGATTTTGAGGGTCTTTGAAATGGCGTCGATGGCATCGTTGCCCGTCAAAGCGCCTAAGATGTTTGTTATGTCCATAATTGATCAGTTTATAGTTGATAGTTGTTCAGTTGTAAGGCTGTCACAATTCCCTCTTCCTAAGGGGACAGGCCGATGTATCCAATTGAGTTTCCCTTTCGGGAATGGAATTTAGGAATTCGTGTCATGCGGCGGTGGAAACAGTTATTGTGTACATACCAACTCTTCCGCTGCAGGAAACAAAAGAAAAAACGCCATCTCCCGCAAGGGAAACTCCTTGCAAAAATAGCAAAGGAAATCGACATACCGAAAAAAAAAGTGTATTTTTGCGGACGAAATTTAAATCCTACTACGAATGAAAAAGATAGCATTACTGATTGTCCTAACAGCGGTGACGCTTGGTGCCACGGCTCAAGACTGCTGCTCGAAGGCAAAGAACGAATCGAAAAAAGACTGTTGTACCAAGTCGAACGAAACCAAACAATGCAAAACTATGAAAACATTAGTCACCTATTTCTCAGCATCGGGCGTGACCCGCAGTGCTGCCAAACAAGTGGCCGACATCATCGGTGCCGACCTCTTTGAAATCACCCCTGAACAACTTTACACAGACGCTGACCTCAATTGGCGAGACAAGAAGTCACGCTCGACCATCGAGATGAACGACAAAAGCTCGCGTCCGACCCTTAAGGATGGCGGTAAGGTGAAAAACCTTGAACAGTATGATGTGGTGTATGTCGGCTTCCCCATCTGGTGGTACACTGCCCCGACCATCATCAACACTTTTATTGAGGCCAACGATTTCACAGGTAAAACCATAGTACCTTTTGCCACTTCGGGCGGCAGTAGCATTGACCAAGCCTGTAAGGACCTCAAGGCTGCCTATCCGAAATATAAGTTCGGTGAAGGCAAGCTCTTGAACCGCATCAACAAAGCTGATGTCGAGAAATGGGCTGCTGCAGTAAAATGATTTGATTTATGATCGCTTTGTAGGGCTGTTGCATTGTGGCAGCTGCTGGTAAAATCCACAGCGGCTGCCACAATGCAACAGCCTTATATGTTTATTCCGCCAACGGCAAGGCATACCATAATGTGTCCACTGTATGACCTGCAACGATGCCATAACCACCTTTCACATTGGAGTAGGTCTGGATAGGTTCGGCAAATAACTGCATGGACATATCGCCTTGGTCGCAGGTATACAAATAGTTGTAGTATTCTTTTGAGAGATGTTCCAACTTAATGGGCAATTGAAAGAATGCAGGGTCGTATTCCTCATCCACAGTTAACCAAACCGTCATTTTGACTTTAAGCTGATAAGACTTACCGTCGAAAAGAACATCAGTAAACACGCCTAAAGGCTTTGTGTCGAGGTCGCTAAAATCGATGTATTCATTGTTGGGAAGCGCCGAGCCAAAAACGGGGTCGTCATATTCAAAGGAACAATCGTAGCTGTTTCTCAGTGGATGGTCGTTTTTCCAGTTTGGAATGTAAATCTTGAAACAATCGACTTGCCCGGGGTTGGGGTCGGTGATTTCAAGCGTCAAAGTCACCTCTGCATACATCTTTAATAAACTGTCTGCATCCTCTTCAAAAGTCTCATAGTTATAGTAATGCTCATACCATGAGTCCCAATGAGCCACATCTGCGCTCAATTGAGCCTCTATGGCATTGGGGAGTGGACTTGTTTCGGCCTCCACATCATCAAAACCATTAGCCGAAGCCGAGATTTTGATGATGTCGCCCATAGCGGGACAATAATCATAAGTA
>JAEEGK010017502.1_pt1 | contig 15622 bp, 11 predicted proteins | sample 8958771 | NCBI WGS metagenome assembly JAEEGK01 (sample SAMN16246547, study PRJNA631951) | gut metagenome | biome: gut microbiome; feature: rumen; material: SC-attached | host: Bos | place: Iran: Karaj | collected 2018-10
TATAATTAAGTAATTTAAAAAACAAATGAAATTGAATTCTTTTTTAAAATTAAAATAATAAAAATTATTATCAATATAAATCATAATAAATAATTTTGATCAATATAAATAGTATAAAAGAACAAATATTATATTAAAATAATTAAAAATAATAAAATACCCAATAGTAAAGTATTGAATAATCTTTATTATATATATAAAATATAATTATTATTAATAAAAAATGATTATAAATTTATATTTTTTACCAAATATCTTTTTATAAATATAACTTTTAATTTTACAAAAAATGTCAAAAATTGAAATAAATTGTAAAAACTATACAAATTTTCAAATACTTGGAATGGGGACTATTGGAACTGTATATAAAGCTGAAAAAAAAAATACTAAATATAATGTTGCAATTAAAGAAATTGATAAAGAAAAATATAATAAATCAAAGAATGAAATATTAAAAGAAATAGAAATGATAAATAAAATAAAATGTGAAAATAGTGTTTTAATCAAAGATACAATTGATACTAAAGAATATTTTTATCTTATAATGGATTATTGTCACTTTAATTTAGAAGATTATATATTAAAAAGAGAATCTCCTGTTTCAATTAATGAAATAAAACAAGTATTACTTCAATTAAATAATGTATTTAAAATAATAAATACAAGAAAAATAATCCATAAAAATTTAACACCAAGTAACATTTTAATATCTATTGATAGATTAGATAAATTATTAATTAAATTATCTGATTATGGTTTTTCAAAAGATAATTATTTAAATTCATCAATTATTCAAGATAATCTTTTTTCATTAGCTCCTGAAATTATTAATGATGAAAATGATTTATCAAAATGTGATTTATGGAGTTTAGGTATTATTATTTATTTTATGTATTTTAAAGAATATCCTTATCAAGGAAAAAATGAATATATGTTATTAAAAGATATTAAATCTGGAAAACAATTGAAAATAATAAATGAAAATAAAGAATTAAATGATTTAATAAGTAAATTATTAAAAATAAATGTTAATGAAAGATTATCATGGGATGAATATTTTAATCATTCTTTTTTTAAAAATGAAGATAAAGACATAACAATTATAAAATTAAAGGAACAGATAAGTATTTTACAAAATGAAATAAAATCAATGAAAAAAAATAAAACTAAAAACACAGAAAAAGATTTAAATAAACCTATTAAATTAGATTTAAAAGATCCTTTATATATATTAAAAGAACATAAAGATAATGTATTATGTTTAACTCTTTTAAATGATGGAAGATTAGTTTCTGGTTCACAAGATCATTCAATTATTATTTATAATAAGTCAAATTATAATTCTGATTTAATTATTTATGAACATAAAGATTCTATATTGAGTTTAACTCAATTTAAAAATGGAATTTTGGCATCATGTTCATCTGATAAAACAATTAAATTATTTAATATTAATGGAAATCAATATAAAATAATACAAACATTAAATTTACATTCAGATAGTGTATATAAAATATTAGAACTTTCAAATAATTCTTTAGTTTCTGGTTCTGATGATTTAACAATTATTTTTTATAAGAAAGATGGTTTAAAATATAAACAAGATTATTCAATTCCTGCATCTAGTTCAGTTAGAAATATTATTGAAACAAAACAAAATGAAATATGCTATTCAACATATGATAATAAAATTAATTTCTTTAATTTAAAAGAAAGAAAAAATAAAATAATTATAGAAAATATAAGTTCTTCCTTTAATTCTTTTTGTATGATAACAAAAGATTTATTATTGATTCCTGGATATGAAGTTATTAATATTATAAATATAAATGATTATAAAAAAATAAGACAAATTGATATTAAAAATTCGGATGTAATAAGAGGAATTTGTATGTTAAATACTAATACAATTATTATTGGTGATGATAATGGAACATTAAGAGAATATTTAATTGAAGGAGATAATCTTAAATTATTTTCTAAAAAAGGAAAAGCTCATAATAATACTATTTATACTATTTTAAATCTTAGTAATAATCAATTTGCTACAGGTTCTGGTGATAATACAATTAAAATATGGTAATTTATTATTATTTAAATAACAAAAAATTGTTATTTTCTTCCTTTTTTTATATTTAATAATTAATATTTTTCCAAATTAATAAATGAAAGTTAATTTCAAATTAAATAAACTTTTCTTTAACTTTTTTATATATTATTAATAAATAATAAATATTAAATTTTATATTCTTTAAAATTATATAGTTCTTAATTATAAAAATTTACAAACAATTAATAAAGATAATCAAATTATTCATTATTATTTTAATCATTTTATAAAAAAAAAAAATATTTTTAGTCTATATTATTTAAAATTTATTTTTATAAAAAATATAATTATTTTGATTTGAAAATGATTGATAAGAAATTATTTATTTTTAATTTAAGAAAATTGAAATAATGACAGTTTTATGTAAATAGTAATATTTTTTTAATAAAAGTTAATAATTATTTCTTTTCAAAAATATCATTTTTTAATTGTTATAATAGAACCTCTTTTAAACCCATAATAATATAACATAAAAATGTTTCTTTTAAATATTCTTGAAAAGAGTTTATTATCTTTAATGTAATAAAATGGTTTTCAATAAATATATCTTTGTAAAAATATATAAATAATATAATGATGTATTTCTAGTATCTTTTTTCATTTTTTTAATTATAAACTATATCAATTATTTATTGTTATATTATTTTTAATATTTTTAATCTTTAAAATATAAATCAATGTCAGGTTTAAATATATTTTTTGAATTAATTTTTTCATGACTTTTATGATTTAAGATTATTAATATTAATTTATCCTTGTGCATAATCTATATATATTTGAAATAAAAATAAAGTTGCTTTTTTTTTATTATAGTAAAAAGAATTTCAAATTATATCTAAAGGATATTTTGGTTCATAATTTAAAAGTATTAATTTAAATAATTCTAATGTTTTTGAAACAGAAATTTAATAAACTTTTTATTTTTCTTGAAGGAATAAATTTTGTTATTTAAATTGAGAATTTTTAAGGTCAATTTAAATAATAATTGTTAAAAGAATTTAAATTTTCATATAAAATAAAAAAATATAATAAAAGCAAAGGTCTATATATTTATTTTTCTTCATTTTTATAAATTATTTTTTCTAATAATCATTTTTTTCTTTTCAACATATTTTCATTTTTTTCAAATTTATTACAACTTTTTTCCACAATAATATTAACTTATATAGAATTTAATATCTTTATTAAATTCTTGATAGTATTTTATTTTCATAATGATATAATATTCAATTTTTTTATTTAAGATCATTGTTTTTCATTCATTGAAATATTTAACAGAAACAATCAAAAAATTGTTAATTAATAATATTTGAATTATCTTTATAACTTGAATTATTATTTATGATATTTTATTTATTAATTTTATTTTTTTAATGATATTTTATTTAAAAAATCAATTTATATTTTAATTTTATAAACTCTATTAATTCTATAAATTATTATTATATAAAATAAATAAATATTCCTTTAATAATCTATATTTAAAGATATTTACTTCATTGAAAAATAATTTTATAGTTTATATTTATTCATTCATTTGATAAAATTATAAGAATTAATATTTTAAATAAATTAATTATAAAAATCTTAATTTATTTATATAAATCTTATTCATGGTTAATTCTTATTATATAAATTTTTTTGGGAAATGAAATTTTAGAGATTATTTATATTAAATAATGAACTTGTTTTTGAATTTATATTTTATTATAACTCTAAATTCATGAAATTTATATTATTCAGATATTTTTAATAAGAAAAGTTTTAAAAATAATATTAAAACAAATAAAAATAAAATCTCTACTTTTTCAGATATAAAATCTAGTTCAATAAAGAATGAAAATACTAAAATTAATTATGCATAAGTATTTTCTTTTCTGTAAATTATTATATCCTTAAATATGCTATTGTGAAAAGTAAATTAATAATTTTATAAAATAATATTTAATGAAAAAATAATCTTAAATTAATAAATTGAATTTATGAAACTGTATATAATAATTAATTTTAAAAAAATATTTATATTATTATAAATTTCATAATTATCCTTTTAAAATTTTTTTTAAATTTTCTTTTATATCAATTTTATTTTCAATATTCATTAAAAATTTTTCAAATTTTTCAATATCTTTTGAACAGATAATTTTATAATTATCTGGATTGAACATATTTAAACCTAATGAATTTAAATTATTTAAAATTCCTTGAGATAAAAGTTCATTATATTTTTCATCTATTTTTTTAAAATTTATTCTACAATTCCTTTCAAAATAAAAAAATATTTTTTTATCATAATTAAATAAACTATTAATTTCATCTTTAGAAATATTAGAATTTAATTTATATTTTTTTTTAATGTAAAAATAAATTTTCTGATAATCAGATTTTATTTTAAATATATTTTTAATATAATAAAATATACTTCTAATATTAATTTCATTAGAATCAAATATTTCCCATATATTACATAAAAAATTAATTTTTTCTTTATAAAGAAGATGGTTATTTGTAATAATAAAAATAGAATAAAATTTTTTCAAATTTATTGTTTTTTTATCTTCAGAAAAAAGATATAAAATATCTTCTAAAAAACAAGAAAAAGTATTTTTAACTGAATTTACTTTGATTATAATGTTTAAAAATTCATTTAATTCATCAAAAGTAATATTTTCATTTTTATTAATAAAATATTTATAATCATAAAAAATAAATAACATATTATTAATTATAATAATATGCTTTTGATATAAATGATAAATTCCTTCCCATTTAATAATATCTTTTAATTCATTACTAATTTCATTTTTCATTTTCATTAATTTTTTTATTAATTGTATTTTATCTTTATTTTGTTTTATCAGAAGTGATAAACTATTTAAAACTCTTAATTGATTTCCACTAGAAGTTATTATTTTTTTTTTTCCAATATTTGGAAATTTAATTTTTTCATTTTTTTTAATATATATATTTAAAGAATCTTTAACTCCTTTATTTAATAAATGATAAGGATCTAATTTTATTAATTCATTTAAACTATAATTTAATTTTTTATATTTTCTTTTTGATTTTGTTTCATTTTCTTTTGCAGTTATTAAATCAATTTGTAATATATTTTTTTTTTTTATTATATCAATATCACTTTTGTTTTTATTTTTTATAAGATTATTATTAAATTCTAACATTGATTTTGTTTGATTTATATTTATATTATTAAATGAAATTAAAGAAGATGAAAAACTATTTTTTATTTTCTTTTTTTTTATACAATTATTTGAATTGTATTGTTGAAATAATGTCTTTTTTATATCTTGATTATTACTATTATTATATATTCTTAAAGAATAATAATTATTCTTTCTTTGAGATAATAAATCATCATTTTCATTATTTAAATTTTTATTCGTCGAAGAAGAATCTTTTGTATAAAGTGAACTACTTCTATTATAATTTGATAAATTAATTTTTTTAAACTTAATTTTCATTTTTATTTTTTTAACTAATTATATAATATAACATACAATAATAATTAATTTATAGATTTAAATTAAATTATAATTTAAATTATGAATTATCAAATTTCAAAAACCAAATTATTTCATAATACAAAAGCCAAAAATTTTGAAGAAGAAAATCCACAAATATATAAAAAAATATATGATTCTCAAAATAAAAAATTACAATATTATCCTCAAAGACAAATAAAAAACAATATTAAATTGTTTGATCCTAGTTTTGAATATACAACAGAACATTCTGAGAGATTAAAAAAATTAAATATAGCAAAAAATTCTTTTAATCATTCTTATAAAAATTCCTTTTCTGATACTTTTAATAAGAAATTATCAACAACACAAAAACAAAATAAAAATTTATATTTAGATTTAGATGATTATACTCATGAAAATTATTTAAGTAAAAAGAATTTTGAATTTGATTATAATAAAATATTAATTGAAATTGTTTTTAATAATTTAGAAATTGATAAAATGTATTTGGAAAAAATGTTTTCAAACAAAATTGATTTTGGTGATTTTTTAGTTTTAAATAAAGATGATTTAAAAGAAATGAATATTCCAATTGGGCCTAGAAATAGGTTATTATGTTTTATAAATGATTTTTTAGAATATAAAGAAACTTTTAAAATTGAAAAAATAGATTTAAATACTTTAAATTATTTCTTTAAAAAAGATGGTTATGGTTATTTATCAATAAATAAAAAAAATCAAATTTCTGAAAATTTTTTTTCTGTTGATTCACCTGTAATTAATATTAAAACAAATTATAATAATAATTATTCAAATAATTTAGATAATAATATATTAATTAATCAAGAAATAAAAAGATATTTATATAAAAATAAAAATAATGTCACAATTAATGTAAATAAAACGCCTTATTTAAAAAAAAATCAAAATATTTTAAATATAAATCATAATGAATTTAATAGAAATAATTTAGGAAAACATAATTCAATGAGAACTGAAATAAATTCTAATTCATTAAATAGTTTTAGAGAAAATGAACATAATAGAAATAATTGTTCTCTTGATGAAAATAGTAAAAAAAATCATTTAGCATTAAGTAAAAAAAAAATAAATTCAAAAAAGAAAATTTTACCAGAAACAAATTATATTAATAATACTAAAAGATTTTTAATTTTTGATTATAAAAATAATAATAGTAGTAAAAAGATGAAAAAAAATGAGATTGAAAAAAAAAAAAATTTAGAAAAATCTCTGAATTCTTTTTCTGAAGAAGGATTAAATTTATTATCTAAAATGAAAAAAGATTTAAATAAAAAATTAAAAAATTTTAATAAAGTGAATGGTGATAAAAAACTCTTGTTAAATTTATTAGAAACAAGTTCTAATATTAATACAGAAAACATTTGAAAAAGAATCTCTCCAAAACAATACAAATGATATAAATATTTATTAATTAATATTTTTTTCATATAATTTTAAATAAATTACATTAATTAAAATAAACAATTACAAATTTATAATATGTCAGAAGTAGAAAATCTAACAAATTCAATTCTTCAAACTGAAAATTATAATGCAGCATTTCCAATAATTAATATTAATCAAAATTATAATCCAAATCAAGAACAAAATTATAATAATAATACTAATTTTATATTTATTTCTAATGATAATGTGAATAATCATCAAATAAATAATCAATTTATTGTTACAAATTTAGATTTACCAAAAAGTAATAAATTAAATGATAATAAAATTTTACCTCAATATTATCTCAAAAATAATAATTTAAATAATCAAAAAGATCAAATCAATAATTATAATATATATTGTAAATGTAAAATTGTTAGACTATTTTTTGCAATTATTTTAATAATATATTTAATCTGGGAAATTTATTATTTATTTAAAGTGAATATTTTATTTAAAAGTTTTTTATATCATCTAGATCAATTTATAATGCTCTTATCAGCAATTTTTTTATTTTTATCATATTATTATGAAAAAAAATGTTATAGAACTACCTCAATAATATTAATATTTTCAGATCTTTTTATTGGTTTTTTATTTAGAATTATTGCAATAATGAAAAATCATGAAATAGGTAATGGATTTGTATTAGTGTTATCTAAAACAGTTTTAATGTTTTTTATTACTGCTTTTATTGCAAATTGTTAGATTTTGAAATATTAGTTAAATAAATTTTATTTTATAATATCTTTTATTTATTTTATTCAATAATTTTATTATTTTATGAACATTATAAAATTACAATTATAATTGTTTCATAAAGAAATAAAATTATTCTATTATATTTCCTTAAACGATACAATAAAATATCACTTTTCAGAAATAAAATTTTAATCATCAAATAAATATTGAAAATAAAACCTTTAAAAATACTATCAAAATATAATAAAAATTATGTTTTTGTTGATTATTTACATTAAGATAATTTATAAAAAATATAGTAATATTGGAAGAATAAAAATTATAGAATTAGATTTTTTATATTTTATTTTTTGAAGGTATTAAATAACTATATTAAATTATATAATTTTAATTTAATATTTTAATAATTTACAGATAATTTTAATCAATTCTTTTGATTATTAAAATTATTTTCTATTCAAATATATTAAATTTTTAATTATTTTTTAAAATAGTTATACTTAAATTTAATTTAAATCATAAATTATGGGGCTAATTAGAAGTTAAATATGGTTATAATAAATATATACTATATGAAAAACTATTTTATACTTAAGAGAAATTTTTATAGCGTGTTAAATAATATATTCATAGAAAATAATAATTTAACAAAAAGAAAATGACTTAATAAAATATTAAAAATAATTATATTGAAAAAATTACAAAAAAAAGCATATTTCAAAGGTTTTATTTATAAAATAACAAAAATAATATAAAATAATCATGTATTTGTTTTTCAATTTTATTTTGAATAATTTTTAATATTATTTATATCATTTAATAGAAAGGAAAATAAATCATATAAATAATCTATATATATATTAATTATTAATTTAAAATGGAAATAACAAAATTTAATGATGAATTTGAATGTCTTGAAAATAATGAATTATCATTAATAAAAAATGATTTTGAGGAACAGAATATTCAAAATCCCAAATACTACTTAATTAATAATGATTATTTATTATATATAATGAGTTCGAATAATACTACAAATGAATACAAAAGTGAACAAAGTCATAATATGGATTGTGAAGAAAAATATGAATTTTATGAAAAAAAAACAGATTTAAATTTTTATTATATGAATTTAAATATTGATTTAAATGAAGAAGGTATGAATTGTTGTGTTAATACTAAACCAGTAAAAGGAAAAAAAAAAATTAAAATCATAAATCGCAAAAATAATAAAATTTGTTTTTCAAAAATAGTTAAGGAATCTGAAATTAATAAATTATTCAATAATTTTCTTAGTCAAAAAAGATGCAATAATAATTAGAAAGAATAATATTTAATCTGAAAAAACCAAAACTATGTTAATCTATTATATTTTTTTCACATTTATAATTAAATAAAATATAGATAATTATAATATTGTACAATCTATTTTCTAAAATAAAAATCTTTTTACAGAATAATTTTTTATAAAATAATAAAAATATAAAAAATTTGTTATAAATTAAATTTTATATAAAAAATTAAATAAAAAAATAATAGTGACAGTATTTATTATAAATTATTATTATAATTCATTTTCTTCAAAGCAATCAATGAAAAAAATTATTTTTTTCATTTTTTCTAATTCATTAGAATTATTACTATACTCTTTAAAAACAATAATTAATTTTTCTTTAACCCATCCAAAAGCTTCATTAAAGATATTATCAATATCTTTAATATTAAAATCTAGATCATATGCATTGTTAACTTTTTCATAAATATCAATAGGAAATTCAATAATCATATCTATTCCTTTACTTTGATTTGATATATTAATATTTCCAAAATAATCATTATATATTCTTTTTGCCTTTTCTCTAATTAATTCTTCTTCTTTTTCTATTGAAAATAATTCATTTTGATTTAAAGAAATATCAACATCTGAAATTGAAATTCTATTATTCATTGATATTGATTTTATTTTATTTTTGTATAATAATTTTACTTTTTTATTGTATGAAAATATAATTTGTTTATAGCTATTATAGTCTGCATAAAATGATAATAATTTTAATGAATCTTCATATTTTTTTGATATGTATTTTTGAAATCTATTAAAACGAATTCCAGTAGATAAAAATAAATCAATATCATCTATTATTGATAAAAAATGTTTTGCTTTAAATCTTTTAATTCTTTTTAGTGTTAGAAATGAAAATAAGATAATATATAAAAAATTAAATATAGAATCTAATATTATTTTTGGTAATTTTGAATTGTTTACATAAATTAGAAAAATTATTAATTTTATTGTTGAATTGATATATGTTAATATTAATAAGTAATGAACTTCTTTAATACAATAAAATTTGTCTTTTTTAATATTATATTTCTTTATTTTTTTATAAATTGTAGAAATGATGAAGAGAATATTTAAATATATAATATTTAAATAATATAAAGTTAATTTTATAGAAACAGTAATTTTTTCTTTATAAAAAAATTTAACAAATTCAAGAAAATTATTGTAATAAATGGTCAATAAAAATACTACAATTAATATATATATTAGTTTTATGATTAAAATTAATTTTAAATTAATAAAATTTTTATTATAATTTTTTGAAAAGAGTTTTTCTTTTTTCTCTTTTTCATCAAATTCATCACTATTATAAATAATTTTTCCTGAAATAAGTAAATAATTATTAAATATAAGTAAATATATATTATATACTCTAGCAATAATTGTAATATTAATTAAAATATCTAATATATAAACTTTAATTTCCTTCATGATATAAAATAAATCAATTTTTTCATCTATAAATAAATTATAATAAATACTAAATATTTGTTCAAAAATTATTAACATAATAAGATATCTTTCCCAAAATGAATTAATATGAATATAAGGATATTTGTTTTTTTTAATAAATAAATAAATCAACAAAATAATTGAAGGTAATAATATAATTATGGATGTAATAAATACTATTATAATTTTTGTCTTATCCATATTCAGTAATAAAAAATATTTAATTAAAAAATATTAACAAAAATTTTTTAATTTATATATTTTCTTTGCATATAAATAATTTTTTAATAAGTTTTATTCTTTTAAAAATAATTATATATTCGTAATTTGAATATTTTTGGTTAAATTAAAATTTATATAAGATAATATCAATCTAATATTTCAATTCTAATTTTCTTCATTAAAAGAAAAAATATCTTCCTTTGGAAATAAAATAGTGTCAATATCATCATAACCAAAATCTATATCATCATTTAAAAATGTCTCGAGACTCTTATTATTATTAATTAAATTTTGATTAGAAGTTTGAGTTTTAATTTTACCATATTTATTCATAAATTCAATTAAATTTTCTCCAGTTTTCCTTAATGCATCTTTATATTTAATGTCATAATTATATTTTTCTAAAAATTCATAAAAGTTTTTTATCTTTATATTAATTGAAAATGTTTTTTTAATTTCTTCAACATTTTTTGAAATGAAGAAATTTTCATAAAAGTCAAGCATTTTTAAATTTGGAAAATCCTTATTTAAACAAGGTAATAAATTAAATAAAAGATTAAAAGGATTTATTTTATCAAAAAAAATTATATCTATGTAAAAATCTAATACTGTCATATCCATAATTTTTTTAATTAAATTTGAGTTAAAGGAATTTCCAATAATTTTTCTTTTAATATTTAAATCTTTTATTTGACATTTTTTATTCATATAATCTTCAAAGAATAAAAAGGAAAATTTAAGAAAATATCTCATTATTATATCTCTCATATTATCTTGAGAATATTTTGAATGAGAATCTTTATCCTTTTTTTTGTTTTCTGGTCTTGGTTTTCTTCCAGTTTTCATCTTCAATATATTATTTAAAGGTTCTGAAATTTTAAAATTTTCATTTTCATCTTCATCTTCACTTAAATCATCATAAATGTTTCTTTTTAAATGAAGTGATCTTTTGCTCATAAAATTATTTTAATTTTTTAAAATAATAAGATTTATATATTATCAATGTTTAAGGTAGTTTTTTTGAATTAATTTTGTTTTAATAAATTTAAATTAAAATGGAAGAAAACATTTATGTTGCATTTTATTACTATGTTTCTTATTAGATTATCCCTTTTTTACATATAATGTTGTTTTTTGTTTTATTATTTAATCTAATTTTCACTTTTTTTAATATAGAAAAAAATGCATTAATTTAAAAAAAAAAATTAAAATAAAGTAATATTTCTATTATATAGGGTATTTATATATTTATTATAAAAATCTAAAGTATAAATATTTAATCTTTTTTTTTTATTTCATTATAATTTAACTAATTAAAATATATTTGTAGTCTTCCCTTTATTTTTTATTTGGGTTGTCTCAAAAAAAATTATTTTTCACTTAATATTTTTTAAAAAGTAGTGAAAAAATTTTAATTTTTCATTGAAAATAAATTAATATAAATTTCATTCAATTAAAAAAACATGTTCTGTGGAATCTACAAAATTATTAAAAACTCTACAAATAATCAATTTTTAATGCTTAAATTAACTTTTAATAATTACAATTTACAACAAACTTTTTTATTTTCTGGCACAATAATTATAAATTATAATTTTAACATCTTTCAAAATATTAATAATTTCATTAAAATTAATTTAAATTTAACTTTTTTTTCTTTTTCATTATTTATAATATCATTAATATTTGTTAATTGAACAAAACATCTTTTCATCTTTATTTTTGTTATTAAAGATGGAGGAGATAAATCATTGATAAACTAGTTTTTGATTTTAAAGTTTAAAAAATAGGTAAGTTAAAAAAGATTGATAGTTTTTGTTTAATATTTTCTCATTATATAATTTTCATTATAATTAAATTCTTATTGGGATATAGTATATGAGTTTAAAATTATTTTATAATATTTTTTTTCTTTATTTACTTTTTATCATTATTTGACTTTGATAATTATCATCTTAATAATAAGATATTTTTAATAAAATTTTATTCTTTAATTTAATTTTTTATTTTTCTTCTTTTATATTTTGAATGACAATTTTATTATTATCAATAATGAAAACTTTAATATTTATCATTATAAAATTATTTATAATTTATAAATTTTTTTTCATTAAATTAATAAATTAAAATAAGTAAAAATAAAAAAATATTAAAAAAAATAAAAGTAAAAAATGTCATATAAAATTTCAAAATTTTTCAAACAAGAAAATATAATAAACTCAAATGAAAATGATTCAGAAAATAAAAGAGAATACTTTAATTCTGTAATAGGAACAATAATGAAATCTGGAATAGAAGAAAAAGATATGTATGAATTAGATGAAGATGATTTAAGAGAACAACAAGAAGGTCAAATTGATCAATACACTGATGTTTCTTTTGAAGATAAAAAATTTTTTAAAATATGGAATAATTTTATTAAAGATAAAGATATTTGTCAAATTTATATGAAAAGTTATTTAGAAGAATTTCTTGATAAAAATTGTGAATTAATTATTAAAAGTAATTTAAAAGAAAATTTAATTATTCATTTAATTTGTTTGTTTGATTATGGACAAATTGATAAAAGTAGTTTTATTGAATTGTTTGATAAGGTTTTGGAAAAAGAAAAACAAATGAATATTGATAAAAAATAATTTAAATGATTTTTAATTTTGTTTCTTTTTTTTTATTTTTTTATAGTATTATTATTTAATTTTTAAATTTATATTAAATTTATAAAATGAATTCAATTTTGAAATTTAAAAGTAAATTTTGGTTTTTTTAATGTAGTTATTTTTAGTTGATAAGAAAATTATTTATCTTTTTATAATCAATTATTTTTATTTAATAACTTTATTTTCTGATTCTCAATTATTTAATAATTGGTTAAAAGGATTTTTCTTTTTATTTTATAGTTTTCATATTATTAAAAATTTTCCTCATAATGGTTTTAGTGATTTAATAAATAAAATTATAGATATTATTTCAGTAAATTTTATTAGCATTATTTTCTTTATGCTTTTATCTATATTTATTATTCCTTTTTTTTCTTCTTTTTTATGTAAAATTATTTTATATAATTTTATTTTTTTTTTCAATTTGAAAAAAATATTTAATAAAGGAATTATATATACTTTTATATATTTTTTGCCAAATTTGCTTTGTTTATTTATATCTGAAGAAGAAAATTTTTTTAATGAATGGTTTGATGGTTCTATTTTATATATAGGATTTATTATTGAATTAGAAAAAATAAAACCAAATATTATACCATATATAGTTCATAATGATATTAGAGATTTAATTGGATTTATTTTTGGACCATTACTTTTTTCTAAAATTTTGATTAATTTAATTTCATATAATTTATTTTATATACTAAATAATTCAATATAGAAATATATAATTATATTATTACTTATTATCAATAATGTTTTTTAAATTAAATAATTTACATTTAATTGATTATAAAAATAATTATTATTTCTTTTTTATTATTTTAAATTAACTTAAAATAATTTATTTATTATTAAAAAAATATTAAAAAGAATGAAAAACCAAAAAATAGAACTTTATAAAATATTTTTTTCATAATTAATTGAATTTTACTTTTTAATATAAATAAAATAAAATATTACTATTATCATTATATAATTATATTTTTCTTTAATTCTTTACCTGGAGTTGCATCTCTTATTTTTTTATATAAATTAGTATTAGTTATAACTTCATTTAATTTAACTCCATAAGAATTTATTTTTTGACAAATATTCTCAAATTTCTTATCAAATGATTTATCATTTTTATCTTTTCTTAAATTAAAAGTAACTTTACCTTGAGTAATTAAATCATTATTTGTAATATCACCACATAAATTATAAATATGAATTCCATTATCTAAAAACATTCTTTTTATAGTAATTGGTTCTAATTTCAAAAATAAATTTTTATTACCAATAATTTCATATTTATAATGATCTTTATCAGGTTGAATTTTTTTATAATTTTCTCTTTTTTCTTTATATGGAGAAAATGTATTATCACTAGTTTCTTTTGTAAAATCTTTTGGTTTTGAATTATATATTTTCTTATTTTTTAATTCTTTATAATTTTGTATATTTTTTTTAGTTGCTATTTCTGTATTTAAATATTTCCAATCATATTTATATGGCAAATTTAATTTAGATATTTTATTTTTTTTTAAATTTGTTATTTCTTTTTCTAAACTTTTATTATTAATTTTTTCTGGTTTTTTATATTTGAAATTTTTTGGTTTATCAAAAAAAATATTAGATAAATTACTTTCAAATTTTTTTTCTTGAGAAAAAGTTCTTGATGTTAAATTATTTAAATTACTATGATTATTTATATTTTCTTTTGGAAAATTTATTGATCTTATTTCATAAAAAGAGTTAATTCTTTTTAATTTATCTTTTTTATATTTTTCTTTATTATTATGATAATATTTCTCTCCAAAAAATTCACTAAAATATCTTCCTCTTGCAGAATAATTTCTTCTCATTTGATAATTATCACTTTTTTTTCTCATATGATTAATAAAATTATTATATTTTTTTTCAGTAGATAATTTTTTAATTTTTGAATTATCCTTTATATAAAATTGTTTTAAATACATTTCATAACTTGATAAAGTGTTATATTGTGGTTCGAAAATTTTATTATATTTTCTTTCATTTGGTTTTGGTGTAATTGGAGGAATATTTTCTGATATTGATAAATCAGTATTAAAAATATCTGAAGATTTATATTTTTTATAAAAAATTTTCCTATGTGAAATATTACCATTATTATCTTCATTTTCCATTTATAAAATTTTTTTTCATTATTTTATAT
>JAEEGK010017503.1_pt1 | contig 15622 bp, 10 predicted proteins | sample 8958771 | NCBI WGS metagenome assembly JAEEGK01 (sample SAMN16246547, study PRJNA631951) | gut metagenome | biome: gut microbiome; feature: rumen; material: SC-attached | host: Bos | place: Iran: Karaj | collected 2018-10
ATGATAATCGACTGCCTCGGCAAAGAGGGCAAGTCGATCAGCGCATTATCCAAGGATCTCGAGGACAGAGGTGTCAAGATACACCGTCTGATAATCACCGGATATCTGCGTGCACTGACCGATCAGGGCATCCTCAGGGAGAGGGAGATCCCTCCGTCCAAGATCTACCAGCCTGTCAAACAGGTACAGGAGTCGATCTATGAGGCGGTCAGCAGATCATGCAGGAATCTGTCCAACGATGCTGACGAACTGATATTGTACGTCCTCAACAGGCTTTTCAAGAGACCGATCTTCGAATCCGAGCTCAGGGATGCGGGTGTCACCAGGCCTATAGGTAAAGTTGCTTCGGACCACGACATCAACGAGAGCAGGAAGGTCCTCAAGCGTGCCGGTAACATCGGTATCAGCCAGAAGGCGGTCTTCCCCGACAAGCAGTTCCCCGAGAAGTATTACGAAGTACTGGCGGATATGGCCATCGAGACCAGGGGCAGCAGGCATCTGGTCATGGAGACCAGACAGACGAAGCTTATCTGATTCGATATGCCCAACCTATATATTGGGAACTTGCAATTAGGGGGATATGACCCTCAGCGATATCGTCGAGGCTATCAGAGCATTTCCCGGCATCACGAGGAAGCACACGATTCATGAGATAGTGAGGTTCCTGCCTACCACTTCCTTTGCAAATGTTGCAGCTTCGGAAGGTGAGGATGCCGCTGCCATAGAGTTCGGCGACGATTACATCCTGTTCGCAGCGGACGGTATCATGGAGTCGCTGCTGAAGACCAATCCCTTCTATGCAGGTTATTTCGCTGTACTGGTCAATGTGAACGACATCGCCGCCATGGGCGGAAGGGCCCTTGCGATGGTCGATGTCATGTCGATGAAGAACGACAAGACCTGTTCGCAGATCCTGAAGGGTATGGAGCGCGCGGTCAGGAAGTTCAACGTACCGATAGTCGGAGGACACACGCACCCCGACTGCGAATACCACGCCATCGACATCTCCATCATAGGCTCGGTGCCCAAGGACGACATCATCCTGAGCAGCACCGCGAAGCCCGGCGATGACATCGTGTTCGTCATGGATACGGACGGTTTCTACCCTCCCGATCTGAAATATGCGTGGGACACCACCACCAACAAGGACGACAAGCTGGTGCAGGACCAGATGGCCGCCATGTGCACTGTCGCTTCAGAAGGTCTCGCACATGCTGCGAAGGACATGAGCAACCCCGGATGTATAGGCACCATGGGGATGCTCCTGGAATCATCAGGTAAGGGGGGCTACATCGATGTCGATGCCATCCCCAGGCCGAAGGACGTGGATTTCATCCAGTGGATCCTGTCGTACATGGGATGCGGATTCGTGTTCTCATGTGCTCCCGAGAACTCCAAGAGGATCATCGAGATTTTTAAGGAAGTGAAGTGCGACGGTGCGGTCGTCGGAAAGGTGACTGATTCGCCTCTGTTCACGCTCAGGTCCTGCGGTGAGGAAAAGCTGCTGTTCGATTTCAGCAAGGACATCATCACCGGATGCAACCCCCGTATCCCCAAGAAAGCCTGAAAAAGGTGTTAGGCCACGGGGGTGGACACCTCTTCCACCTCAAGTTTATCACATCGCTTCTCGACCCCGCTACCCTGCGAACTTCGGTAGCACGGGGTAAGGCTGCTCCCGTCAGGGCCTGGCCCGGTCCCCCCGATTAGTGCGACACGAACGACCCTCCGGCCGTCCCTGAAGCAGACACCGATCCCGCAAGACAGGATCTCATAGTCACTTTGTGGGCTTGAGGCTTCCAAGATGCCGCCCCCCGCTGTCACCTCCGCGTGTTGACGGTTTCGGTATACAAGGATACGCCAAGCATCCCGGTCAAGCCTAACGTTTACCCTTTAACACGGATTGGTATTAAAAACATCCTAAAGAAAGGGATGGAACAGGCACCTTCAAGTCCGGTGCCCGAGTTTCCATCATTCGTAGCTTCTGTTGTCGATGACGTGCTTGGATTTGCCCTCGAACCTCGGAAGCGTCTTGGGCAGTGCGAGTTTCACTTCGGCCTTGATGTTCAGGATCTCTTTCAGTCTGACATCCAGCTTCTTCGCCATCTCCGCAAGTTCTCTGGTGTCCTCGGTGAGGGCGCTCTCATTCAGCTCCACTTCCACGATCATGTGGTCTGAATAGTTCTCATTGGTGAGCGTGATCATGTAGAACGGACTGAGGAAAGGCATCTCTCCGATGACGGCCTCGATCTGCGACGGGAACACGTTGATTCCTTTGACTACTAGCATGTCATCCGCCCTTCCGGAGATCCTGTCGAGTCTGGGATGCGTCCTTCCGCACTTGCATCTCTCCCATGTTATGGACGAGATGTCCCCGATCCTGTACCTGATCAGAGGGAACGCTTCCTTCTGGAGCATGGTGACGACGATGTTGCCCTTCTCCCCTTCCTTGCAGGGTGTTCCGTCATCATGGAGTACTTCCATAAGGCAAAGATCTGCCCAGACGTGGACTCCGCACTGTTCGGAACATTCCAGGAACATGGGGCCGTAGAACTCGCTTGCACCGTAACAGTTGTGGACGCGTATGCCTGTCCTCTCCTGCAGTTTCTGTCTCATGCTCTCGGACCAGGGTTCTCCTCCTGCGATCGCTTTTCTCAGTTTCGTGTCCTTGCGGATGTCGATGCCTCTCTGGTCGCAGGTGTCGGCGATGTGGAACAGGTACGAGGGTGTTCCCGCTATTGCTGTGACGGGAAGATCCATCATCAGGTCGATCTGACGGTTCGTGTTCCCTGTGCTGGTGGGCAGTACGGTCACACCCATCCTGGTGGCCGCGTCATGCACTCCGAGACCGCCTGTGAACAGACCGTATCCGTGTGCATTCTCGATCATGTCGTCCTTGGTCATGCCGAAGGACATCATCCCTCTGTCCAGCGATTCCTGCCAGTTCTCGAGGTCCTTGGCTGTGTAGCCGACGACGGTGGGCTTTCCGGTGGTACCTGATGAGACATGTATCCTGACGAGTTCGGAATAAGGTCTCACGAAGAGCTTGTCAGGGTAATTGTCCCTGAGATCGGTCTTCTTCATGAACGGAAGCTTCCTGATGTCATCAAGGGTCTTGATGTCCTCGGGTTTCACACCTGCGGCATCCATCCTCTCACGGTAGAACTTGGAGTCCCTGTATGTGTTCTTCACAAGCTTTTGGAGGAGTTCGAGCTGCATGGCCTGCAGCTCTTCCTTGGGCATCGTCTCGATCTTCTCGTTCCAATAAACCATCGTACCACTCTGGTCCGTGCTATCATCTGTCACGGTAGGTTGGTGTATTACAGGGTAGCATAAATAGGTTGTCAGAGAAGAATCTTCTCGAAACCCAGCTTCTCGAATTCCTTGAAGATCAGCGGTCCTCTTTCGACGTAATGCAGTTTCTTCATCAGACTGGTCATGGGAACATTGGTGACATCGGTCTCTGTCCTCATGCTGGTGCACCCGTTCTCCCTGGCAAGTTCCTCTGCGAAGGATATGAGCATCGTACCGATGCCGGATTTCTTGTAATTCGCATCCACCACCAGACGGTGGAATACGGCGGGATTGCCGTCCTCCCATCTCCCTTTCAGCGTGCTGTGGAAATCCTCCTCGCAGAAGGTGACGAAGATGTAACCGACAATCCTGTCGCCGTCGGTGCAGACATACGCATTGCCTGTTGTGATGTCCTCGATGATATCCGGGAACCAGGGGTATCCCCTCTGCCACATGTCGATGTCATGCGCCTTGAAGAATGCCTTGGCTTCCTCTATGAGGCCGAACACGGTGTCGGCATCGGACATCGTCGCCCCTCTAATGGAGAATCTGCAGCATCCGGCCATGACCCCTGATTGTTCTTTCAGGTTATAATCGGATGCGTTCAGAGGGTCAGGATCTCCCCTTTCCTGGAGATGACCGTCTCAGTGACCTCGATGTCCTTGCCGCTCTTCTCCACACAATCCTTCACGAGGAGGGTGAGCTTGCTGCAGCAGGGGATGTCGATCCTGATCAGTTCGATCCTGCTGATGTCGCGCTCTCTCAGGATCGCATCAATCTTCTGGAAACGGGCCATATCGTCGAGTTTGGGGCATCCGACGACTACGGCTTTGCCTCTGATGAATCTCCCCTTAAAATCGCCGTTATACGTGAAAGCGGTGCAGTCCGCTGCTATGACAAGTGTCCCTTTCAGGCGGTCCATCATTGGTGAGACCAGTGCCATCTGTATCGGCCACTGGTAACCGGGATCGGCCATGAGGCCGGGCATGGGAACGGACGTCCTGTCGATGAACGATATGGCATTCTGAGGACATGCCGGCAGACAATCCCCCAGACCGTCGCAGAGATTCGGCTTGACAAGCTCCGCTTTGCCGTCGACGAGCGCCATGGCGCCCTCATGGCATGCCTTCACGCACAGTCCGCAGCCGTTGCATTTCTCCTTGTCTATCCTGACGGTCCTTGTGATCATGTCCTTTCGATTGATGCGGACATATAAAGAATGACGGTTTCCGTTTGGAAACCTGCACGGCACAAGCCAAATTATTTGAAACCGATAATGCGATTCATTCTGCAGCAGAGAAGGGATTGCAATGGTGATTCATTTCGATAAGGACAGCGTATATCAGGACAGGACCGGTGCCGACGGCAAGTTCTTCGACACTTTCGGCAACAACCAGGGTTACAGAGACAAGGAAGGAAGGTACTTCGACGCGAAGGGAGCATTCAAGGGCACCGTGAAGGAGGACGGCATGTTCTACGACACCGCCGGACAATGCCTTGGATACACCAGCGGCAAGAAGTGGCCGTTCGATGCCTTTGGTGTGTTCGTTCCTTCCAAAAAGAAGGACTGAGAAGGATGAAGAAGGGGCTTCCCCCTTCGTATTTCATCCGCAGTATTATCAGGAAACATTTCATTCAATTTGATGTCTGGCACATTCGTTATCATATATGATCGGACCGTGCAGTGGGCTGTCTGCACCATATCGGATCGATGCTGATCGTGATACGCAGCAACGCCGATTCCGTTGAAAAGACCGTTCTGACATCTTCAGCGGGGGGTGCTCTTGATAGCCACAAAGAGATTATTGGTCGTGAGTGAGCGCAAACTAACTAAAACCTCATTCATCTATTTAACGATAGCGAAATCATGTTCCTGTAATTTGGACTCCATATAGGTTTACTATTAATAGAGGAAAGGCAGTTTTTTACTAAACGAGGAATCAGAAGGGAAAACCGGGTGATGTTCACCCAGTGGGGAGGATGCGGGTGTACCCTCTGTCCGAAACCGTCCCTCTGCAGGCCTCGTTGGAAGGTCAAAGCCGTGAAACCGCGTACGAGAGTTCTGCTGGTGGTCGCCGTCATCCTAGTTGTGGTGCTGTCAGCGTTCGGAGCCCTGATGGTCTTCAACAAGTCCGCAGACTTGCTGGACTCGGAGTTCCGTGTCATCGTCACGGGATCCATGGACGGAGAACCGCAGACGCAGTACAAGGATGCCAACTACGTCATCGAGAAGATACCGATCAACAGTCTGATCGCCGTTCACAAGCTGAGCGGTGATTCATCGGACTATGTGAAGGTCGGCGACGTGATAGGTTTCTACTCGGAATCACTGGGCGGGAACATCTATCACCGCGTCATCCAGATCGATGATGTGAATGGCAGGTACATCACCCACGGGGATGCCAACAAGGTCGGAGTGAACGAATCCGTTCCCTTCGACAAGGCTAACGGTATCGTGGTCAATACGAATCAGGATGCCGGTCTGGCTGTAAACTTCGTGAAGGCGAACATACTCTACCTCATTGCGATCGTGGTCCTCTCTCTTGTCATGGCCGAGGCGATTTCAACTCTCATAAAAACATGGAAGGAATGAGAAATGGAACACAAAGGAAGAAAAATGCTGGCACTGGGCGCAGTCATCATGATGTGCGCAGTAGCCATTATCGGAGCCGGTTATGCTGCATTCAGCAACACGGCTAACGCACGCACGTACAACGCAGATAACAGCGCTACAGCTGGGTACATGACGATCACACCCACAGCAGGCGGAACGTCTGTTTGGGACCCTATGTCAACTGATGATGTCAACGGGAACTTCAGCACATACGTATATGGACACGTAGCAGGTGAACCCCCTGCAACTACCACTACCACAGAGAAAGCATACTACTTCACATCAGGCGCAACAACAGTGAACAGTCTGACCGCACTTAAGCTGGGCGACACGAAAACATTCACCATTGCCAACCAGACCGGAGCAGCCATCACTTCCCTGTCACTGAATGTGAAAGCTACATTGGGTGCAACTGGTACAGTCGGTACTAACGACGAATTCAAGTATTTCCTGAAGATCGGTGACAGCACATTCATCGACATTGACGATGATTTGGTATCAACTGGTGCAACAAAGACTCTGACAATCTCAATCGCAGATGAAGCATCTGCCACCCTCGCCGTTGAGTTGTACATCGGATACACAGAAGATGTCGGAATACCCACTGGCTACATCGGTGATGTCGTTGCAGTTGGTGCGGGTGTTCAGAACGCTAACAACGCAGCAGACGCTGATGCACCTGCAGACATGAAGGATGTCTCATTTGCATTCGCAATTTCACTGCCTGCCTAAACGTATGGCTACTGAAACCATTTGAGGTCTAAACTCATCCTTCCCGGTGAGAATGTCCTTCCCGGACCCGAAAGGGATCGGGAGGGACATTCTGGCCTAACTAGGGGGAAGGGAGGATGGAACGAAGATGGCTGAGATGCAAACCATAAACTAACCGACCTAGACGAAAGAAACGGGATGAACACGAGCAGGAAAGAGGACACCGCAGGCGGTTGCGGATACTTCGGAAGAAGCGGACGCAAAGCCTTCAGAAAGCTGTTCTGCATAGCAGTTTCAGCTCTGGCTCTGATTTTAGTTCTCTCGCCGATGCTCACTGACAGCGATTCATCCGCGGAAACCAACAGCGATACTATCCGCCTGGTATTGTACGATGCCGACGGTCAGGAGCTGACATCACCGCTCATCAATGATCCGATCATATCCTTCAGCACTCTCTCGACGCCTGACGGTGTGGTCTATGAGCTGAGCACAGGTGATCCGATAGAAAGCTGTCCTGCATACTTCGTGATCCGTGCCGACAGCGGCACGGGTCACGGCCTCTTCAAAGTATCAGTCAAGATAGAAGGTCTGGACGATACATGGGTCGATAACTACGGTATCCGTGTATGTTCCGATAACGGAAGCATCGCCGATCTCACGAAGGACGGCAATTCATACGAATCGCTGTTCTACAAGGGCGATCTGTTCTCGACCTTCGAGATGAACAAGAGATACAGCATCTCCTTCGCAACACTTGCAGGATCATACGTATCGACCACTCCGATAGGGGAATTGGGCAACTTTACGGTCATCCTGGAAGCAGAACCGATCCCCGAGTTCCACACCGTATTGTTCCTTTCGGACAATGTGCTCGTGGAACAGAAGCTCCTGCGTGACATCGACGTCCTGGGTACGTTCCCGGATGTCCAGAGCCAGGGGCGCGATCCGATCGGCTGGATCGATTACGACGGCAACACAGTCACCGAGAGCACTCTGGTCTCGGATCTCCCGTCGGACATGGTCATCGCATTGTACGGCTGGCCGATAATCATCGAGTGGGAGGAACAGTACATCGATGAGGAAGGATCCAAGATCACCGATAAGATAAGGAAGGAGATCAACGAGGATACATCATACACAGAGGATATCTCCAAGACCACCGAGTATAAGGACGGAAATGTCAAGGAGGAGACATCCCACACCGAGAAGGATTCGGGCGGGGACACCTATGAGTATGAGACCAAGACCGACATCGTCGTGCATGATGACGGTAAAGAAACGCATATCACCAATACCGAAGAGAAGATCAACGGGACTCTGACGGAGACCTCCCGGATAAGGGCCGAATACGATTCCGACAAGGTCATGACCGAAGAGGAGAAGAAAGTCACCGTGATCGATTCATCCACCGGAGAGAGGGAGGAGTATGATGTCACGATCAGGCTCATCGAGGATGATACACCGGAGAAGACCTACAAGGTCATGGGCATACTGCCTGAGGCCGGTGAGACCAAATTCGATAGGATGAAGTCACTCATCGACGAGTACTTCGATGAGTACGATTGTGATGTCGCATCCGTCGGAATGAGGTCGGATGAGTACATGGATATCTCCAGCCAGCTTCTCAGCGCCTTCGCATCGAACGGATATCTGATGTTCAAAGAGAACGCGGACGGAAGCATCCGCATCGAGCTCGATTCGAACGCGGTCAAATGGCTGTACGAGAACGGATCCGATGTCAGCCTCTATGCCGGAAAAGCCAATCCGGAGGATCTGACCGAGGAGCAGAGGAGGACGATCGGAGACAATTATGCGATAAAGGCGGATCTGAAACTCGACGGTACGAGCGTATCCGCGATTCAGGGAGGAAAGGCCGAGATCACCGCTGTCTTCGACAAGACTTCAGCGGCCGCATATTTCATTGACCCCAGTGGATCATCCGAACCTATCGAGAGCACCTTCAATACCGAAACCCATGTGGTGAAATTCAGTACCGACCGTCTTTCTGTGTTCATGATAAAAGAGGTGGAGGGCGATGACTTCCCGCTATGGCCGTTCTACACCATCGTCATCGCCGAGTATATCATCATCGTATTCGGACTGCTGCTGTACTGCCGCAGGCTTGCGCGCAGGGCATGAATCCAGCGATGAAGAAAACAATGTTACCGGATCCTGTACATCATCGATCTTCACAGAGTTCAGATATCTGGTGCATGTCATAAGGTGTGTCGCAGTAATCGAACATCCGACAGACGGGGATCCTGCAGAGTAAGGCTTAGCCCATATCCCATCGATCATGACGTTGAGGGAACGAAAGAGAATGAGATCTTCGATCCGATGAAGGAGGAGAGCTCCTGGAAGTCCGCATCGGATGATATATCGTAGTTAGCGAACGACACGTGGATGTGGAACTCATAGGTGTAGTAGGTCTTTCCGTCCACAGTGATCTGGGTCCCGTCATTCATGGAGATCGCGGCACTGGGGACACCTGTGGCATTCCCGATCTTTCCGAACGGGACATTGATACCCACTTCTTCCGAGGAGATGTCGGATCCGTAATGCAGCGACATGCTGCTGATCAGCGGCCAGCATTTGGTGTTGCCCATATCGCAGCGCACATAGATCGTACCGGGTCCGCTGGTCGCGATCACATAATTTCCTGTCACGGCGCTGCCGCCCGCAACATATTCCGGAACCGTTATGGTCTCGTCCAGGAATGAATAGCTGGTGCCGTCCTTCACTAGGATGTCCACGGTGTTGGTGGCGGTCTGCATGGTGTTGTTCTCGCTGTAAGTGTTACCGTTGTAGACGGCATATCCCACTGCTGCGGATGCAACTATCGCAGTGACGATCAGCACACCCATGATAAGAGCGCTTTTCCTCATCATCACTCGGTCACCTCCGCTCTGAATCTGAACGCCACGTTGTCCAGCGGTTTCACCGGTTCACTGGAGCTCTCAGCCGAATGGACGTAGAGCGTGACGGTCAGGCTGGAGGCCGGTGCCGGTTCCGTGGTCTGAGGCGAGAATGATACGCCGACATTCGGGTCGAATGCCATATTGGTGCTGACAGCGCCCACCGTATACTTGATGTAGAAATCTCCGGTCATCTTGGCGGCATCATCTACTTCGATGTGCAGGGTGTATGTCGGTATAACATCTGATGCATCCATCGATATGTTGAACGTCACCACCTCTTTCACCTTGACATCAGTCTCGCTCACAGTGATGGTCTCGTCGTGTTCCGGAACATATGTGACTGTACGTCCTTCTGAATCGATATCGATCACTGTGTGGTAACCTATCGTCGATGACACGGCAGAACTGTACTGGCTTTCGCCAAGTGACATGGTGATGTACCTGACATCCGAGGAGTTACCCTCATTGTATGTATTGCCTGTGAGGCTGGCGTATCCGGGCAGGATCAGCATCAATGTGAGAGCGGCAGCCGCAGCTATGAAAACAGTGAGTGCTGCGACGGTACGGGAATTCCTCACAGTATACCCTCCCTAAATGTCGCTTCTGCAAATGGACCGCAACGGCCATCCGTGCTGATTGCCTCATCGAACATGTTCTTCTGTAAACGGTTTCTGATCAGTCCGTGCACAGCAGTTCGCTCCTACTGTGACTACCTAAAAAATCGCTTAGTGGTATTTATAGCCTACCTTTTTTATTTACTTAGAAGTTACTTAATTTTCAAGATTTTAGGAACATGATTAAATACGCTAAGTGACTATTTACTGCAATATAAGAGGACGCTCTCTATGTCGGACGCGATGTCGAGAAACAAGGCCAAAGTCGCTGCAAAGATCTTCGCAGTATCAGCGGTGCTTATCATGGTCCTCTCACCCTTCGTTGTCGCTGACGGTTCAACTACCGATGCGACGGTTTATGATGAAGGGAGCTGCCTGGCGACCGAGGTCGTCTACCATCTGTTCTATGGCTCGGCACCAGCAGGGCTGAGCGACATCTACAACGACGTCACCTCTGAAGGCACTACCAAATCGATAACCTATTACGGTACTGTCATCTCAACGGAATACAACCCGCAGGTCTGGGAGTTCAGCACCGAGAGGTGGTATTCCATAAAGGAATACTCCACCGGCAACACGATCGTCTTCACCGGATGGGCGTTCGGCACCGAAAGCGGTGTGACTGCCGCATATGACCCCGGAGATGTCATAATCTACAACAGCAAGGACACTGGCAAGGGCTGGTATGTAGGCACGTATGATGACGGTACGGCAGACTGGTACACCAGAGGCCAGAAGGTCGATGTCGGCGGGAAGATCCATGTCTATGCGACATGGGATACGCTTGTCAACTATGCGGAAGACCCGGCCGAATCGCTGCCCTGGTCCGGCGGCAGCAAGTATCAGAATATCGTGACGATAACCAAGCCAACGATGCTCTATGATCTGGACCCTCGTATCCCCGTCGCATATACGCTTCGTGCGTCTGATATAAGCAATGTTGGTAACGCGATACTTATTGATAACCCGAGTGATCCATCTAATTTATTCTGTTACAGTCTGCCCAACGATTTGATAATTGACAACATCAGCATGAAATACAGTTCCGCAAAGGCAGGTAACAATGCAAACATCAATGCCGATTCGCACGTTCTCATCATCGGTGATGGAATCAATTCCATCATAACTAAAGGAAGAGCTACTGGGTATGGTTATTTTGCTACCATACACGGGGGCAATAGCGGAAACACCAAGATGATAATCCACAGCGGCACCTATTCCACCCTCAGCGGCGGAGGTAAGACGAATTGTGTCTCCAACCTTATCCTTAATGGAGGTAGGGTGCTGGATACCGTCAATGGAGGCAATACCGGATCATTCACCAGCAACACAGGGGATATTTATCTTTACGTGACAGGAATGACCTCCTATGCTGACAGATATACAGATTATCTTCTGAATCATGAATGGAGTCCGATTACAGCAGCAGGCTCGTTGAATGTCATCGAATCATCGATGATCGTCGGCGGAAACTACAAGAATACAGCAGCATCGACGCATGTGTATGTGACCGGTACCGCTGATGTTTGGACCGTGCAGGCTGCAGGAAGGGACGGGCCCAATTCAGTGGTGAGTGGCGATGCAAATATGGAGATCTCCGGAAAGGCGGTTGTTAGGAATGTCGCCTGCGGATCGATCACCGATGCTCTCAAGGACTGGACAGATAAATCTCCTGTGAGGGGGAATATAAACATAAAGGTCAGAGACAAACCGATGATAGCGACATTGGCCGGCGGAGGATACGATACCTACAACTCCTCTGTCGGTGCAAGTTATCAGGGCAATAACATCTACATCTCGATAGACGGAGGTACGATAGGTTATGTCTACGGCGGCGGATTGAGAGGCCCCATAGGGACAGCCAAGAACCCCACGGATATCCATATCGACATAACCGGCGGCACCATAGTCAAGGATGTCTACGGAGGCGGCAGCGGTACACTGGTCAAGATCAAGCACCGTACAACTGACGGTGTTGTCAACGGAAACAACAAACCTCCGAACAATGGTGATCAGAACTATGCATTCTGGGATCCAACTGGAATCGCCGATATTCATGGGAACATAACGGTCACTATGAAAGGTGGTGTCGTTAACGGCAGCGTCTACGGCGGAGGAAAATCAGTTCCTTCGATCACCAATTACGGCAGCAGCCCTACCTTCACATCTCTCAGGAGCGGTGTGGCTGCTGTCTATGGTAACACGACTGTCAACATCCAGGGCGGCACCATAGTCAAGGATGTCTACGGGGCAGGCAGAGGAATAGATCTGGCGCTCCTCGCCGACGGTCAGAATGCAGAGGACAATGAGTATTCCTCTCTGTATGTCATCAGGAACGTCTCTTCATCAAGCAGCGACCTGGAGTTCGCAAATATCCCGTGGGCATATCAGGACCTCTTCTCCGCCACCAAGGTAAAGGTGACCTTCAACACGACGGACACCTCGATTTATGAGGACTATGCCAGCGTATCCGGCGATACGACCGTCAACGTCAGCAACGGTACAATCAAGGGCAGTGTCTACGGCGGAGGCGCGATCGGTAAGGTCTACGGAAATACCAATGTCCACATCACAGGCGGAATCATCGAGGGAACGGTCTATGCCGGCGGTCTCGGAGTGGAGGGCAGGACATCAGTCACAGGGAAGAGAAAGATCACGGTGGGAGGAAATGCCGTCATCAGAGGTTCGGTATACGGCGGTTCGGCACTGGGTAACGATGGTATGACTGTGGTCACATACAACCCTACTGGCGACGAGATCAGTCCGGGCGACGTCCTGACAGTTGGTGATGACGAATATTTCGTCACGGACGTGAATACCAACGTATTGAGTGGGAAAATCAGGATCAACGGAACGGACTACAACAACGCAAAGGCAGTCCTCATGAACGGAGGTGCATTCGTCACTGTCGTTCCTTCCGGTATCACCGCAAGAGCAGGAGATACCTTCAAAACCGGCAGTAATGTCGAATATGTCATCAAGGAGCTAATCACACCCTTGAAGACGGCCGACAACGGTGTGCAGTTCTACAGCACTGAAAGTGACGCGACGATCTATCTCAAAGCAGGTACCATCGACGGTTCGGTCTTCGGAGGAGGCTTCAAGGGTAAGACCTTCGGAGACATCCACATGTTCGTCGGCGTTGACAGTCTGACTCTGAAGGACAATGACGTCCTTCCCGATGACAATGCGCAGAGCAACATCGCAATCGGAGAATCGATCTACATCGGCGGAGATGTCGGTAAGCTCGAGGATAGCAGTGAGGCATTCAAGAACGAGATGGTCATGGGCGGAGGAGAACTCTACATAGCCCAGAATCCGTCAGTCGACAATCTTTCATTCACAGGCAGTATAATGGGTTCAGGAAATTCCTGTCTGACCAGGGGAGACACTACAGTTTACCTCAAAAACATCATCTCGTTCTCAGCCTCGGCGGCCGAATCCATACACCGTGCTACAACCGTCACCATCGACGGCTCCACCCTTGAACTCAACGGAAGGGCGACCATCGAGAACACGATACCGAAAGTTGTCGACACGGATTACAGTCTTTACAGAATAGATAACCTGGTTCTGAAGAACGGTACGGTCCTCGTCATGAACGGGGGAATCAACTACATATCCAAACTCAGAAGCGAGAACGCCAACGGCGATCCCACCACACCCACATCGCCGTTCAACAAGATCGTCGTCGGCGGAGGAAACCTGTTCATACTTAAGAGTATAAACCTCAGCACGCTCGAAGAGAGCTACGGGATGGTCGAAGGTAACACCATCATATCCAACAGGAGCGACGAGGAGAACTACGGTGTCCTTGCACTCGGCAATCCGGATTCCGAAGGCGGTTTCGTCATCCTGAAATCGGGATCCTTCATAAAGGCGGATCATTCGGATATAAGCGAGGATTGCCGCTGCTGGTATCTGGCGGGAGCAATTAACAACGAACTTACATTCACAGTCAAGAGCGGAAACTACAAGATGGTGCCCGTGGACATGCCTTCGCTGCAGAGCGGTTCCAGCTACAGATACACCGGAAGTACATTCGTCCCGGATTCGCCGGGTTCCGTAGATTATATCTCCAAAGAAGGGGACGCGCCTCTGAACGGACACTTCCAGGCAAGATTCGGTCTTAAGATAGCCGGCGATGAGGAATGTCTTGTCTTCGCTGATGATGAGGCTCAGAAGGAGAAGGGGGCGCTCGTAAAGGACGATCTCGGACAGGGTGACCCGATCATGGGTAAGATGGCCGGCGAGACATCCGTCCGTAATCCCCATATGTATGTGCAGGTCGAGAGCAAGATCGCCGAGTACAGGTATCTCGGTTATGTTCTGATCTGTGTCAACGAGGTCGTTACAGTCGAATTGAACGGTACACCCACATACATCGTCGTCAACTCCATCCAGACCAAGGTGCACATATACACCGCGGACAAGCAGTTCGGCGGCGACACCGAACTGGACGTCAGCATCGTAGAGGGCGCGGGGTCCTCCACCTTCCTGGTACCGTCGGGAATGGCGGGAGCCAGCTTCGTCATCGACTCGGTCACGCCCGTCGACGGGGCCTCGGGCGTCAGTGCCTTCAGCGTCACCGCGGTCAAGAACATGAACAGCACCCCCGGATGGACGGACAACCTCGGAACGTTCGTCCTGCGTACCGACGGATCGGTGTCCTCCACCGTCATAGGTACCCTCCAGGGAGGATACAATGCGTCGCTGCGGATCGACGTGAACTTGTTCACCAGCTCCGGACTGGAGTCCTACGACTTCGCCGTGCGCATCGTCAAGGACGGTGTGAACGTCAAATCTTTCACCCTGACGGTCAACGTGTCGAGGACGCCGAACGTAAGCGTCATCTTCCATGTCAACGAGACCACGCAGCTGAAGTACACCTATCCGTACAACACATCCATCACACTACCGGACTGTCCGCCCACCGACGACAACTTCGTCGGATGGTACACAGACCCCTCCTACAACAACCCCTACACCTTCACCTTCCCGCTCATAAGGGACATGGACCTCTACGCCCGCTACATGTACGAGGTGACCATGGATTACATGGACGGAACGTCCTCGGTCGTCTACGTCGCCATGCCCAGCGGATACATAGGCACCATGGCCGATCCCTTGAGAGACGGATACATATTCGGCGGATGGTACACCGACACGGAGTACAACGACTACTGGGACCTTGCCACCGACGAGGTCACCGAGAGCATGACCCTATACGCCCACTGGGTCGGATGGGACGTCAAGGTGAGGTTCCAGGTGGACTTCGGGGCAGGACCGGTCAACGTGTACCTCGATCCGTCGAAGGCACAACACCACACCGGGGACATCATCGACTGCCAGATAATGGAGTTCGGTACCAAGTTCAACACATACGACACGTTCGACACCTCGGGCGGCGAGAAGAGCATGTACCTGCTGGAGTGGGCACAGTACAACCTGGAGCTCCTGCCCCAATACTCCGC
>JAEEGK010017505.1_pt1 | contig 15622 bp, 13 predicted proteins | sample 8958771 | NCBI WGS metagenome assembly JAEEGK01 (sample SAMN16246547, study PRJNA631951) | gut metagenome | biome: gut microbiome; feature: rumen; material: SC-attached | host: Bos | place: Iran: Karaj | collected 2018-10
ACATGTTTTGCCAATGTGATAAACTTGCTAGTCTTGACGTAAGTAATTTTGACACCTCAAAGGTTACTAGTATGGATGGTATGTTTTCCGGTTGCTCAGGACTTACTACTCTTGACTTAAGTAATTTTAATACTTCTAATGTTACCAATATGTCCAGCATGTTTAACAATTGTAGTAAACTTGCTAATCTTGACTTAAGTAATTTTGACACTTCTAATGTTACCAATATGGCCAACATGTTCATGCATTGTTGTGATTTAAAAACTCTTGACGTAAGCACTTTTGACACTTCAAAAGTTACCAATATGAGTTATATGTTCTATAACTGTCATAATCTTAAAACTCTTGATTTAAGAAATTTTGATACTTCTAGTGTTACACGTAAAGATTCGATGTTTTATTTATTCGTTAATACCTTAAAAGTACTTTACACCCCAGCCACTTGGACATTAGGCACAGACTGGCCATCAGGAATTACTTTTACAACAAAATAGAACAATCATCTATTAATTCGATTCAAAATCGCAAACGGGCAAGAACTCTGTTCTTGCCCGTTTCATTTACCCTCTAATAACTAATATAATCCACAGCCGTTTTTTCTTTCTTCCGGATGTGCAACCTCGAAGCCACACTTTGCTTCGGCATTCAAGTCACGAAGTTCTTTCTTACCGTCAATGTAAAGCTGGTAGTCAATGCCGGTTCCTTCATAGCCGCAGCCTACGTCCCAGTCGTCGCCGAGGGAGTCTTTTATAATCTGTTCGCGTTCTTCGCGGGTGGTATCTTTAATTAATATGCTTTTCATAAAATTGCCTCATTTTAATATGCCGGTAAAATTATTTCAATTCCCGAATATTATCAATTGACTTCTTTATAAAGGCAATATCTCGTTTTCCGGAAGTGGCAATAGGAAATGAAAGCCAGGAACAGAATAAATGAGGAACTGCGTCAGGAAGAACAAGAAGATTCTTTAGGCCGCTTTGCAGTTCCCTCAAATATTCCATTTCTTTAGCAGGATTATTATTTATAATGTCAGCTACTTCATTTTCCCAAACTATATGAGCAACTAATTCACTAGTTTTATTCGGGTGTGTCTGAACTTCACAAATTTTTACATGTGGGGATGTCTGCGCGGCAGCTTCTATATCAAAATTATAAACAGTCTTTCCATTTATTACAGAACAATCACTTTTTCGTCCCTGAACAACAAGACTTCCATCTGGATTTATATACCCAATATCTCCAGTCTTACACCATTTTTCTCCATTTTCGTCAGTATAAAAATAGTCTTCTGTTGCTTTCGGATTATTCAGATACTCGAGCATGCAAACTTCCGATTTTACCATTATGTTTCCGCGCTCTTTGTACTTTAATTCTTTATGATTTTCATCAAAGACTCCTATGATTGCAATATCACGTAAAGGAATGCCTGATGCACTGTTTGAAAATTTATAATTTGTTATATCAGTTGTTACTGTAGTTCCACTCTCACATTGTCCATATCCACTTAACATACGAGCCTTACAGCCATGAGTTTTAAAAACCTCTTCTATCTGTTCAACATCCTTTGCTGTTAGAACCTCTCCTCCACTAAAAGGATATTTTAAGAAACTCAAAGATTTTCCTTTCAGTTTTTTCAGACTTTTTTCAAGTGTAAAGCCCTGATACATTATTGCACTGGTAAGTATATATTCAGGTTTAAATTTCAGAACATTTTTGACAAATAAATACTGATCAAAACGAGGATCTATACAGATTTTGACGCCATAAGATAACGGAAAATTTATACTGAGGCTTAAACCTGTCAAATGCCATGGCGGAACATTCTGGTAAATAGACTTTCCTCTTGTAATTTCAAAGCCTGAATTACCATACGCATTAATCAATTTTTGAAAACTATCTACAGATAAAACAATTCCCTTTGACGCTCCTGTTGTTCCACTTGAATAAACCATTGCTAAAGGCTTATGAACCTCATAAGGACAAACCGAAGTTTCTTTCTGATTATTTCCAATTTTGATAAATGTATTCCAGCTGATTTCATTGCTTTTATTAATCTTAATACGTTTTGAAAAAAATCTGAGAAATGTAGAATTCATCAAAGGAAGAATTACAACTTTTTTATCTGGATGCTCTGAAAATATTTCCCGATATTTTGGAAAAAATCTGTCTGCAAAAATGATAACCTTGCTTTTACACTCATCAATACGCATCAGAAAATCTTTTTCAGGAAAAAAAGGAGATATAATATTAGCAGCGGCCCCAATCTTACTTAATGCATAAAATGTATAGATTACCTCAGGAGTTGTTGTAGAACATATTGTTACAAAATCTCCATTCTTTACACCGAGTTTTTCCAGAGATTTTGCTACTCGATTTATATTCTCAAATAATTTGCCATAAGAAATTTTTGCACCAAAATATTCAATAGCAGTCTCGGTTAGATGATTTTTATTATTCTTTATCAGACCAATATATGGAGTTGTATTCAGAAATAAATCTTTTCGTTCAGCTCCTTCGTAAAACTGATTCCAGGGTTTATCAATACTTGGATATCCGGTTTTTATAGACTGAGAATTCTCCTGTGAAAACATTTTTATATCTCCAGCTATATTTTAAAATTTTAAGGTTCCGACTACTGTAGTTTCGTCATCATCATAAGAAGGAGTTTTATTCTTTTTATTTCTAGGACTTTGACTGTCGATTTCTTCAGCGTAGGCTATTTTTTCAGCACGACTTAAAAGACCACCCGAAGTCTTTTTCGAAGCTTTAACTTTAGGAGATGTAAGGAATGCAAAAAGACTGCCACACAAACCTCCGGCAATACAGATGATAATTTTTACAGCACCCGCCCCAGTAAAAATTTCAAGAAAAATAAATAGAATTATTACTGCAGCAAAAGAAAGAGGAAAAGTCTTTTTGGAAAAGGACATAAAGGCATTAAGAAAAATCATCATGCAGACAACAGGAACAGCACCTTGAAGACTTTCTACACAGAAGCAGGCATTCAAAACTCCGGCAAATAAAGCCGACACAAAAATCATAATTCCTATAATTACAGAACCATAACGCTCTTCCATTGCTGGTCCCAGAAGCATTATAAGAATCAGATTGGTAATAAGGACAGAGCCGTCTCCTGCTCCAAAGATATATAATAGAAGACGAATATACGATAAAGGTTGTTTTACAATAAAGGGCAGCACTCCAGCCTGAGTTGTCGGAGACGCCAGAATCTTTTCCATTGAGCCGTTTTTTATTGCAAAACTATTTAATAGAAAGAGAACTGCACAGATTATTACAAATGAAAGAGTAACCGGAGCATCATACGAAACTTTAAGATTTATTTTAAACTTCTTTTTACTCATAAATAGAGTATAGCATGAAATCTGTAAAAAACGTATGAATTTTCAGTAATTTTACAGCATCCTGGTGCTTTTCTTATATTCTTCAAAACCTGGTTTTCGCGCCTGATGTTTATCTGCCAGAGGAATACTTACAAACAGGAACATAAGAGTATTTACAGTTGCTCCTGTTAGAAGTATAAGATTTCCGCCCAGTGCTACAACACTTGCAAGTCCAATACCCCACCACATAAGAATCTCGCAGGCATAGTTTGGATGGCGGGATTTTTTCCATAAACCGGTATGAATAAAACCTGCTGTACCGGAATTTCTGAACGCATGCATCTGGATATCTGCTATTCCCTGGAATATAACTGCAAGAAAGCTTATAGCTATAAACACTATACACCACGGCTGAAAAACAGCACCTTCATGTACTACAGTAACAGCAGGAAGAATACAAAGATAAACAACAATAGTTGGAAACAGATGAATTCCAAAAAAGTTTACAAAACCATAGAGTTTTCCAGATTTCTGACGTAACATTATATAACGCCAGTCCTGATATTCAAAACTTTCAAAATTATAAGCCCAGTTTGCAGTCAGGCGGAATGCCCAGAAAGCTACGACAGCAAAAAGAAGCAGAGAAAGAGCGAGACTGCCTGACAATTCAGAAAAATCACAAACCTTAGCGATTGTAGCTGCTAGAATTACAGGCGGTTGTACACTCCAGTATGGATCATATACAGAAGCATTATTAAATACGAGACTAAAAATAAAGACAATTACAGTTGCTGTAATATCAGCCAGTAAAAGTGAAATCTGATAGGAATACGTCGCATTGAAAAACTCATAAGCGAAAATTCCGCCGAATACAGCAAGAATATAAACTAAAATAATCACAGCAAGAGCTGCAAATCTGTTTTTAATCATAATTCAATTATACACGCAAATTTACTTTTTATCTTCTTTTTTTGACTTTTTTGTGCTATATTATACGTATGAGCGATTACAGCAATCAGATATCACAGGCAGGAAGCGGAGTTGCAGAAGATGCATCTATCACACTTCCTCCAGAACGAAAGGTTGTCTTCTATAATGATGACTTTACGACAATGGAATTTGTCGTAGACGTTCTTGTATCTATTTTTAACAAGTCTCATAGCGAAGCAGAAGAGTTGATGCAGACTGTGCATCAGGAAGGATCTTCTGTTGTAGGCGTTTATACTTATGATATTGCTGTCTCACGCACAAACCTTACTATACAGGCAGCACGAAAAAACGGATTTCCGTTAAGGGTAGAAGTTGAGTAATCAGGAAAAACCACAGGGCAGCGTAAAACAGATGAAGGTGAGCACCATGCTCAGCCGAATTCTGTCTGAGTCGCTCTTAGTTGCAAAAGATTTTCATCACGAATTTTTCACCCCCGAGCATGTGCTTGCCACTGCCATTAGAGATGAATTTGTTGAACAGCTGCTTGCAAATAGTGGTGGTGATACAAAAGAACTCAAAAGTGAAGTAAGCAATTATCTCACAACAAAACTTCCTGTAATTTCCGAAAATGCAAATCCTGAAATAATTAAAGCTCCTGTTGAATCAGCAGGTTTTCAGGCAATGATGAACCGCGCCGTTTTCCACTGTATTTCGTGCGATTCAGACATGATTGATATTACCGATATTCTTTTGAGTATGTTCGACGAAAGCAAAAACTACAGTTCTTATTTTTTAAAAACCTGTGGTGTTGAACGACTCAAGCTAATGGAGAATATTACAAAGGTTAGACCTCCTAAAAAGAATCCGCAAAATCAAAATCAGATTCCTGGTGATATGCCGGGCTCAAATAATCAGGGCGGTCTAAAACGTTTCGCAGTTAATATGACAGAACAGGCCGCAAAAGGCGCTTATGATGTTCTTGTTGGCCGCGGAGCCGAACTTGAACGTACAATCCAGATTCTTTGCCGCCGTTCAAAAAATAACCCGCTGCACGTTGGTGATGCAGGTGTTGGTAAAACAGCAATTACACAGGGACTCGCCCAGCGTATTGTAAATGGTCAGGTTCCGGACCTTCTTAAAGGCTACACTATCTACGCGCTTGATATCGGACTTCTTCTTGCTGGTTCTAAGTTCCGCGGTGATTTTGAAGAGCGATTACATTCTGTAATTGACGAACTCAAAGAAAAGAAGAAATCAATCTTATTTATAGATGAAATTCATATGATTATGGGAGCAGGTTCTAACGGATCAACTCAGGTTGATGCAGCTAATCTTTTAAAGCCTGTTCTTGCAAGCGGTGAAATTAAGTGTATCGGCTCTACAACTTTTGAAGAGTTTTCAAAGAACTTTGAAAAAGACCGAGCCCTCGCCCGCCGATTCCAGAAGATTGATATTCTTGAACCTTCTCAGAAAGAAACTGTTCAGATTGTAAAAGGTCTGATTCCTAAATTCGAAAAACATCATAATGCGGTATATTCAGACGGCGCTGTAGAAGAAGCTGTAAAACTTTCGATTCAGTTTATGCCGGACCGCCGCCTTCCAGACAAGGCAATTGATATTATTGATGAAGCCGGCTCATACCAGCACATCCTGAAATCAGGCGGCTTCACCGGTAGGCGCGATTCACGCACCGGCACCGTCTCACACCCCGGTCTCGTCGCAACCGCGCCACAGCCGGTCCGTGTTACCACAGACATTATCCGCCGCGTTACATCCCGCATCGCAAAAGTTCCGCTGGACACTCTCCGCGGCGAAGAAAAAGATTCACTGCGAACAATAGAAGCTACACTCTCTCAGAGTATTTTCGGTCAGGACACTGCCGTCACAACTCTTGGAAAAGCCGTTAAACGAGCCCGCGCCGGATTCCGTAATCCGGAAAAACCGGAAGCCTGTTACCTCTTCGTAGGTCCAACCGGCTGTGGAAAAACCGAACTGGCCCGCACACTCGCTGCAATCCTAAAAGAACCTCTTCTCCGCTACGACATGAGTGAGTATCAGGAAAAGCATACTGTAAGCCGTCTCGTTGGCTCTCCTCCAGGATACGTTGGTTTTGAAGAAGGCGGACAGCTTGTAAAAGACGTTCGCAAAAATCCGCATGCAGTAATTCTCTTTGACGAAATTGAAAAGGCAAACGAAGATATATACAATGTTCTGCTTCAGGTAATGGACTACGGTCAGCTTACCGATAATCAGGGACGCAAGGCAGACTTCCGCTCATGCATTATCATCATGACAAGTAATGCCGGTGCCCGCGAACTTGAAAAAGGCAGTATTGGTTTTGGCGATGCCACACCTGCAAATATAGAAGCTTCACTCAAGGACGCAGTAAGCCGCGAGTTCCCTCCGGAATTCCGTAACCGTCTCGATGCCGTAATTCCATTTAATTATCTGGATATTGAAGTTGCAAAGAAGGTTTGCCGCAAGGAAATCGACCGCCTTGCTCAGCGCATGAAGGAAAAGAAAGTTCAGCTCACTGTTACAGATCGCGCCGTTCAGTATATTACAGAACTCGGCTATTCAAAAGAATTCGGAGCACGCAATATTGCCCGTACTGTTGAAGATGAAATTGCCGACCGCCTTGTAGATGAAGTTCTTTTTGGAAAGCTCGAAAAGGGCGGCGCAGTAACTGCAGATTATAAAAACTCCGGTAAAACAACCCGCTCATCAAAATCTCAAAATGGTATAACTTTCACTTATGGAAAAGAAAACAACTAGGCTCATAAAATGGATTCTGCTGATTTCTTCATTCATCGCACTTCTCGTTTTTGCCATTTTGTTCTATGCTGTTTTTCTTTCTGCCCGAGCCAGAATCCAGAATCAAAGTGATTATAATCCATCAGATACTTGTCTGTATCATGTAATCATAACAGGAACCTACGAAAATCAAAGCTTTCTTTCTGAAGTATATAAAGGAGCAGCCAGACTTGCGGGTTCTTACAAAACGATTGTAGACCTGCATGTACCAAACTCACAGGCAGACACAGAATCTCTGCAGAGCCTTCTGGATTACTGTTCATTTATGAACGCAGACGGAATCATTATCTATATGGATTCTGCAGAAGAACCACCTGTTCTCCTTACACGTTCCGACTCTCCAGAAATCCCGATTATCACAGTTGGACAGTTTTCTCCAAATATGCAGCAGATTTCTTTTATCGGAACCAACAACTGGCAGCTTGGAAAAAAAATCGCAGATGAATCTCAGGCACTTTTACCAAATGGTGGAAATGTTTACATTCTCGAAGAATCTGTAAACCAAAGCTCAAACAGCCTCATAAACAGTATTCATGCTGCCTTACAGGATAATTACAATATTACGACAACAGTAATTGATAAACTATCTTCAGAAATTCAGCTTCAAGGTACAAACAATATTTTCATTTCACTTACAGAAGATGACACCATTACATCTGCTCAGATTCTTTCTGAACAGTTTAATATGGCTCAATATAAGCTTATTGGCTTTGGCGGTAACGAAGTATGTCAGCTCTATCTTCAAAAGGGCTGGATAGAAAAACTTGTTTCTCTGGATCCTGAAAAAATCGGAGAAACTGCAATTCGTGAATTATTTGAATACCGCACAAAGGGTTACGCAAACAGTTACATTACAGCAGATGTAAAAATCAGCACGGCACTGAGGTAAAAAGTTATGATGAAGTTAAATCTTATCAACTACATCAGAAACAAAAGCCTCCGCTGGCGAATTATGATTTGTATCGCAATTGCGACTCTCATACTTTTTGCAAGTCTGCTTACTACAATGCGTCTCTCGCTCTATTCAATGAATAACCTAGGAGCTTCTTATAAATCCAACTCTGAACTTACACATTTCTCGCAGGCTGTTACTACAACAGAAAAAGCCATGGAAGATTATGTAAGCTACCGTACCTTTGAAAGTATTGATGCTTACTATAACTCACGCACAAAGGTCGAAGATTACTTTGAAAAGTTTCAGGAGTTCCCTTCAAAAAATGAAGTTGCTCATAAAGAATATATTGTTCATCAGCTAACTGAAGCATTTCTCTACTATAGTAATCTTGCAATTTCTGCACGACGTGCGAATAATGAAGATGAGATTTCGCTGAACTACAGTTATGCAATGGACAGTTATAACTATCTGCTTTCTCAGATTCTCGAACTGAACAATCTTCGCCTTCAACAGAATGCTGAGCGTTACGAAGCAAATCAATCAAAAATCGTAATCTCAAATACACTGGGTGTTGTTTTCTTCCTTATCTTTTCTATTTTGATTTTCTTTGTACTTTACTTCACTATCACTTCAATCATGGATCCACTTGTGGAAATTTCTGAAGTTGCCCATAAAGTTGCCCGCCGTAATTTTGATGTTCCGCTTTTTAACCGTGAATCAAATGATGAAATCGGAAACATCTGTAAGGCTTTTGACCGAATGATTATCAGTATCCGCGAATATATCGATACAATCTGGGAAAAGGCCCGTACCGAAGCAGAACTAAAGGAAAAGGAAATTGAAATGCAGGCGCTTTATACAGATGCCCAACTCCGCGCCCTTCAGAATCAGATAAACCCGCACTTCCTTTTCAACACACTGAATACCGGTGCCCAGCTTGCCATGATGGAAAATGCCGACAAGACCTGTTACTTCATTGAGCAGGTTGCAGACTTTTTCCGCTATAATATTCAGCAGCAGAGCCGCACAGTTTCAATTGACGAAGAACTCGCTTTGGTAGATAATTTTGTATATATAATGAAGGTGCGTTTTGGTAACCGCCTTGAATTTATAAAAAAGATTCCCGAAGGTTCTTTCCCTCAGCAGATTCCTTCAATGACATTACAGCCTCTTGTTGAAAACTGTATTAAGCACGGACTCAAAAATTCAAAAGGAAAAGTCTGCCTTGAAGTTTCAATTGAAGACAAATATATCGTCATAAGTATTTCTGATAATGGAGAAGGAATGCCTGAACAGACTCGAAAAGCTGTTTTTGAAGCTGTTGCTTCCGGAACTACAAGACTTGCACCAGAAGTGCTGGATGATAATTCTACACACAATGGAACAGGTCTTATCAGTGTTTTCCTGAGACTTCGACTTCAGTTTCATAGGGATGATCTTTTTGATATTACTGATGCAGAGGGAACTTCAGAAACCCCTGGCACAAAGTTTATAATCAGGATTCCAAAGCATGTTTAATATATTAGTAACAGATGATGAACAGATTGTAATCGATTCTCTTTCCTTCATAATCAACAAAAACTTTGCTGATGAAGCCCGTGTATTTACTGCACTTTCCGGCACAGAAGCAATTGAAATTGTTATGAAAGAAAATATCGACATTATGTTCATGGACATCAACATGCCTGGACTCAGCGGTCTTGAAACTGTAAGTGTAATCACAAAGCTCAAACCAAATATTGTTTTTGTGATTTTAAGTGCCTTTGACCGCTTTCAGTATGCACAGGAAGCAATCAATCTTGGAGCCTATAAATATATAACAAAGCCGGTAAACAGAAATGTCGTAATAGAAACTATCAGAGGCGCAATGCAGCTGGTTCAGGAAAAACAGGGTAAGCTTTCTGCAGACATGGAGCTTCACAAAAAACTCGACCTTGTTTCTCCAATGATTGAAAATGATTTTATCTATGCCTGTATCTACAACAATGATAAATCTATAGATCTATCTTCTTACCTCGATTATTTTAATCTTACCGATAATCCGTGGGTTTTCTGCTGTTTTGAATTTCCAAACATCAATTCAGATAACCAGTACAGCACATATTTAAAGATTCATGAACTTTTAAATACAGAGCACCGCTGTCTTGTAAGCAGCTTTATCATGAACCGTATTGTAGTATTTTTCCCGATTTTTTCTGTTACCCCTGAATATTCAGAAATCCAGGAACAGATTAAAAAATTCTACACTACCCTCAGTTATAATATTACAACAGGAATCCGTGCCGGAGTAAGTACAATCTTTTCTGATAAAACAAAACTTCAGGCTTCTTACAGTGAAGCACTTTCTGCGCTTAATAAATCAGCATCAGGCGGCGGACTTATCTTTTCTGATGGAATGAGTTTTACCGGTGAGCAGGAATCAACCTTAAAGAAATCAAGCACCGGAGAATTCAAAAATCAGATTATAAACAAACTTTCATCGGGAGATTCAAACGGAGTAAAATCTTTCCTTGAACTCTTTACTTCTGAATTGATTTCCCAGCAGCTTCCTGGAGATAAAATCAAAAATTCATTCTTTGAATTAATTGTTACGGCAAACAATGCAACAAAAGAACAGAACAAAGCTTTTTCAAGCGATACTTTCGATAATGCATTTGCAACGCTCAGTACAGAAAATGATATTAAACTGATAAAAGAGTTTGCCCAGAAATTCCTTATGGAATGTACACAGGCAGTTTCCAGTGTTAAAAAGGCAGAAGAAAATCCTATCATTAAGAAAGTGTGCACATATGTTGATGAAAATCTTTCACAGGATATTTCACTCGAAACTGCTGCAGACTTTGCAGGTGTAAGTTCCTTCTATTTAAGTAAGCTTTTCAAAGAAGAAAAAGGTGAAACTTTCATCAATTTTATTTCTGACAAGAGGCTTGAAAAATCACGTCAGCTTCTGTCTGAAACAAATCTTTCTATTAAAGAGATTACTGCTGAGGTTGGTTATAATGACCAGAACTACTTCAGCCGAATATTTAAAACAAAGTACGGCCTTTCACCAAAGGAATACAGGAAGGTAAAATAAAATGTTAAAAAAGTTTCGTTATGTGCTGACAGTAACACTCTGTCTCTCAACTATTTATTTTGTTTCCTGTAAAAAACAGGAAGCCTCTTCTACAATCCGACAGCCTTCTGCCGCACCGGCAAAGTCTCTGACTATAGGATTTTCCATTGATACGCTTGCAATCGAACGCTGGCAGCGCGACATGGATGTTTTTATTAACAAGGTAAAGGAAATGGGCGCGGACGTAATTGTCCAGAATGCCGGCAACAGCATTGAAGAACAGAACCGTCAGCTTATGTATCTGCTCGAACGCAATGTTGATTGTGTTGTTGTTCTTCCTAAAGATGCTGCATCTATTACAGAAAGCGTACAGAAGCTTCGCGCAAAAAATATTCCTGTGATTTCTTATGACCGCCTTGCACTTAATGCCGATGTAAACCTTTATCTCACTATCGACAGTGAGAAGGTTGGCGAGCAGATGGCCCAGGAAATGCTCAGATGCACAAAGGGACAAAACTGGTATTGCATTCTTGGACCTTCAGAAGATTATAATATGACTCTTATTATGGATGGAATAAAACGTATTTTACGAAACACATCCGTTCATATAAATCATACCTTCTATACCGACGGCTGGAATTACGATCTTTCTTATCAGGAAATGGTGAGGATTCTTAAAAGTGATATTTTCCCAGACGCCATTATATGCGGAAACGATGCGGTTGCAGCCAGTGTTATCCAGGCAATTAACCGCTACTATCCGGATACACATATTCCTGTATGCGGACAGGATGCTGATATTTCAGCCTGCCAGTATATTATTCAGGGAAAACAGGACTTTACCATCTACAAACCAATCATTCAGCTGGCAGAAGTTGCGGCAGAATGCGCAGTTCACCTTGCCCGCAAGGAAGATATATCTGAAAACCGCTTCAGAATCCGCCCTATCAACAATGGTTTTGCTGAAATTCCTGCAATCTGGCTCGAACCAACCCATGTTGATAAATATAATCTGGATAAAGTAATTATAGAATCCGGCTTCCATAGTGCTGCTTCTATCTATAAAAATTAGCACAATTTAAACCACAAAAAAATCTAGATTTAACATATTTTCCTAGTACAAATCCCCTAAACAAAATAAGAAAATAGCAAAATTCTTAAGATTTTGCGTGAATTTCAGGACTTTTATTACGCTATACTCCTATATGTAAAAAGAGCCGTTGGCTCTAATAAAAAAAATTTTAGGAGTGTTTTTTTCTATGAAAAAAATTATCGCTATTCTTTTGGCAGTTGCTACATTATCAACTGCAGTATTTGCAAAAGCAAAAGCAAAAGTAGGTGTTTCAATGCCTACAAAAGACCTTCAGCGCTGGAACCAGGATGGTGCAAACATGAAAGCTCAGCTCGAAAAAGCTGGTTATGATGTAGACCTCCAGTATGCAGCAAACGATATCCCAACACAGATATCTCAGCTCGAAAACATGATTACAGGAAAATGTAAGGTTCTCGTAATCGCATCTATCGATGGATCTGCTCTTTCTAACGTTCTTGCAACAGCTAAGAAAAAGAAGATTCAGGTAATTGCTTACGACCGCCTTATTATGGATACAGATGCAGTTACATACTATGCAACATTCGATAACTACAAAGTAGGTACTCTCCAGGGTGACTACCTTGTTGACAAGCTCGGACTCAAGAGCCGCTCAGCTTCTGACCCAGTTTATATGGAATTCTTCACTGGTGACCCAGGTGACAACAACATCAACTTCTTCTTCGGTGGTGCTATGGACGTTCTTAGACCATACCTCGAGAAGGGTGTAATCGTTTGCCGCTCAGGACAGACAGAAAAAGCACAGGCTGCTACTCTTAACTGGTCTACAGAAGAGGCTCAGAAGAGAATGGAAAACCTTATTACATCTAACAAGTACGGTCCAAAGGGAACAAAACTTGACGCTGTATACTGCTCTAACGACTCTACAGCTAACGGTGTAACAAACGCTCTCCTTTCTGCTGGTTATACAGCTGCTAACTTCCCAATCATCACTGGTCAGGACTGTGATATCATTTCTGTAAAGAACATGCTTAAGGGAACACAGGCTATGTCTGTATTCAAGGATACACGTACACTCGCTTCAAAAGTATCTGAAATGGTTGACGCTATTCTCTCAGGAAAGAAAGCTCCTGTAAATGATACAAAGACATACAACAACAACGTAAAGGTTGTTCCATCATATCTTTGTGAACCAGTATTCGGTGATATCAATAACTACAAGACATTGCTTATTGATTCAGGATACTACAAGGAATCTGAACTTAAATAGTCAGACATGACTTGATTAAAGGGCTGTTCCTTCCGGTGGTGGAGTTAATCGAAACCACCAGACAGCCCTTTTTTTTAATCATCTACAAATTATTAATTAAAGAGGGTTCCAATGGCTAAAACATTATTGGAAATGAAAAATATTACCAAGTTATTTCCTGGCGTAAAAGCTCTGGATAACGTAAATCTGACCGTTGAAGAAGGTGAGATTCATGCTATTTGTGGTGAAAACGGTGCCGGAAAATCAACTTTGATGAATGTTCTGAGCGGTATTTATCCATATGGAACATACACAGGCGACATTGTATACGATGGTGAAATCTGTAAGTTCCAGACAATCAGGGACAGTGAGGCAAAAGGTATTGTAATCATTCATCAGGAGCTTGCCCTTGTTCCACTTCTCACAATCGGTGAGAATATGTTCCTCGGAAACGAAAGAGGATCTAAAGCAAAAATCAACTGGTCTGAGACCTTTGATAAATCAGATGAACTCTTAAGAATGGTTGGTCTTAAAGATTCATCAAAAACCTTAATTAAGGATATTGGTGTAGGTAAACAGCAGCTTGTAGAAATTGCAAAAGCACTCGGTAAGAACGTAAGACTTCTTATTCTTGACGAACCTACAGCATCTTTGAACGATACAGAAGCTAAGCATCTTCTTGACCTGCTTCTGGAATTCAAAAAACAGGGAATGACTTCAATTATCATTTCTCATAAATTGAATGAAGTTTCATATGTAGCTGATAAAATTACAGTTATTCGTGATGGTACATCTATCACATCCCTTGATAAAGCAAAAGATAACTTTACTGAAGATACTATTATTTCGGCCATGGTAGGACGTTCTCTTACAGACCGATTCCCTAAGCGCGAACCTCACATTGGTGAAGTTTGTTTTGAAGTTAAAAACTGGTGCGTAGACCATCCTGTATTTGATGGAATTAAGGTTTGCGATAACATCAACTTTAATCTTCGCAAAGGTGAAGTTCTTGGTATCTCAGGACTTATGGGTGCAGGACGTACAGAACTTGCAATGAGTATTTTCGGACACTCTTACGGTACAAACATCCATGGTCAAATATATATGAACGGAAAGGAAGTTTCCTTCCCTAATGTAAAATCTGCAATTAAAGCCGGCCTTGCTTATGTAACAGAAGACCGAAAAGGTAACGGACTTATTCTTACTGAATCAATCTGTAAGAATACCACTGCTGCAAAACCTGAAAAGATTTCAAAGCACTTTGTACTCGACTTTGATAAAGAGCGTCAGTATTCAGAACAGATGGCAAAAGAAATGCATACTAAGTGTGCAACTGTAATGGAAGATGTAGGAAACCTTTCTGGTGGTAACATGCAGAAGGTTCTTCTCGGAAAATGGCTTTTTGCAGAACCTGATATTCTGATTCTTGATGAACCTACACGAGGTATCGACGTAGGTGCTAAGTATGAAATCTACTGTATCATCAACAGAATGGTTGCTGAAGGTAAATCTGTAATTATGATTTCTTCTGAAATGCCTGAAATTCTTGGTATGTGTGACCGCATTTACGTAATGAATGAAGGTAAAATGATTGCAGAAATGAATGGTAAAGATGCAACTCAGGAAAAGATTATGACTGAGATTATTAACTCAGGTAAGACTGAGAACTTAGGAGAATAAAATGGAAAACAAAGCTAGAGTTAGCAATAAACTTAAGTCAGTGTTGAAAGGCAACACTATGATTTTTATTCTTGTAGGAGTAATGCTTTTGTTCGAAATCCTTATTAGAATTTCTGGACACGGCTCTTTGTTTGCTCCTGCAAACATCACAAACATTATTCGTCAGAATGCTTACGTAGCTATTCTTGCTACAGGTATGCTGCTTTGTATTCTTACCGGTGGTAACATTGATTTGTCTGTTGGTTCTGTAGTTGCCCTTGTTGGTGCTCTTGCAGGTGTATTCATTGTAAATCTTGGAATGCCTATCTGGCTTGCAATCTGTCTCTGTCTCCTTATGGGTACATTGATTGGTGCTTTCCATGGTTTCTTCATTGCATATATCCACATTCCACCGTTCATCACTACCCTCGCTGGTATGCTTTTGTGGCGTGGTGTTGCAACAATCATCCTTGATGGTAAACCAATTGCTCCATTCCCACAGAAATATCTTAACCTTTTTGAAAGCTTCATCCCTAGCCCAAGTGATGAAACAATGGAAAAGTTCGGTGAACTTGATCTCTTTGATGAATGAGTTGATAAATATACTTTGATGATAACTCTTATCATA
>JAEEGK010017506.1_pt1 | contig 15621 bp, 11 predicted proteins | sample 8958771 | NCBI WGS metagenome assembly JAEEGK01 (sample SAMN16246547, study PRJNA631951) | gut metagenome | biome: gut microbiome; feature: rumen; material: SC-attached | host: Bos | place: Iran: Karaj | collected 2018-10
TAAAGGCTTCGATGGTGACCTTTGGAAAATTCACGTTCCAGAACACTCCTGCCGGAATTTCGCGGTACCAGCCTTTTTTCACGACATCAACCGCAAAATCAACAGCGGCCTGCAAAAGAGCATCACCGCCTCGCAGCGAAAGCGCCACTCCCGGCACACCCCAAAGGGCTGCTTCGCGCGCACCGGCAACCGTGCCCGAATAAAGCGACGACACGCCGGAATTTTCGCCCACGTTCACCCCCGAAAAACACACGTCAAAAGCACCCGGACCACCCCCCTCGGACTCCATTCCATGCGAGGCAAAATGTCCAAGGGCAAACTTTGCACAATCAGCAGGCGTTCCCGACATTGCAAACACATGTTCTGCGACATTTCTAACAGAAAGCCCACGACGCACCGTAAACGCATGAGAAACACCACTTTGCTCCATTTCGGGGGCAAAAACAAACACATCTGCAATTTGCGCAAGCGCAGATGCAAAAGTGCGCATATAGACACTTTCAACCCCATCATCGTTTACAACCAAGACGCGTGTTTTCAAATTATTTTGCATGCCATGCGAAAGATAGAAAAAAACGCAAAACACTATCGTTTTTCTAACGTTTTTAGCAGGGAATCTAGGCGCAAAGTGAGCTTTTTAGCGCCTTCGACGCACAGGTGGTCAAAATCGCACGCGACATTCCCCGAGTAATCGTGATTCCCCATTTTATTTTCATCCATCAAGACAAAGTTTTCATTTTCCTCAGCTAGTTTTTCGAACCTTTCAATCAGTTTTTCCGCCATGGAACGACGCATTCCGTGCCGACTGTAACTCCCCGTATTTCGGTAATACGGACTCACCGGGAAAACAACCCCGACAACAACGACATTTTGTTTTTTGGCGATATCCAAGACTTGCAAAAATTTCGAATAACTGGACTCGTAACGGGCTCCATCATCGAACGCCGTACTATCTTCCTGAATTTCCACCAAACCGGTTCCTTGAGAACCCCAATCCGGAACACATTCATGTGTACTCCACCCTCTATTTTCCCTCATCTTCACAAAATCCATATCGGCCAAAGCGATTTCTTGTACGCGTTTCAAGAACAAACTATCAACACCATCACGCCAATATTGATGGTGCATATCGTACTGGAATCCAGCAGCATTGCCAAAATTCACCTGAATAGCACCCTCCGAATCATACTCGGTCCACAAATCAATATCCAAGCCGATTACCAAATACTTCAAAGCCTTCGCCTGCGCAGAGACATATCCTTCATACAAGAACTCTATGCAGTGCATATCACAAGGAATCGTGCCCATGTTGATTGTACTTAGACTCATATATAACGGCATCACGCTCTGAATCATGTGAGAATTGCCTAAACACACCACCTCCGCCGAATCCTTGTATTTCCACAAAAGCGGAATTTTTTGAGCAATGATTCGGTAGTACTGACCTTCTTCTGCGCGATAAACGCCCAAGCTGTCGTAATCCCAAGGCGACTCCGAAGAACGATTTCCAGCCCACAAAACTGGATGATACAAATCTTCTCCTTCGACAAGAGGTAAAATATCGCCCGTATTGGCATTTACCAAAACTATTTTCCGGTGCGCACCGTTCACATCGGCAAGAGTCGCAACAAAGATAGAATCCGAGCCCGCAATCCATTCCGTATGGTCAAAAGTATAACCTTTCGGAGGAGCAATAGCAGTCATAAGTTTTCCCGCAGAATCCACAACAAGAACGCGTTCGTGAACGCCATACGATTCACCAACAAATTCACGCCCAGTTTTTCCGCCAAAATCAAGAAACAATACTTTATTCGCACCGCCATGACTCAGCGACACATTGCAAGCCTGGAGCCCATCGTACCAAATTTCATCTTTTCCGCCGACTCGAGCACGCAAAAGAGTCGAACCCGTTACAGCCAAATCATCATTTCGAGAGACTCCCCCATGATAAGCACCCGCAAACAATTTTTCAGGTTCACCGAAATAACTAGGCGCACGCGATCCTGAAAAACCGACTTGCCAAGTTCCTCGTTGCAAGAAATCCGCCTCGCCCTTATTGTTCCCGGCATCCGTCACATAGACGACAACTGTATCGCCGTTTTCCAGAATGCGCCATCGCGGAATCGCAGCCGAAACTACAGGCAACTGTACCGGCGTTCCGGAAAGTTCATCCAATCGCAGAACAAAGACCTTAGATGTGCCGACAACACCTTCCATCCCCGTAGAAAACGCTACGAACTTTCCATCCGGCGAAATATCGGGATGATACCCGCCTTCGACATGCGCCTCTTCAACAGAACGTATCACACCATCAAAATTGACAGAAACCAAGCGTTCCGTTTCGCCATCCCTAAAAACCAACTTGGAATGTTGCGCCCCTACAAATTCATTGACGGTTTTGGAATTGACCAGCAACGAATAACCAACAACGTTTTGAGAGCCCTCCGAATTGAGGTACGTCGGGTTCGGGATAGCACCAAACGCCAAGCGGAAACCGACATAATCCGCTTTCGTCGAAGATGTTACCGTATAGACATCACCCCTATTGTGCAGAAGCATCGAAGACGGGTCATTACGGAAACTCCCGCCTTTCACAACACGTTCTTCCAAACCGGTTACGGCCTTGCCCCCGACAAAATCGGTCACGCCTTCCGAACGGAAACGAACCTTCAAGTCGTTCACCCATTCCGCAACGTTCCCCGCCATATCGCAAACTCCATTTTCGCCAACCTTCGCAGAGCAAACCGGATGGAGTTCATACCCGGAATTTTGGCTATTCCAGCTATTAGCCGGATTCCAATTCATGCTCGCCACATACATCCATTCCGCTTCGGTCGGCAACCGGTACGCATTCACTTGCGGATAAAAAACAAGCCCTTCCATTCCAATGCAGGAACCGCTTTGATCAAACTTTGCCGAAGTGTAAGAATATGCCGTGTCAAAGCCTTCTTCGACACTGCGCCTATTGCAATGCAGAATGGCATCGAATAAAGTCACATCCGTCACGGGCAACGAATCCGCACAATCTCGCCCCATTTCCTTGCACGTCACCTCGCGCTTGCCCATCAAAAAATCGTAATCAAAAACAGATTCCATCTGTTGTGTTCCCAAAAATACAGACTGGCCTTTTGACCGTACAAGCAAAAAGTCCTTTAAACCTCGCGATTCCAAATAATCCTGAATTTTAAGAGAATCCGAAATAGAATCGGAGTCCGAGCAACCGCCGACAAAAAGAACTAAAGTCAAAGCAATGAAGACAACAAAATTTTTCACTTTAACAATATATATATTTCAATCATCTTGCACATATACGCAGAACCTAAATCGTTCTGCAAAGAAGGAAACTTTCAAGACCAAACACAAGACAGAGCTCCTTCCGCCATCATGTTATAATTAGACGACGATGCGTCCCGAGACCGCCATGAATTCGATACTTACGAGACTGGATGAATCGTCCCGACAAAGCGGCTCATAGGCAACCTAGAACCTACAATCAAAGCGCACTTGTTTTATATCCCTTGAATTTTGTTTTATACAATTCAAATTTTTACTTTTCAAACAGTCAAAAATCAATATTTTTAAAAAATTTTCATATTTTTGTTCTATTTACTATTGATTTTCTTTGTTTTATTTCGTATTTTTTAACCATGCTCAAATCAATAATCGAATATCAGGATTATCACCAATACATCCTGGACTACTACACCGAAAAGAAGCGCACGTCCGCCTTCACCTGGAGAGAGTTTGCCAAAGTGGCAGGCTTTTCCTCCGGCTCCTATCTCAAACTCGTCAGCGACCATAAAACGCGCCTTGTGCAGGATGGGGCCCACAACACCGCCTTAGCCATGGGATTGCAGGATTTCGAATACGACTATTTCATGTTGCTCGTGCAATACGAAAACGCAAAAACCGATCAACAGAAAAAGAAATGTTTCGAAGAAATCAATTTGATTACATCGGCTCACAAAGTCAAGTTGCTCGGTAGCGAATCCTACGCCTATTACGAATCGTGGATTCACTCCGTCGTCCGCGAGCTTGCCCCAGCCATGCCCGGGGCAAAGCCTCTTGAAATTGCGAAAGCCATCCGCATCCCGGTCACCGCCGCTGAAATTAGCGACAGTTTAGATTTCCTTGTCAAGAACAAGTTTTTAACTATAGACGAGAACGGCAACTATCATCAAACGGACAAGCTAATTTCAACCGGTCGCCTAGACTTCGTCTCTATCCCGGTACATTCCCTGATACGGCAGATGGGTGAATTCGCTTTGCAAGCTTTCGACGACCTTCCCATTTCAGAAAGGTTCTTCAGCGGCCTTACCATGGGCGTTACCGAAAAAAGCTACCAGCAAGTCATCGAGGAACTCAAGGAATGCCGCCGCAAAATTTTCGCCATCGTCTCCGCCGAAAACGAAGTCGAAAAGATTTGCAGACTCAACACGCAACTTTTTCCTTTAACAAAAAAAATCAAGAAAAGAGCCCCTGAAGGCTTAACCAATAGCGAGGTGTAAATAATGAAATTTTTTTCATTAAAACTTTTTAACGGATTTGCGCTAGCTGCAGGTCTTTGCGCTTGCGGCGGGAACGACACCGCAGGTGGCATAAGCGAAGAAAATGAAGGCGTCGTCGCACTTACAAACAAAAAAATTGAAGGTGTGACACAAAAAGGGCCGTTTGTAAAAGATTCCAAGATTACGCTCAAGGAAACGAAGGCCGACGGAAGCATTGAACCTACCGGCAACAAATTTACGACCAAGACCCTCAGCAACAAGGGCGATTTCCAATTCAAAGATCTTGATTTGGAAAGCCAGTTCGTGCTTCTTTCTGCCAAGGGCCGGTATGTCAGCGAATACGACGGCGAGCCGTCCACTTGCCCCATTACTCTCAAGGCCGTTTCGGATTTGGAAAAACGCGAAACGGTAAACATCAACCTCTTGACTCATTTTGAATACGATAGAGTCCTGAATTTGGTCAAGGACGGCAAAAATTTCGTCGAAGCCAAGAAGCAAGCCGCAACAGAAGTTCTCGATGCGTTCGGCATCGAAGTCAAGCCATCATCTGCCGAAGACCTGAACATTTACAACACGTCTGACGCAGACAGGGTTCTGTTCAACCTCAGCCTTCTTATCGATAGCCGTCCCTCTTGGGATTACTTGCACGACGAAGATGAAGAATGCGTCGAACAGCAAAACTTCATCGACAGTTTCCGCAACGATTTCGCCGATGACGGAAAACTCAGCGACTCCATTATGCAAAATATCGCAGGCGGAGCGTACATTCTCTCACAATGGTACGCCGAGATGGAACTCGTAGATGAAAAAAGCATCGAGGAAAAAGCGAAGGCGGATCCGGACGAAAAAGACGGACTAGGTCTCGCCTCCAAGAAAAGCGAATACGATTTCAGCAAACAATTGTTCCTGCACTACATGAATGTCGAAGCCTGCACCGATGAGCTTTGGGGCAATTACAAGAAATTTAAAAAAGCTATCCAAGTTGACAACGAAATCGTAAAATCCGGCTATCTCCTTTGCAACGGATACTTCTGGGAAATAACAACAAAGGAACACATCGATTCTCTTACGTTAAAAATCGACCATAAAACAGGAACCATGACCGACAATCGCGACGGAAAGAAATACAAGACCGTCAGTTTCAAATACAAGGGGAAAAAATACGAATGGATGGCGGAAAATCTCCAATACACGGATTCCACGGTTAAATACTCAAAAGGTTCCGACAAGAACAAGCGTTTAATCGGTAGCTATACTTGGACGACCGCCATGCAACTCGACAAAAAATATATGAAACAACCCACAGGGGACGGCGTATTAGACTCGCTCCATCAAGGCGTATGCCCTAGCGGCTGGCATGTATCCACAAGTGCAGAATGGACTGCGTTAATTAATTATGTCGACGGTCCCGGGAACCTGTTGAACGAAGAATGGAAATCAACCAGCAAAAGAGCCGCCCTTACAAAGGATTTATTCGGTGTATTCCACAATAAATTCGATTTCAACCTTACACCGATGGACCCAGTATATTTGCAAACCTATTACCACACCTACTCGCTTGACCCGGAAATTCTATCCCTCAAGCCAGCGGCACAAGAAAGCGATGACGACGATTACAAAGAAGATTATGATTATGACATGACACGCTACTATTTTGACAGTCAATATCGTTTAGAAGATCCCAATTTCGTCACGATCAATTTCTCCATCAATGATGGCTACGTTTCTAAAAGAGAAAGACGCAAAGAAGGCTACGTCCGTTGCGTAAAGAACTAAAAAAAATTTAAGTCCCCATAAATTGGAAGCCGAATGTTTGCGGGACTGGGGATTTGTTAGGAGGAAAATCCTGCGGATATATTCCGCAGGATATTTCATTTCACGCTGTGAGCACTTCTCAAGCAGAACGCCATGATGGCAAATGCACCAGCCACGTTCATGCTCGCCTTCCGGCCCGCCATCGGGATGGTGACTTTCATGGTCGCCTGTTCCATAATTTCGGGAGCAATTCCCAATTCTTCGTTGCCAAGAACAATCAACCCCTTTTCGGGCCATTTAACGTTGTTAATACTCGGGATATCTTCGCCCGTTTCAAGCGCAATGATTTCGTAGCCGTTTTCCTTGTGAAACCGGATGCATTCGAACGGATCGTCCCAACGCCTGATAGGAATCCACTCCTGGCATCCGCGAGCAGCGCTCTTGACCGTCACATGGTCCGGACCACAACTGTAGCCGCTCAGATGAACGCCTTCGAGCCCAAAGCAATCCGTACTGCGAATGATGGAACCGACATTGAAAGCACTGCGAAGATTATGCACGAGCACCGCAAATTGTATCGGCTTTTCATTGGCGACTTCACGATCCCCCGGTTCTTGTTCCAGATAAATGTCCCGTTCAAATCCAAGACCGGCGCGAGTACGGAACGTCTTGTACAAGTCTATCATCTGCGCTTGATTCTTGCCCACCAGGCGCTCGGATTCGGGCAAATGGAGCCATTCGGCATACGTCTCGAATTCGCGTCTTGCACGGGGAACATCATCCCCCAACTGCAAAATAATCACGCGCATAAGTTCCGCCAAGCGTTTAAACTTGGAGGTTTCCTTCATCGCTAAAAATTTCGGTTCCGTGTACATTTTATTTCTGCGGTGCAAGAGCCTTCACGGCATCCGTCAAGCGATTAATCGCCTGGATGAGTTCATCCATCTTGGCATCGCTTACGCCGCCGGCAACAGCAGCAGCCGTTGCATTCGCTGCAGACTGGACAGCAGTTGCCGCAGCATCCGTCGCAGAGGCTGGGGCACTCACGGGTACTTTACCAAACCAGATATCCGGCCAGCGGTCGTTGCCGCTGTTGTACGTAATGCGAGTCGCCGTTTCGACCGGCTCGCCAATCTTCCACAGATAAAGTTCATAGTCGAACAAGTCGTGGTCATGTCCCTTGTCCGTTGCGCCCCACACAAGCCACTTGCCGTCCGGCGAGAGGCGCGGGAAATATTCATGGCTGCGGCGTCCCGGCAAATCCATCAGCTTCACGTTCTTCGGGATTCCAAAGAAGCCGACCTTTTCCACCTGCTTGCCATCTTTAGAAGTAAACCACAAGATTTCGCTCGGAGCAGCCGTACCGCCGTTACCCGTAGGATTCACGCGGTAAAGCTTGGAGCCGTCAAAATTCCAGTCAATCTGGCAACCGTCACCGGACTTCGTCCACACGTTCTTAGCCAAGTCCCACACGCCCGTTTCGCGCATCGATCCACGAAGCGTAATCGCAAGGTGCTTGCCATCCGGGCTCATGTTCGGTTCCTGCAGAATCACGCCGGACTTCTTGAACGCCTTTTCACCATCGAGCACGAGCGTTTCCTTTTTGCTCGCGAGATCCATCGTAAAGACCTTGCCCGCACGGCTAAACACGATAGACTTGCCATCAGGCCGCCATGTGCCCCACGTCGCGTTTTCAACGAGCTTCGTTTCGTTCGAGCCATCGGTACCGACCGTCCACAAGTCCCACTTTTCAGGATAATTCGCATCGTTTTCAGGAACCCAGCCGCCCTTGCTGCGGTTGAAAAGCACCTTAGATCCGTCCGGAGCAATGCGCGGGAACCAATCGACATTGTTGCTCTTGGTAAGCGCACGGGTATTCGTCCCGTCCGCATTCATAATCCAAATATCATGGTGAGGATTCACACGGCTCGTTGCCCAGACTATAGCCCCTTCGAGTTTGCCCTTCAAATTATCGAGAGCCTTCTGTTCTTCGGGAGTCGGATCGACAGACGCCCCCATCGGAGCGCCCTGTGCAGCAAATGCGGTAGCGGCCAAAAAGCCAATCGCAGAAATCATTGCAAACTTTTTCATAATCATATTTTAAAAGATAGCAACAAAAAAAAAGTGCACCGCCCCAAGAACCCTTTTTATACAATAAAGAGGCTTCTAGGAACAAAGCCGATGCATTCGGCAATTTATGCGGTTAAACAAAGGTCAAAATTCCATAAACCGTTTAACGCCCACCAACGTCATCGGAATGTAAGCAAAATGTATGCGAAAGGGGAACGCATAGAGAACATTTAATGTTTTTTTAAGCATTTTTCGCAACCGTTTAAAGAAATGTCAATATATTTTTACAGCGAGTGGAATGATTATGAAATTTCAGTTTTTCAGAATATTGATACTGGCAGGCATTCTTGCCGCAACCTGGAACTGCTCCGAAAGCGCAGCGATTCAAGATTCAGAGTCAAAGAAATTATCGAGCAACACAAGCATTCAAATTCCGCAAAATATTGTCGTGAGCGAGCCAAGCTATTTTTACCAGCTCGGTACAAATTACTACGTCATCGCCCCGACAACCATGACCGTAAGCGACGGTTCCGGGAAAGTCATCGGGACATTCAACACGTCAACAGGCGCCATCATGTCGCTTTCGGGCGATATCATAGCCATCAATCTGGACCTAAGCAAACTTCCCATAGTCTCGCCGACGGTTCCCTCCAAAAATTTGATTGCCGTTGACCTGGACTCCTAGCAATTTTTATATTGCAGTCCATGAGTGACGCTTTCGAAAAACGCATCAAGAAACATATCATCGGAAAGACACACCGTTTTTTGGCCGTTCCTCCGCTCGGTTTCGAACAAACGCTTGTTCGGGAACTTGAGTTTATTCAACGAGAGACAAGAGACGAAAGACGAGAGAGCTCTCAAGAAGGCGCTTTATTACGTTCTAAGACGCAAAACATTGATGGATCCAGTGCAATTGGCACGGCAAACCAGCCGCACGTCACCGGAGACGGCAAAGTCGAATTCACCGCCAAAATTACAGAAGCGTGGAAAATTGTCGCATACAGCCACATCGCGAACCGCGTACTCATGGAAGTAGCAAATTTCAAAGCCGAGAACTTCCGCGAACTCGAAAAAAAAGCCGCAGAAATCCCGTGGGAACTATTTTTATTAGACGACAACCATTTAAGGCGAGAGTCGCGCCCAACGGAGTTGGCCGAGCCGAATGGTTGGGACTTGAGCGAAGCGAAAGTCCAAAGACGAGAGACGGCAACCATACAAGGCGAGCGGTTCGACAAGCTCACCGACCTTAACAAGTCCACTTGCGTTTTTTCTAGTAACTCAGAACCAGCAACTAGCAACTCGATACATATCCACGTCACCTGCAAGCATTCCCGACTGTACCATAGCGATGCTATCGCCGAAAGGTTATACAACGTAATCACACAATCTATGCCCCAAAGCGAAGCGAACTCGTCGGGCGCTCCCATACCTCAAAATTTTTACGTCGATTTTCTGGACGATCGTTGCACCATCTGGCTGGACCTCGCCGGCGAAGAACTGTACAAGCGCGGTTTTGAACGTTTTGTCAATGACGCCCCACTCAAGGAAACCATCGCCGCCGGGATGCTCTTTGAAGCGATACACTTAATGGATCCTATCAGCACTTCGTGCCTCCAAGATAACGCGTCGGGCACCCCCGCACCCCACTTCCTACCGCCTACTTCCTTCTGTCTACTCGACTTAATGTCCGGCAGCGGAACCTTCAGCCTCGAAGCCGCTTGCATCGCAAACAAGATTATTCCAGGAATTTGTCGAGACTTTGCCTTAAAACATCAGCCCGCCTTCAAAGAAGCCACCTGGAAATTTTTAACTAGACGAGAGACGAAAGACGACAACCATTTAAAGCGAGAGTCGCGCCCAACGGAGTTGGGCATGCCAGCCAGCAAGCAGTCTGTCGCGAAGCTCGCCTCGCACGTCATTGCGAGCACGAAGTGCGAAGCAATCCATCATCCAATCATCGAGAAAATTCTCACGAGCGACATTTCCGAACGCGCCGTAAGCATCATCAAGCACAACATCGAATGTAGCCCGCTCGCAAGCGTCTCGCCAACGCCAATCCTGCCGCGACATTACGACTTTTTCAACTATACCGCCAACGAAATCGCAGACGCCTGCGGCGAAGCCTCGCCCATTCTCGTATTGAACCCGCCCTACGGCAAGCGTCTCCATTTCGACGCACCGAAACTTTATACAAATATCGGAAAAAAAATTGCCGAACTCGCCCACGATCTTAAATCATCGAACAAGAGACTCACTGTCGCCATACTAGTTCCCAAAGACGACAACCGCGAAGGTTCGAAATACACCTGCACAGCGAACTTTTTACACGAATGTCCTGCAATGTCACCAAAAAAAAATCCCGCCGCGAAACAAATCATCACGAGTCACGGCGGGTTTAGCTTGAATGTTTTTATAGCGATTTTAGACTAGGTTTTTCATAGACATTTTTGTCTTCGAACTATTTCATACGTCAATCTTCACAACCGGGTTCATCTCATTCTTCTTCAACGTCTACTGAGGATGGTTCCAATATATACCCTTTACATTTCATATCGATAATGTCCATTTGCGGGGCTACATAAACCGCGCGAGTCTCGACCGAAGTTGATTCTTTTTTTCGCTTGTCCATTGACATTTCCCTTATTTCACAATCACTCTTTTCCCATTATAGTAATATGTTCCGCGGGTCGTCGGTTTCGAATCCAGTTTACGTCCTTTCAAATCGAACCAATGGTCCTTGCGGCTCTTAACCGTTTCCATATTAAACTTGCCAACAGTGAGAGGTTTTTCGTTTTCTTCATCCAGTTGGACCTCGATCTCATCGGGAATCATTCGATTATTCAAGCTAAACGAACTAGAGCCACCAAATCTAGACACCGTTTGCACCTGATGATGTACAAGATAAGCACGCAACGCCATGACAGAAGCTCCAGAACCCGCCTTTACGAACTGGCCCACCTTTACACCGTCACGTTCCTGCCCGGCAAAGCCATAAATGCGCCCCAGTTCCGGATGGTTCGCAAACAAGGTATATTGATACACGCCCGTAAATTCCCAAGTGCCGTCAGTCAATGTTTCTGGAGATTGTGTCGTCGTATTGAGCGTAACTTCACCGTTAAAGGTAAGTCCTGCCGCTGTAGGTATAACGATGTAAGGAGTATTCGCATAAAGCGTACCTTCAGTTATCCGCTTGACCTTGAAAACGCATCGGTCTTCATTTTCCACGATACGCTTAAATTTGTAAATAGTACCACCTTCAAAATTCGAAACATCTATCGAGAACGGCAACATGATCGTTGATGTCTTGCCGATATCGAATGTTCTGTTGAACACGACTTGATTCACATGGATGTCCTGAGAAATTTCGACAGCATCCATTTCACTATATTCCCCATTGATTTCAGCAATCTTCGATCCGTCTGCATATTCCGTAATCTCCACAGCTCCATAGCGAGTCACAAACGGATAATTCTTAATCCACTTGGCATAGAAGGTTGTGTCGCCAGTGGCGCCTGCCGCAATTTGAGTTACAGCATTACCCGTGAATTCCGCGTTAGTATACCAACCGCCAAAGGTGTAGCCTTCTACAGGAGCACAACCCCTAAGTTGAGCCCCGCTTTCTACGTTATATGTTTTATCGCCGTAAGCATTATCCGTTCCCACATAGGTTATCGTGTACTGTTCCAAGACTTTCCCGTATAATTTCAAATTGCCTGTAGTTCCAGTCTGGACATTAGTGATTTTTTTGCTATACTTGGAATCTGTAAACCATCCCTTAAAAGCATATCCTTCACTAACACTCGGATACGGCAACCCAAAGCTACTTTCAGCTGTATACGAATGGGGATAAACGCTCTCATCAGAAAGATCGCAAACCGAACAATTGTAGGTTATAGAATATTCAATAGCCTCCCATGCTGGGTAAAATACGGTATCCTTATTCTCTTCATACGTTCCACCGAAATCAAATACCTTTGCACCTTCATTTGCTACAGCCCAGCCAATTTGGTTATATCCAGTTCGTGTATAGGAAAGGCTTGGCAATGTATAATCTTCATCATGTATTTTTTTATCCGGAGAAATAAAGCCAAGACCACCAGTACCAGCTTTATAAATAATGGAGTAAGTAATTGTATCCCAGCTCGCATAAAGAGTCAAGTCACCGGTCGAACCAGCTGGGATACTAGAAATATTATCCTTGAATTCAGGATCTTTAAACCAGCCAACAAAGCGAAGGGCGTTGTCTAACGACGGATTTTCGAGAACGAAACCATCTACTGTATATGTTCCCGGATTCGGATTCGTGGCCCCATTTAAATTCTCATATGTAATTGTATAAGAGTCCTTTTCCCACTTAGCAAAAAGATCTACGTCCCTGTCAATTACTGTGTTAAAGTCAAAGTTTGGACCATCAAGATTTTCATACCATCCAATGAAAGTGTACCCTGGATTCGGATCCATTTTATCAACCGTCAATTCGGTAGCCTTATCATTTTGGTACACAGTACTGACATACGAAGCTGTTGTCGAACCATTCGTATAAAAACTAACCGTATAAACAGGAGCCGTGGTCCACACAGCAAGCAAAGTTGTATCCTTTGAAGCAAGAGGAAGGTTATCAAGCCCTCCTTCAACTAGAGCTGTTGTAGGAGCTTCGGCAAAAGCCCATCCAACAAAATTATACTTTACGCCATTTTCGGTATAAGACGAGGGTCTATCAAAACCTTGCACAGAAATTCTCTTACCCTTTTCTATTTTCACATTCTTAGGCGTATCTGAACCATCTGTGAAGGTTCCATGATTATCGCCATTGATAGTGCTAAACGTAATCGTGTAGAGAGGATTCCATACGGCATAAATTTTTGTTGCGCCAGAAACTTGACCCAAACTTTCATCCGGTTCCGTAGCATTCGGGTTTCTAGACCACCCTGCAAAAACAGAATCCCCTGCATAAGAAGGATTGGCTATACCATCATTATTAATAAAATTGTCAACAGGAACGTATTTGATTAAAGACGTCGCATTTTGGGCAAACGTTCCTCCATTAGCATCAAAGGTAATTTTATAGCCGTCCGCACTATACTCAATCAGTGCAGGTCCATTTTCTGTCACTTCCCATGGGGCATTCTCTGAGCAAGAACCGTCATTTTCATTATAGGAGCCATTATTTAAAACACAAATTACCTGAGCAGTATTTACATTTGCCATCGGAGTTGTTGATCCAGAGGTCGTTCCCCCTGTTGTTGCGCCAATTCCAGTATTGAATTCATCTCCATCGTAATAAAGACCCGAAAGAGTGACATTACCTTTATATTGATAACCGATTATTGCGCCTGCTCTGCCCGAACTATCTTTCCCACTTACTTTACCCGACCCCTCGGTAGAAAGTGTTTCTCCGGCATAAATGCAAGAATTCATCGAAACATTACCATTAAAGTTCTTCGTATAACCGGCAATTCCCCCCACGTAAGCTAGACCGCTTGCATAAATATTGACAGAGCTAAAACAATTAGATACCGTTCCAGCACCCACATTTCCAACAACACCTCCAACGGCCTGCCCATCACCACTAGTGATAACCGTTCCCGTCACATAGCAGCCTTCAACGAGGCTTGACTGCACACTCTGCCAACCAACAACAGTTCCGATAGAAATTGGCTTTTCAACTATATTCGACGCATTACCGATACCTCCTTGGCCATATCCATGAACTTCAATATTCTCGAGAATCAAATCTTTTACAGAGCCACTAAAGCAACCGATAAAGCCAATATTCTGAGCCATATTATCGTCATTAGCATATTTCCGGATTAACTCTTCGGCCGATATGTATATATTGGAGATAACATGCTTGTTACCGTCAAATGTTCCTACGAAATTATTTTGGTTGTTTCCCGCAGCAATTGGCGTCCATAATCTTCGATTTCCATCAGGACCAATCATATTTAGATTAGCCACTAATTTGGCATTAATAGAGGCGTTACCTCCTTTTATAATTTTTCCATTTTGATTAACTTTATTTACCTGCGCAGCAAACCACGCCAACTGGTTTTCGTTTTCAATGAGATAGAAAGTTTTTCCGTCTATAGTCTCTGTATTTTGAGGCTTCTCAGTCGAAGTTCCATCCCATACTGCAAAGGCCTGACCAACCGCAATTAGGAAAAGAAATAGGAATAAAATATATTTTTTTGTTACAATAGACATATTTCACCTTCCGTTTCATAGAAATATAAATAATGTACAGGTTCGTAAAATCATTTAAGCAAAAAAACACGTTTTTACCTATCATTTTGTGATTAAAGGCACTATTTCAAGAAGAAAAAAGACATTTTCAGTCAATTGTCATTATCCCCATGACAACCAATTTGAGAACGAATCACCTTTGGAGACGTAATCACCAGAATCCCCAAGAACTCCTTTGCTGCGTTCACAAAGCAAGGTCATACACTTTAAATCGGCCGCTTTCATACGAGGCTGTCCATACTGTTTTTTACTTTGTTCTATACCAAAATCCTTTATGACCTCACCACGGTCATCATAGGCGGTCCACTGGCTTTTTCCGTTCCAGCCACACCACCTCACCGGAAAACGCGGATCCACGGATATGAAGTCATCGCAAAGACGTTTTTTCCGTATTGTCGACTTCCTGCTGTGTTTCACCATTTTTTTGGGAAAAACGAAAGACTTTGTCATCACACAGAAAAGCGGCGACTTCAACCCGATTTCACCATATAGATTTGCTTTTTTTCTACATTTTCACTTAAAACAAAAGGCCTCTCATCCAAAAGATTCCCAATGGATTCTATCCGGCGGGGACCACAATTGTGGATGGGCGCGCCGCATTATAAAGACTCAAAAAGGACAAGAAAAATGCCGAAACTTCGTTCGCTCAAGACTATGGAAGGCCGTGAAATGGCCGGTGCACGCGCCCTGTGGCACGCAACTGGAACCAAGGTGGAAGACTTTGGTAAGCCCGTCATCTGCGTGGTGAACAGCTACACCCAGTTTGTTCCGGGACACGTCCACCTGAAGGACTTGGGCCAGGTTGTCGCCCGCGCGATCGAAGCCGCCGGCGGTGTCGCGAAGGAAATGAACACCATCGCTGTCGACGACGGTATCGCCATGGGCCACGACGGCATGCTCTACAGCTTGCCCAGCCGCGACCTCATCGCCGACTCCACCGAATACATGGCAAACGCCCACCGCGCCGACGCCCTCGTGTGCATCTCCAACTGCGACAAGGTGACTCCGGGCATGCTCATGGCCGCCATGCGCCTCAACATTCCGG
>JAEEGK010017508.1_pt1 | contig 15619 bp, 15 predicted proteins | sample 8958771 | NCBI WGS metagenome assembly JAEEGK01 (sample SAMN16246547, study PRJNA631951) | gut metagenome | biome: gut microbiome; feature: rumen; material: SC-attached | host: Bos | place: Iran: Karaj | collected 2018-10
CATGCCCGCAGGTTTAGGCTGCCGCGACACCCTCCGTCTCGAAAAAGGCTTCTGCCTCTACGGTCACGAAATCGACGACACCATCAGCCCCATTGAGGCTGGTTTGGGTTGGATCACCAAATTCGTCGATGGCAACAACTTCCTCAACCGCGAAATCTTCACCGCTCAAAAGGCCAATGGCGTAAGCCAGAAGATTGTCGGTTTTGAGATGATCGACCGCGGTATTCCGCGTAACGGCTACGAAGTGTGCGATGCCGAAGGCAATGTCATCGGTATGGTGCGCTCGGGCAGCCCGTCGCCCTCGACTGGCAAGAACATCGGCACTGCTCTGGTGAAGAAAGCCTTCAGCAAGAAGGACACCGAAATCTTCATCAAGATCCGCAACAAACTCATCAAGGCTGTGGTGGTTAAGATGCCGTTCCTGCCGTAAGGTTAAGATGTGTAGAACTGAAAACCGCTTCCGAAAAGGGAGCGGTTTTTTGTTTTCCTGCCAAAATTTCCGACCTTTGCAGCGGAACAATTATTGATAAACACCTCGGCATGGAAGACAAACAAGAGCGAAAGAAGTTTTTGGGCAGCCTCATCATCCCACTCATCCTTGTGGCTTTGATGTGGCTGGTAAAAATCATTGAGGTGTCATTTGGCATCAACCTGGGTCGCTGGGGAGTCACCCCGCATACTGCCCAAGGTCTCATCGGCATCCTCACCTTGCCTTTCCTGCATGGCAGTTGGGAGCATTTGATGTCAAACTCGGTTCCCATCCTCGTTTTGGGTACGGCCTTGTATTATTGCTACCCCAGCCTAGCTAACCGTGTACTGCTCATCATTTATCTTGCCAGCGGTTTGATTACATGGTGCATCGGCAATCCTGATACAACACACATTGGCGCCAGCGCACTCGTCTATGGGCTGAACCTTTTCCTTATCACAAGCGGTTTCATCCGTGGCAACCGAATGCTCATTGTCATCGCACTCATCATGGTGTTCCTATACGGCAGCTTCATTTGGGGGATGATTCCCTCGTTGGCCATACCGCAAAACATCTCGTGGGAAGGCCACCTCAGCGGTGCCATCATTGGCGTGCTACTGGCCTTTTTCCTAAGGAAAGAAGGACCACAAAAAGAGGTATATCACTGGGAAGAGGAAGAAGAAACAGAGGATGACAATATGGACGTTTCGACAGACTCAACGTCAGAAAAGCACTATTGGGATGTGCCAACACCGAGCAACGACGAATTGACTGTACGCTACCGATTCAGGCATTAACGCTTTTCTGTCACAAGGAAATCCAACACTTGGTCTGCAATGTTCTTTTGTCCTTGAACATCGGGATGCCACCACTTTTTGTGTACATCGTATAAATCTATGCAGTCCACATTGTAATGGTTGGCAATACGATGTGTCGATCCGATAAGATTCAACTGCGTTTCTTCACTGATACCACCTGGACAAGGGTCGGTTTCAAGCACGAAATAGATTTTAGCCTTGGGATAAAGTCGTTTCATATTGTAGAGCAGATAGGCCAAGGCAGGGCGATAAGAACAAAGCTGTTCCTCTGTCCAACCGGAATACACATAATCGCCAAAAGGAGCATCATTCCACACATCATTGGTTCCGCCAAGGATGAAAATCACATCGGGATTGCCTAAATTGTTCATACGACGAATAAAGGAATACGGCCCATAGTAATCCGAGGCATTCATATTGCATATCAGAGAACCAGAGAATGAATTGTTACGCTCAAGTAGCCAGCCTGTTGAATCAGCCACTTGCGACCACCACATCTGTTCCACGCCCGTCACACCAATTTCGTCATAAGGATATACATCGTTGGTATCAGGGTAAACATAGCCTTCATAGGTTGAATAACTGTCGCCCAAAATCGAGAATCGGGTTGGTTCGGGAGTCTTTACACAAGCTGCCATAACAATAGCCAATACAATTATAAACGTTATCTTTCTCATATTCAATCAATTATAATCATTTCCGTTCTTCGGTTCAATGCGCGATGTTCCTCGGTATCATTAGGTGCAATCGGTTGTGATGCACCATATCCTTTGGCAGTCAAACGGCTTGCATCAATGCCATTGGCAATCAAGGCATCGCGAACCGTTTCAGCCCTTTCAGAAGATAGTTTCAAATTATAACTATCACTACCCACATTGTCGGTATGTCCCGCCAGTTCCACTCTCAATTCAGGATTACGTTGCAGAAACTCGGTAAGCATTTGGATTCCAGGTCGAGAATCATTGGTCAATGCGGAACTATTGTATTCAAACTGGATATTTTGCAAGACCACGGCATCGCCTGGTGCCAATTCCGTCACATCCACTGAAGCCAAATAGTTGGCCGAATCGGAACGAATTTCTTCGGGTAACTCGAAAGTGTAAATGTCATAGCCGCCGATGCCGCCTTCGCGTTGTGAGGAAATGAAAGCTGTCTTGCCATCTGCGGCCACAAAGAAGTTGATTTCGTCGCCACTTGTGTTGATAGGAAAGCCCAAGTTGACTGGCGCCTGCCATTGTCCGTCTTCTCCCCTACGGCTCATGAACAGGTCGAAACCGCCCATGCCGATGTGCTTATCAGATGAGAAATACAATGTATGCCCGTCGGGATGCAAGAAAGGCGCCATCTCAGTGCCCTTTGTGTTAATGGGTTCTCCAATGTTTTGCGGTTCTTCCCATGTGCCATCCGCATTACGTCGAGCATAATAAATGTCGGCATTGCCCGAACGGCGCGAAACAAAGTAGAGTTCCCTGCCATCACTGCTCACGCAGGGCTGCGACTCCCAACTGTTGGTGTTGATACTACCTTTCAAACGTTGAGGCATCCCCCATTGACCATCCTTTAATTCCGAGACATAGATGTCGCAACTGCTGTCGCGCGACCAACCGCAACCTGTCAGATAGAGTTTCTTGCCATCAGCCGAAATAAAAGCCGCACCTGGGTCGACATCCTTTGGAAAATCCAAAAAAGTCAGCAACTGAGGCTCTGACCATTGTTCGCCATCCCAATGGGAGATAAACAAGAATTCCTTTTGGTAACCGTCACCCAAAGGCATCTTCCGCGTCAAGAGCAGCTGCGAACCATCAAATGACAGCATGTTGACATATTCATCATCTTTCGTATTGACATCAGTCCCCAAGCTCTCAGGCGCAAAGGCCACAGGATGGCTGAGTGCCTCGTCGCGGAACATGGCCAAATCAAGCATCTCCGACACGGTGGCATTGTTAGCTGCATTCCCCTTTCCCTTAGATTGATACCAACGCAGCAAGGTGATTTCACGTTTGTAGGAACCCTGACGGTCATATAACCGCGCCAAAGTGATGGCCGCTGGAGGAAACGCCATCGAGTCGGTCTCCAAAGCCTTTTCATAGCCCATTATCGCAAGGTCATAGTCCTTGGTTTCCATCCCAATCTCACCTTCCAAAAGCCAGGCCTCGGCATAGTTAGGATCCGCAATCACTGCCTTCAATACTTGTTGGTGAGCTTTTTCGTAATCACGATTCAAGAAAGCCTCTTCTGCCGCCTCGTAGGCCTTCACCGCTTTTTTAGGATGCTGGCCGAAAGCCGTGGAAGTCAGCAACATGAAAAAGAAAGCTATGACCGAAACACGTTTCATTAGTCCTTATTTTTTCAGCTCTTTATCTATCCATTTACGGAAATCCACCACAAATACTCTTGCCGTCATTGTTGGGGAAGTCTCCGCCGTGACAAAGCAGCGTCCGTCATCAAAAAAGCAAATACCTTCTGTCTGAGCACCCGTCAATTGCGGCATCTCAAAGCGGCGGTTCGATAGTTTCACACCAGCCTCATCGAAATCAAAAATCAAGTACATGAACGGCTTCCATATGGACTTTACATAGCCTACGACAACTAAAACATGGTTTTTTTTGTCGTAATCGGCACCAGTAATCAATCCTTGCGAATCGAAGCCATTCACCACCTCGGCCACTTGGTTGCCAGGTGTTTTCGTGAGGCGGTACATCCGCGTCGTACCTGTCGCCCAACCTTTGCTGAAAAGGTAGAGGCTACTATCGGTCGCAAACATGGCCTCGCAGTCGAAGTCGTGCTCGTGTTTGTTGTAGACGAAGTTAGTTTGGTCACCGAAGCTAAAACGAATGGAGTCAACCGTAATTGTTACATCGCCCGAGTCAGGGATGGCCGACAAGGGGAATGTGTAGATTCTTAAGTTCTTGCGTTTTCCTTTGTTGTTGCCGAAGTCGCCGACATAAACCCTTTTGCCATCAGTGCAGACATCTTCCCAGTCCTTGTTTTTTGCATTGGAAAGGGTAATCTTCTGCACCACTTCAAAAGTCGTAGTGTCAAGGGCGAATAGAATCGGCTTGCCTCCACTGTCGTTGTGCGTCCAAAGGCGACCATTGTGGAAGAAAAGACCCGAAGTTTCTCTGACCTCATTAGGCAATTCCGCCTTCAGTTCTGAGAAAAATATCGGCGAAAAGTCCGCCGTGCCTTCCTCCTGCGCCATAACAGGGGCAATCAGCAGTAGGAGCAAGCCGAACAAAAGGGCCTTTTTCATGGTTATTTAGGATACACCACGCCCTTGGCGGCTTTCAGCGTGTTCTGCAACAGCGAAACGATGGTCATGGGACCCACACCTCCAGGGACAGGAGTGATTTTGGAAGCCACTTTGTAAACTTCGTCATAGTCGACATCACCTAAGATTTTGTATCCCTTAGGGCTGGTTGGGTCTTCGACACGGTGGATGCCCACGTCAATAACAACAGCACCAGGTTTCACCATGTCTGCAGTCACAAAGCCCTGCTTGCCAATGGCAGCAACGAGGATGTCAGCATTACGGCAAATCTCGGGCAGGTTCTTGGTGCGGCTGTGGCACAAAGTGACAGTTGAATCAATGCCCTTGCGCGACATGAGAATGGCCATTGGCGTGCCGACGATGTTGGAACGACCGAGCACGACCACATTCTTACCCACCGTCTCAATGCCAGAGCGTTTGATAAGTTCCATGATGCCATTCGGTGTGGCAGGAACGAAGCAAGGATGGCCCAGTTGCATATTGCCGGCATTAATGCTTGTGAAGCCGTCCACATCCTTGGCAGGCTTGATGGCATTGATGACCTTGTCCTCGTCAATTTGCTTGGGCAGCGGCAGTTGGATGATGTAACCATCAATCTCGGGGTCGTTGTTGAGAAATTCCACCATCTCGAGCATTTCCTTCTCCGTAGTGGTCACGGGAAGACGATACACCGAGGAGGTCATGCCCACCGATTGGCAGGCCTTCTCTTTTGAGGCCACATAGGTCTTGCTGGCACCGTCGTCACCCACGATGACTGCCGCCAAATGCGGGGCTTTGATGCCATGGTCAATCATATCCGCCACCTCAGCGGCGATTTCTTTCTTCATCTGTTCGGCAATGAGTTTGCCGTCTATAATCTTGTTATCCATATTGTTAGAGTTTATCTTCTTTTCATTGCTCCAGCCATGCGCATCAGTTTCTTGCCACCGCCAGTGGTCATCATGCGCATCATCTTAGAGGTTTCCTCGAACTGCTTCACGAGGCGGTTCACCTCCACAATGCTGGTACCGCTACCATCGGCAATACGCTTGCGGCGCGTGCCGTTCAACAGCTTTGGATTTTCACGCTCTTGAGGTGTCATAGAATAAATGATAGCCTCGATGCTCTTGAAAGCATCGTCATCGATTTCCTCACCCTTCATGGCTTTGTCCATGCCAGGAATCATGCTGGCAAGGTCTTTCAGGTTACCCATCTTCTTGATTTGCTGTATCTGCTTCAGGAAGTCGTTATAGTTGAACTCGTTTTTGGCGAGTTTCTTTTGCAACTTGCGGGCTTCCTCCTCATCGAACTGCTCTTGGGCGCGTTCCACGAGAGAGACAATGTCGCCCATGCCGAGGATACGGTCGGCCATGCGCTTGGGGTGGAACACATCCAAGGCATCCATCTTCTCGCCGATACCGACGAACTTAATGGGCTTCTCCACCACCGTGCGGATGGTGAGAGCAGCACCGCCACGGGTATCGCCGTCCAATTTGGTCAGCACCACGCCATCGAAATCCAAGCGGTCATTGAAGGCCTTGGCCGTATTGACGGCATCTTGACCCGTCATGGAATCCACCACAAACAAGGTCTCATGCGGCTTCACGGCTTCCTTGATGTTGGCGATTTCGTTCATCATCTCCTCGTCGACAGCCAGACGACCAGCGGTATCGATAATGACAACGTTCTTGCCCTGGCTCTGTGCATGCTTGATGGCATTCTGTGCAATCTGCACGGGATTCTTGTTGCCTTCTTCGCTATATACCTCAACCTCAACCTGTTGGCCCAACACCTTCAACTGCTCAATAGCAGCTGGGCGGTACACGTCGCCAGCCACCAGCAGCACTTGTTTGCTGCGCTTGCGTTTCAGATAGGAGGCCAACTTGGCAGAGAATGTGGTCTTACCAGAACCTTGCAGACCTGCAATCAAGATGATGCTAGGATTGCCTTTCAGGTTGATGTCAACGGCATCGCCGCCCATCAAGTCGGCCAATTCGTCGTGGACGATTTTGACCATCATCTCACCAGGCTTCACCGAAGTAAGAATCTCCTGACCGAGGGCCTTCTCCTTGATATTATTGGTAACATCCTTGGCAATCTTATAGCTGACGTCGGCATCCAACAGAGCGCGACGGATTTCTTTCATGGTATCGGCCACGTTCACCTCAGTGATATAGGCCTGTCCTTTAAGGACTTTGAACGAACGTTCTAATTTTTCGCTTAAACCTTCAAACATATTTCTCAAAAATTTGGGTGCAAAGGTAATAAAAAAATGCAGAATGCAGAATTAAGAATGCAGAATAATGGCTATTTTTGCGCCATATTATTAAAGGATAAACATGATTAAGGAAAACCTAGAAAAAATTAGGGCGACGCTGCCTAAGTCAGTGACTCTAGTGGCCGTCAGCAAGACCAAGCCCGTCAGCGACTTGCAGGAAGCCTATGACGCTGGTCAGCGCATTTTCGGCGAAAACCACGCCCTTGAAATGCGCGACAAGCATGAAGTCTTGCCCACCGACATCCAATGGCACTTCATCGGTCACTTGCAGACCAACAAAATCAAATACATCATCCCCTTTGTCACGCTCATCCACAGCATCGACTCGGCCAATTTGCTGGAAGCCGTCAACAAGGAAGCCGCCAAGCATGGTCGCGTGGTGGATTGCCTGCTGCAATTCCACATCGCGTTGGAAGAGACCAAGTTCGGCTTAGACCTAGACGAAGCACGACAACTGCTTGGTTCAGAAGCATTCAAACAGATGCAAAACGTGCGTATCTGTGGTGTGATGGGCATGGCCACCTTCACCGATGACATGACTGAAGTCCGCAAAGAATTCAAGCATCTGAAGGAAATCTTCGACACGCTGAAGACTGATTATTTCGCCGACCAGCCGCAATTCAAGGATATTTCGATGGGCATGTCGGATGATTACCCGATTGCTGTTGAGGAAGGCGCAACTTTAGTGCGCGTGGGAAGCAAGATTTTCGGGGCACGGAATTATAATGTTTAACTCATAATAATTTGTCGGCTTTTCGACAAGCTCAGGGACCCTAACGGAACAAAAAAGCGAAGGTCGTTGAGCCTGTCGAAACGCCGGCCACAACTATATGACTTCTTTAATACCTTTATTATTACTCATCGTCGGTTTCGTCGCCTTGATCTTGGGTGCCAACTGGCTCGTCAACGGGGCCACCAGCGTTGGCATCCGAGCCAAGCTGTCGCCGCTCATCATCGGCTTGACCATCGTGGCCTTCGGCACCTCGCTGCCTGAGATGATTGTCAATGTGTTCTCGTGCGCGAAAGGCAGTCCTGGCTTGGCCATCGGCAACATCATCGGGAGCAACACGATGAACATTTTGCTCATCCTCGGCGTGAGCTCACTCATCTGGCCCATCGACGTGAGCCGTGTCTCCATTCGTCGCGACATCCCCGTCGGTTTCGTTGCCACCCTCGCCATCACTTTGATGGCCAACTATTTCTTCACAGGAAAAGCGCGTACCATCAACTGGATCGAAGGCATTGTCCTCCTTCTGATGGGTTTCGCCTATCTGCTACTCACCATGCTGAAAAACGACCCGAAAGAAGAAACTGAAGACGTCCAGGAAGCTATGCCTTGGGGTAAAACCACCCTTGCCCTCATTGCTGGAATCATTGGATTATACATAGGTGGAGAACTTGTCTCGCGAAACGCGCAAATCCTAGCTAAAAACTGGGGCATGAGCGAAAGTACCATAGGATTGACTGTGGTCGCTACTGCCACCTCATTGCCCGAGCTCATCACTTCCATTGTGGCCGCCTTGAAAAAGAACTCGGGCATCGCTATCGGCAACGTATTGGGTTCCAACATCCTCAACATTTTTATGGTGTTAGGCATCAGTGCCATCATTACACCGCTGCCATTTGATCCCATCATGAACAAACAATTGATGATTCTCTTTGCAGCCAATATACTGATGTTCATGTTTGTTTTCACTGGAAAAGGCCGCAAGATTTCGCGTTGGGAAGGAGCATTGCTTACCTTGGGCTATGTTGGGTTCATGTGGTTTTCCTTGGCCATGCAATAAAAAAATAGAGACGTAGCGCGCTACGTCTCTACATGATTTCATTTCCAATTGTATTTTAGTCAGCCAACTGGAAGGCGGTCTTCACAGCCTCATAGTCGCTGTAGTCGACATCGCTGCGATGGCTGTAAACCGAGGCTTCGATGGCCACAATCTTGAATTCTCGGGTTTCAGGACGAACTTTCCACAAGTCGCTTTCCGTCCAAAACATCCTCACGCCACCATCACTAAGTGTGGCAACCTCAATTGAAGCTTCATAAAAATCACCTCCATCATTGTAATAATATGTCAATGGTACTTGTGACCAGGTGCCATTAACATTCATATATACGAGAACTGCCCCGAAATTATACACATTATTATTGATGGCAGGATAGTCAATGGTCACTGAATGCTGTCCTCTAGGATTTCCCTCACCATCAACATAAAACTGAATCCACTCCCAATCATAATCATGAATGGTCAAAGTGGAGGAAGCCACATTTGCATTACCATCGTGACCGGCAGGACCTTGAGGACCTTGGGGACCGCGGCATGACGCCATCGCGAAAACGGCTAGAACCGTCATGCAAATCAAACTTAACTTTTTCATTTCAATAGATTTTAATTATTAAACTTCAAATAACTCTCATTTTTACGCTGCAAAACTACAAAAACCTTGCCGAAATAATCCACTTTGGGAAAACAATCTCAAAAAAGCGTAATTTTGCGGCATGAAAAACAGAAACTATTTAGTTCACCTCGCCGGTGTTATTGCCATGATTTTCTGGGGCATGTCGTTCGTTTGGTCGACACAAGTCTACCAGAACCTCAACCCTACCGCCACCATCTTCTTGCGGCTCGTGGTGGCTACGATTTTTTTCACAGCCATACTTTTCATCTTTCGCCTCAACGAAAAAGTCAAAAAAGAGCACCTTGGACTATTTGCTCTGGCAGCCATGTTTGAGCCTTTTCTTTACTTCATCTTTGAGGGCTATGGACTAAAAAACACCTCTCCTGTCATCGGTTCCGGCATCATCGCTATGATCCCCTTGGTGACACCTGTGGCAGCACACATCTTCTTGAATGAACGACTGACACCGATGAATATCGCAGGCTTTATCGTTTCATTCGTTGGCGTCATTATCATGCTACTGAACAAAAATCTCGAATTCACTGCTTCACCCAAAGGCATCCTGTTCCTCTGCGGTGCCGTATTGGTGGCCGTGGGCTATTCCATCGCACTCATCAAGTTAACAAAACTATACAAACCATTGACCATCACCTGGGTGCAAAACATCATCGGAATGATCTATTTCATTCCTATGGTCTTCATCATGGAACGCTTCGAGCCTTCCAACTTTGCCAATGTGGGTGCTTACATCGTCCCGCTGGTCTGTCTGGGCATTTTATGTAGTGCCGGTGCCTATGCCCTTTGGGCCTTCGCTTTCAGCAAGCTGGGAGCCTCAAAGGCTAATGTTTACTCCAACCTCATCCCTGTCTTCACTGCCATCTTCAGCTATCTCCTCGCCATCGAGGACATGACGGCTTTTAAGATTATTGGCATTTTGGTGGTCGTGGTGGGATTGGTGTTGTCGCAAATAAAACCCAAATCGGCTGCCACGGTGTGACAGTCCTACAAAACCAACTGAACATGATTACCAGCAAAACCAACCCAAAGATAAAGAACCTCGTCAAACTTCAGAAGGCCGCCGAGCGTCGCGAGCAGAACCGCATCCTCATCGAAGGACAGCGCGAGATTGAACGTGCACAGAAATGCGGCTTTCATATCGAGCAACTCTATGTCTGCGAGTCCCTGTTGCGTGAACCATTGAAGATTCAAGCCGACTTCATGGAGACTGTCACGGAAGAGGTGTTCGACAAGATCGCCTACCGCGAGGGCAGCGACGGGTTAATGGCCGTGGCCATACCCAAATATAAGAGCCTCAGCGAGTTCAAACCTAAAAAAGACGCGCTAATCATCGTATTGGAGACCGTGGAAAAACCAGGCAACTTAGGTGCCGTGATGCGTACAGCCGATGCAGCAGGTGTGGATGCCGTCATCGTTGCCGACCCAGCCACTGACCTCTTCAACCCTAATGCCATTAGGGCGAGCATCGGTTGCATTTTCAGCGTTCCGGTCTATGCCTGTTCCACTGAAGAATGCATCCAATGGCTGAAAAAGAATGGCATAACAATTTATTGCACTTATCTCAAGGCCTCCATTGACTATCTTGATGCCGACTTCCGTAAGGCTTCCGCACTCGTCATGGGAACCGAAGCCACGGGCATCTCTGATGCCTGGGTTAAGGCTGCCGACCAGAATATCATCATTCCCATGAACGGCATCGCCGATTCGCTCAACGTGTCGGTGACTACCGCCATCGTCACCTTTGAGGCAGTTCGCCAAAGAAGAAAACCATGAAAAAAGACTATTTCCTGCTGCATCTCTCCGTATTCATCGCGGGTTTTACCGGCGTGCTGGGTCGCCTCATCACCTTGGATTCCACCATTTTGGTTTGGTGGCGCATGGCCGCAGCGGCGTTGTTGATGTTCCTGTATTTGCGTATTGTGGAGACGCACGGCCGTGCGTCTCTACAACGATACAAATTCAGGGATGTTTTACAGATGGGCGGCGTGGGCATGCTGCTTTGTCTGCACTGGGTGTTTTTCTATGCCTCAATCAAGGCGTCCAATGTCAGCATCGGTGTGGTGTGTTTTTCCCTGGTCGGGTTTTTCACGGCCTTGTTCGAGCCCATCATCAACAAACACAAATTTTCTGGCCGCGAGTTCCTCTTCAGTCTGCTCACCATCCTCGGTATTTACCTCATCTTCCAGTTCGATTCACGTTACCGATTAGGTATTGCCTTGGGTGTGATTTCATCCGCGCTTTATGCCTTATTTGCCATCACCAACCAAAGAGTGGGCAAATACTATGATGCCAAAAACATGCTGCTTTGGGAAATGGTCGGCGGCCTCATCGGCCTAACCTGCCTTATACCTTTATATAATATATTCATCCCTGTCGGGCAGCTCTATCCCGTCGGCTTGGATTATCCTTATCTCGCCTTCATGGTCGTGGTGTGCACCATCGGCCTTTGCCTGCTGCAAATTATTGTCTTGCAAAAGATTCCAGCCTTCACCGTCAACTTGACCTATAACTTAGAGCCAGTATATAGCATCATTCTCTCCATGTTCATCTTCAAAGAGTACAAGGAACTGAATTTCTCGTTTTGTATCGGTATCGCACTGATTATTATTTCTGTAGTGTTGCAGACTTATAGCGAAATCAAAAGGCGAAAAGTGCAATCATAGTTTCACTTTTACAAACACTGGATAATGGTCCGAAGGGTTGTGCCGAATGTAGGTGTCAAACGAAATCTGCTGCGGCGCATCGTTGGCCTTGAGGTTGTCGTCAGGGTCGTCATCGGGCGTCCAATAGCTGTTGGTGAACACGCCATAGGCTTCTACTGCGGTGCTTGGTGAAACGAACACATGGTCGATACGGCTCGTGGTGAAATAATTGGTCTTGAAGGCGTTAAAAGTTCCGTTCTCCGCAAAACGAATGCGGGCGTCATCATAGGAGTCCTTCAGCAGCCCTGATTCTGTGAAAATAGTATAGATTTCATCGTTTTGGTCCACGTTGAAGTCGCCCGTAACAAACACGGGAGCGCCTTTGGCAATCTCGCGGATACGTTGCACCACCAGTTTGGCTGCCTCGCGCCGTGCCACCACACCCACATGGTCCATGTGGAGGTTGAAATAATAGAACTCCTTTTGCGGATCCGATTTCTTGCGGTTGAATAGGCCACTGCGTTGTTCTTTCTCCGTTTTCACGGCAAACTTGCCCCAAGTGCAGATACGGATACAGACTGCATCCCAGCCCAAACCGGGTTTGTCGGGCGTCTCACTGAGCCAGAAATCACCGTAATCGAGGAGTCTGAGTTTCTTTTTCTTATAAAAGATGGCTTCATGTTCGCCGCCACGCACACCGTCGTCACGTCCCACACCGATATAGCCATAGCCATCAAGCGCCTGAAGCATGTCTTCGAGTTGAGTCCAAAGCACCTCCTGGGTTCCAAAAATGTCGGGGGCCATGAAGTTTATCTGATCGCAGATGACCTGGCAGCGCTTGGTCCACACCTCGCCATTGATACTGTCGTTGGCGTTTTTGTAACGGATGTTGTAAGAGCCCACAAGCATCTGCTGGGCCGAGAGTTGCATTGATGCCACAATGAGGGCGAAAAGAAAGAGTTTTTTCATGGAAATGAGATTTTGTTGCGGCAAAGGTATGAAAAAAGCGTCAAAAGCCCGAACATCACTGTAATTTATTCCGCTGATAATGTGGTGCTACCACGATGACGAAGAAAACCAGTGACACCAATACCGAGGCCGAGGCCACTAAATATGCCGTCGCGAACGAGAAATGCTCAGCCAGCATACCGCCAGAAAAGATGCCGATACCAAGGCCCAAATCCCAAGTGGTGAGATAGGTGGATGTGGCCGTGCCACGCTGGGCATGGGTGGCCAGGTTGATGAACAAGGCATTGAAGGCCGGGAAAGCCGCGCCAAAACCTAATCCACAGCATAAAGCTATCATTAAGAAAGCCACCGCCGTGTAATCTGAGCCCAAGGCATTACAATGATGACACATACCCAAGCCAAACAAAGCCAGCACCGTGATGGCCAAACCCAAAGCAATGGTTTGTGTTACTTTGCCCTTATCCACCATCTTACCTGAAAAAAGTCGTGAGACAATCAACCCAACAGCATAGACGGTGAAGAACAACCCGCTACTGATGGTCAGGCCCATGTCCTTGGCATACAAAGCGATATAGTTGGAAATCTGACCATAGGCGAAGGCCAGCAAAGTGAACGAAACACCCGCCAGCAGACCTTTTATCAGGATAAAACGGTCTAAGGAAATCGGGGGACGTTTGACAGGCGGACGCACTTGTGTCTGAATCCTTGAGGCAAACAAAGCCGCTAACAGGCTACAAGCCATACAACCCATGAAGATGGCGTTGAAGCTGAAATGCTCATACACAAACAAGCCCGTCATCGGGCCGACGGCCATGGCAATGTTGTTGGCCACCCCGAAATAGCCGATGCCCTCGCCTCTGTGTTCTGATGGCACCACGTCGATGACCAAGGTGTTGCCGCCTACCGAAGTCAAGCCAAAAGCCAAACCGTGAACAATGCGGATGATTATTAATAAGGTAATGGTGGTGGCAAAGAGATACCCGAAAAACACCGCCGTGAATATCGACAGGGCTAACAAATACAAGGGCTTACGCTTGAATGTATCCATCATGTAACCCGAGAAGGGACGCACCACCAAAGTGGCTAAGGTATAACAGGAGATGACCGTGCCAATCACTGCATTGCCTGCCTGAAACTTCTCCATAATGAAGAAAGGCAGCACAGGAAGCAACAGGTAGAACGAAAAGAAAAACAAGAAGTTAGCCGCACAAAGGCAGAGGTAATTCTTGTTGAATAGTTTTTCTTCCATGATGACTTTTCGTTTTCAGGCTGCAAAAATAGCAAAGAAGTCTTTATTGTAAAAAGGAATTTCGTATTTTTGCCGTATCAAGAAAAAAGCATGGAGTTACTGGATTTATATGACAACGACCTTAAATTCACCGGACAGACCGTAGAACGGGGTAAGATGATTCCTCAAGGGCTGATGATCCCCATTGTGGCCGTGTTCATCCATAACAACGAAGGCAAATACCTGATTCAGAAAGTGGCTGAGTCAAAAGGCGGATATTACGCCACCACGGCAGGCCATGTAAAGTCAGGCGAAATGGATTTTACCATCTCCATGCAGCGCGAGCTCAAGGAAGAGTTAGGCCTCTCCGTCACCCAAAGCGAGCTTAAACTTCTCAGAATCAGAAGATACGGATACAAGTTCACACTTCTTTATATGCTTCGAAGCAACGTTCCTGTAGAGATGCTGCGCCTACAAAAAGAGGAAGTGGAATCGGTGCAATGGATGAGCCGCGAGGAAATTGAAAAGCTATGCGACGATGGAAAGTTCAACAAGATCCACTATCAATTACTGCTTGACTGCGAAGAACGGCTCACCTCGCTACATTTGAAAACGGAAAAACGGAACGGCGCAGCCCTCAACGAAGCGAAGCGAGTTAAAACGGAGACGGAAAGGAATCTTTAAATCTTTAAATCTTTAAATCTTTAAATCTTTGAATATTAAATCTTTAAATAACAAAATATGATTGCAAAAGAATTATTAAACCCGAAAAGCATCGTTGTTTGCGGTGCATCGTCTGACATTCATAAACCCGGTGGCAAATCACTGAAAAACTTGCTGGAGAGCCCCTTCAAAGGTCAAGTTTATGCTGTGAACCCAAAAGAGACCGAAGTACAGGGCGTGAAGTGCTACGCCAAGGTGGATGACCTGCCGCAAGTCGATTGCGCCATCCTCTGTATTGCAGCCAAGTTCTGTGCTCAGACTGTTGATGTGCTGGCCAAAGAAAAGGGTTGCAAGGGCTTCATCATTATTAGTGCTGGTTTCTCGGAGGAGAGCCACGAAGGTGCCGAGGTCGAGAAGCACATTGTTGACACCATCAATAGTGTGGGTGGCTCACTCATTGGCCCCAACTGCACTGGTTTCCTCAACGTGAACTATGCCGGTTGCTTCGACACCCCCATTCCGAAGCTGGATCCCAAGGGCGTTGACTTCATCACTGGAAGTGGCGCCACCGCTGTGTTCATCAAGGAATACGGCATGAGCAACGGTTTGAAGTTCAACAGTGTGTGGGCTGTGGGCAACAGTGCCCAGTTGGGCATTGAGGATGTCCTCGAACACCTTGACGAGACCTTCGACCCTGAGAAGTCGTCGCATGTGATCATGCTCTATATGGAGAAAATCGGCGACCCGCAACGTCTGCTCAAGCACAGCCGCAGCCTGATCAACAAGGGCTGCCACATTGCCGCCATCAAGAGCGGTGGCTCCGCTGCCGGTTCGCGTGCCGCTTCTTCGCACACTGGCGCTTTAGCCACCAACGATGCCGCCGTGGA
>JAEEGK010017512.1_pt1 | contig 15618 bp, 14 predicted proteins | sample 8958771 | NCBI WGS metagenome assembly JAEEGK01 (sample SAMN16246547, study PRJNA631951) | gut metagenome | biome: gut microbiome; feature: rumen; material: SC-attached | host: Bos | place: Iran: Karaj | collected 2018-10
TTCCAATGCTTTCAGTCTATTTTCCGCCCACAAGAAACCCCACCATGAAACCGTCCACGAATAGGCCAAATCACTTTTCTTGACTGGCACCATCAACTTGTACGCTTCACAGCAAGCCAAAGTATACGAGCGAAAGCCTCGCCACTGGTTGTTTCTAGTTAAGGAACCTGAACGATCAACCACGCAATACAGTCGCGTATCGGAAAGGGCATAGCTTTTCAATGCTATAGCTATCCTGACCGAAAACAGGATGTCATCGCCTCCCGTAATCTGCTGGAAACGGATACCGTTTTGCAGCAGGAAATCCTTTTTGATGAACTTTCCCCATGGGCATGGGAACCCATAAGCGATATTGTCGGCACAACCTGCCCTACTCGATGCATCAATCAGGTTGTTCACCGCCAAATAGTCCGACCTCAAATCCTCCACATTCTGCTTTGCACATTTGAAAAAGACCACATCGGCCTCATGGTTAGCATATTCATCCATGGCTGCACTCGCCTCGGGCAGCAAATAGTCATCGGAGTCGCAGAAGACGACCCAACGTCCTTGTGCTCGGTCGATGCCCACATTGCGGGCATAACCCGGTCCCTTCCCATCCTTCCCTTTGGAGAATACAATCTCCGTGTTGGGTCGTCCCAATCCAGGAAAATGCGAAAAGTCAACCTTTTTAGGGTCGCTGTTATCGTCAACGACAATAACCTGAACATCCTCCCTTTCCGGAATGGAGTCCAAACAGCGCTGGAGGTCATCAATATCGTTATAATGAGGGATGACAATGGAATAGCAAAACATATCTCAATAAAACAACTAAAGGCACAACAACAATGAGTCAATTTTCTGTGCCAACTGCTTGGAAAACAGAACAGCGCCCTTCTCATTCAAATGCGTTGCGTTATAAAAACATGTTGTGTCAACACAAATCGGACTGTAATTGAAATCCAAAATCGGTACATCGTATTTTCTAGACAATGAATCAAATGTCGCATACATCTCGTTCAGATTCTCCATTCTCTCCGTCACTTCCGAATAAACCGGCGCATATACCATCACCACCTTGACATTCTCTTGCTTGGCAGTCGACAAATACTCTGAAAACAATTCCAAAGTCCTAGCATCAAAGCTGAATCGAATGGCATTCTGCTCCCGGAAACGACTGTCGTCCCATTCCTGATGCACACCAAAATAGCCTTTTTTCATCGGTCCATAAGCATCCACTTCCTCCTCAAATAGGCGTTTTACACCATAACTCGAATATCTATACATAGGAAACCATTTTTCTGCAAAAGTGAACTCCTCCATCGGGAAAACCATTTTGCGGAAAGCCTTGCGCATGAAAAAAGGATAATATTGATAAGTCATGTACCCGTGTGTCCACTGTAAAGTAGAACAGAAATCGATGTTTTGGATAATCAACTTCGGTTTCTTATTAAACTGCCTATATATCGCATACTTTACCATTTGACGATTGAAATGGCTACCGTCAATGCCAAGATTGTAGGTTTCGGCATCCAATATCGAGTCAAGGACTTCCGACGAATATTGCGACCATGCCCTTGAGCTGCCCATAATTAGCACATCAGCGCCAGCCTTGCCATCAACGATATCGTTCCAACCTGCATAAGGAAGTTTTCGGGAATGCCGCAACTTTTGGGTAACGCACATATCAACCACACCTAACGCCACTAAAGCTGCCAGCAAAACGACAAATAGTCTCACGACAAACCGTTTCATAATCAGAATTGAAAATAAATGAACTGACTTCCTGAACCAGGATTAAACAAAGAAATCGTCACTAGAAGGGCCAAGTAAACTGCCGTTTTCAAGAGCGGGCTTTTCATCCACTCCAAACGAAGGACAACTTCTTCATCTCTTCCAACCCATTCCACCAACAACATGAACAAACATGAATAAGAACACAATCGCACATCAGGTTGGATAAAAAACTTATACAAACCCTTCAACGTCCCAAACTGCATCATCCCACAAACATATTCCCATGCCTGTCCAATACTTTCGGCTCGGAAAACAATCCATCCCATTACCGCCAAGAAAAAGGTCAAAAGCATCTGAACAGTCTCCTTCAAGGTTGGCAAAATCCGTCCTTCTGCTATCTGGTTCGTATATTTGCGATTCTTGCCCACAAGAATCAGTGGCAGGAAAAGAACGGCATGATAAGCGCCCCATGCGATGAAAGTCCAATTGGCACCGTGCCATAAGCCACTTACGAGGAAGATGACAAAAGTGTTCCTGATGATCTTTGCCTTATTGACACGGCTACCTCCCAATGGAATATAGACATAATCCCTAAACCATGTCGTCAGCGAGATGTGCCATCGGCGCCAAAACTCTGCAATGTCGCGGCTGAAATAGGGCATATTGAAGTTTCGCATCAGTTTGATGCCGAACAACTTGGCCGTACCAATTGCAATGTCGGAGTAACCCGAAAAGTCACAGTAGATTTGAAAAGTGAAGAAGATTGCCGCCAACAAAAGCGTGCTGCCACTCTGCTCCGAATAATTTGAAAAGACCTTATCAACAAAAATCGCGCAGTTGTCGGCTACCACCATCTTCTTGAACAAGCCCCACAAAATTTGACGCATTCCGTCAACGGCAGTATCATATTCGAATTCCCTTTTCTTCAGGAATTGTGGCAAAAGGTTTGTTGCCCGTTCAATCGGGCCTGCCACCAACTGCGGAAAGAACGAGATGTATGCAAAAAAAGCGACGATATCCCTGGTTGAACCAATCTTGCCTCGATACACATCGATGGAATAGCTCAAAGCCTGAAAAGTATAAAATGATACGCCTACAGGCAGAATCACCTTCAGCAAAAGCCTATCAGTAGAGATGTGAAACAGTTGCGCAAACTCGGCAACAAAGAAGTCATAATACTTGAACAAGGCCAATACGCCGAGATTCAGAACTATATTGAGCGTAGTCCAAACTTTCGCCCGCTTTCTTGTTTCAGCTCCTTCTATGAACAATCCGCTACCCCACGAACATAACGAGGTGAAGGCGATAAGCAATAGAAACCTCCAATCCCACCAACCATAAAACACATAGCTCGCCACAACAATGAAGGCGTTCTGCAACTTTAGTTGGTACTTTGACTGGCCGAGAAAGCGGTCGAAGACAAACCAATAAAGCAGGAACACTATTGGCAAGAAAAAAGCGAACTGTATGGAATTAAAAAGCATACCACAACGAAAATAACACCATGCAATTTAATGACCTGTGTCGTCAAAGCACCAACAGCCTTTTCATGACACTATAACCAGTTTTCCCCCTTCTTCTGATTTTGTCTTCTGCTTTTCTCAATCTGCGCCCGCATTTCCTTGAGATAGTGGTATTCTGGCAGGGAATTCTTCAGCAATTTGCGGTTCAAGCGCAAACGTTGGAAAAAAATCGTCCGCCGTTTCGAGCGCAACAAGGCATCAAAATCAACATGCATGTTGATGTTGCAATATTGGATAAGCAAATACTTGCGCCAATCTAGTGTGTCAGCATTATAGTCCTTTGTGCGACCGCCACAATCATGGCACACATTCGCCTTGGGGCAAACACCAACCTTCAAGCCGTGATAATGCACCCGCTGCATATAGTTGTCGTCTTCGCCATTATGATAAAACAATGGATCGAAGCCTCCTATAGTTTTCAATGTGTTCACTGGCATCAACCATGAAGCCGCGCAAACATATTGCACTTCATACAATTCCTTCAATCGGTTAAAATATGCATCAGAAATCCAGTCGTTGGCCGCATCGTTTCGTCTCGCAGCATACAGCTTCGACTCTGAAACGATTTGCTTGCCATCGCCATACGATTGCATCGGACTTAATATGGCGTATTCGGGATGAGTCTCGGCGATGGCAATCATCCGCTCCAGACAATCATCCTGCACTAGCCAAGCATCCTGATTAAGCAGAAAAACATAATCCGCGCCATGGTCGAGAGCGTAGCGCATCCCTATATTGTTGGCCTTGGCAAAACCGAGGTTTTCCTTCTGCTCTAAAACCACCGCCTCGGGAAAATGTTCTCGGATATAGGCTACACTGCCGTCAGATGAAGCGTTGTCGATTACTACAGGTGTCACTGACACCGTAGAGTGGCGTAGGCAGCCAAAACAACGGTCGTACCATTTTAAGCCGTTGTAGGTTACTATAATGGAGAAAACCGTTTTCATAAATCAATGCTTTCTTGTAGTTTGATTGATCAATGTCTCTATTCTCATTTCAATCTGGCGCATCGAATCTGAAATATACTCTTCTGCCGTAGATACCAATCTAGGCTGTGAGAAAAACTCCTGCATCAATTTTGGCGAACGTACCAAATCCTCTATCAGCTTTACACTATCTTCATTGTCGCCATTAGGATTCCAAAAAATGATGGCATTCTGGTTCAGCACCTCCAATTCAGGGCGATTATAACTTCCCCAATAAATTGGAACACAGCCTGATGCAATGGATTGAAAGACTTTCTCCGTCACATATCCCATTGCATTGGAATTCTCGGGGCAAATGTTGAATTGAAACTGATTAAGATAAGCCATCTTGTCGTCTCCAAATTGGTTCTGCAATGAATCGTCATTATGACGATATTTTCCCGGACAAGAGACTTGACCAATCTCTTCGAGCGTATTCATAATATTGGTTCTCAACCCATTTCGGTCATGACTACTCACCAATGCCGCAAACCTTGTTTTGTTTGAAATGTCAGGATAGCGAAGTTGATTACATACCCTTGGAATATCACTCTGAACCACAAAAAACACATCCATCCAATTGGGAAATCGGCAATACCGCTCATGCTCAAAATACTCAAAGCCTATGGACAAATCAATTTTTGGTTCATTCAAGAATGCATCAGCATAGTTCCAATACGACTCATTCTTCAGATTCTCGGCAGAATAGAAGATATTTACATCACAATCCGCATGGTTAATCACATTACGATCACCAAAAACCGAAAACATTCCAACTTTTAGATTCGGTTTATTGCACAACAATTCGGGGCGCGCCTTGAACCAACGACTCCAATACATCTCGTCCAACGGCTGTGGCCAGAAATTGAAGAACTGGATTTTGCGGCCTTGGTTCATTTGGAGTTGCTCCGCAAAAGCTGAATTCTTCTTTTTCTTATTACCTAATCCCCAAAACACGACTTATTATTAATGAAATTAAAGATTCACATTCTTCAACTCTACTCCCACTCAATCCCTTCCCTAATCACCTTGGCAGGCACACCACCCACCAAGCAATGCGGCGGCACATCGTTACGCACAACAGCCCCCGCTGCCACGACTGCGCCATCGCCGATAGTTACTCCTTTGCATATCATCGCGTTGCTGGCAATCCACACATGGTTGCCTATGACAATCGGTGCTGTCGGATTGTTTCCATCAATACTATGATGATCACTATCAGCGATGGTAACATTGTCACCTATGCCGCAATCATCACCAATCTCAACATGGCAGAAACAATTCAAGGTCGAATTGGTGTTCATAAAACCTTTTTCGCCTTTCAGTTCAAGCACCGCATTGGGAGCCACATAAATGGAAGCTCCTTGATATAGTTTGAAATCACTGTGGCACAGCAAAGTAGAATTTTCAGCCAAACGCAACTCCGAGACAAACCTTCTCCTCTTGTCGACAAACCACGAGGCATTTACCTCAAAACTCCTGTTGATGACGAAATCGGCACTATTTGCAATGCAAACCATACTGTTTGGATTCACAACCAATTTGTTTGGGTCTTGCTTTCTGTACACGAAATACATCTTTGGGTGATTGTCTATTCGCCCTTGCCTCTTTTGAGCTTTCCATTCATTGTATTTTCGGTTCAATTTGCGGAACATGACAGCCTTAATTATTTCTTGAAGAACTTCATCAGTTTTTTCCCAACTCTATACGCTTTAGAATCGAGAATTGCTTGATATTTCGCCGACAACAATTCTATCTTTCCCTGGAGCTCCAATTCTCTTGATTGATAAATCGCCAAATCTGTAGCCACTGATTGTTCAAAGGTTTCCTTGAACATTAAATACTGACGTATCACCTTTTCCTTTTCTGTTGTTCTCTCATTATATAGAAAAAACCTATCTATCGGATACAACTCTGAAAACGCATTTGCCACCACATTACCTTTTGCTATCTTCATCAGCCATTCACAAATTGTTTTCGTTACATAATGTCGAATAAATGCCGTTGAGAAATCATAAGACTTGAAATAATCATTATCACACGGATGCCCACCAGCATCTACAACTACATAAGGCCTATCTTTCGGAGTATGTACTGTAATCATTGTATTCCCGATGTCGATGCCTCCTCTGATAATCGACTTAACATGGTTATTCTCAGGAAAATCATATTGCACTTTCTTATCATAGTCCAATGGTTCCTTGAATCTGTCTAACACACTATAGTTATCATCCAATTCAACAATGCCGTTGTCACCAAAGCACATCCAATTCAAATGCACAATTTCAACTTTCGAGTCAAATCGGCCCAGAAACTCGTCAATCGCATGCAAGCCCGATTCCTTTGAAAAGGTGATGAACTCATCCACATCAATAAAGGCTATCCAATCATACAAATGCCCATATTGCTTGTAAAACGAGGTATATGCCTTGTTCTGATACGCTTTTTCACCACGGCAATCCAAGATAGAAACGTCGTCGTATCCATTAAACAATGGTTCTATCCGCTCCCCATCCACATTATTATTGTCATAAATAAAGATATGGCTAAACCCCAAGGCCAGATGATAGTCGGCCCACTCTTTCAAATAATTGTTTTCGCACTTGGCGATGCAGCAAATTGCCGTTTTCATTACCAAGACCTTTCAAATCAATAAAAAAAGCCTTCCACCATCGCCTGAGGGAAAGCGTCAACCAATTTCCCCTTCACCCATACATCAGATGAGATTACCGTGAAAGGATATGTGTTTTCTACCAAATCACAGACACTGCCATCTTGTTTGTCTTTATAGGATGCATATAGCAAAACATTATAATTGCCACCCTTCAAAAGCAAACGCGGCACTTCGACGGTGCAACACTGCCTATTCTCATTTGAGATGCTAGACCGATGCTCATAAGATGAGAAAGTGATGACATCCGTTCCGTACATATCCGTAATATGAACTCGGATGTTCATCGAAGACATATCAATGCTTTTGTCAAGTATGGAATAATCCATCTTTATCTTCAAGGGAGCCCCCGACAGAATACTGTCCACAAGTCTACCGTTGGCATCATAGAAACCTATCTTCTCAAACCTGAACTTTCCATTGCCAAGCCTATCGGTGCGTTCCGCCAAATCCACTTTTTGAGTATCGTAGGCACATAGGTAGCGTTCCACGGTTTCGTCAACGGTTCCCGCAAAATCAACTGACCCATTTTTTAAAAGTATCCCACTTTTGCACAATTTCCTAATAGATGCCATGTTATGGCTCACAAACAGTACTGTCCTACCCTCACCCATGCTCACATCCTTCATCTTGCCAATGGCCTTCTTCTGGAACTCGGCATCGCCTACGGCGAGCACCTCGTCAACCACAAGAATTTCTGGCTCCAGATGAGCCGCCACAGCAAATCCGAGACGCACCATCATGCCAGAGGAATAGCGCTTCACAGGGGTATCAATGTAGCGTTCACAGCCCGAAAAATCAATGATTTCGTCAAGTTTGCTCTTAATTTCAGCTTTGGTCATGCCCAAAATGGCGCCATTCATGTAAATATTCTCACGACCCGTCAATTCGGGATGGAAACCTGTTCCTACCTCAAGCAACGAAGCAATACGGCCTTTAGCCTTGATTGAACCCGTGGTAGGTCCCGTCACGCGAGAGAGCAGCTTCAGCAACGTGCTCTTGCCCGCACCATTTTTGCCGATAATACCCACGACATCGCCTTCCTCCACATCGAATGTGATGTCTTTCAGTGCCCAGACGAACTTCGAGTTGCCTGCTCTGGAACGGTCATTCACTTCACCCACCTTCAAATAGGGGTCTTCCTGCCGCAAAATGGCCGTCTTGAACCAACGATAGACATCGTTGGTGAACATACCTGTACCAACGACACCTAAATTGTACATTTTCCCCACATGCTCAAATGATATTACTTTTGTCATCTCAATTCAAATTAATGCTTAATGCGTTCAACATCAGACGGTGTCGATAAAGTTTTTTTCTACCCTATTGAACACCAACACACCAAAGAACAGGGTCACCAACATACAGCCCACACCATAGGCCATCCAACCCCAGTCCATGAGTCCAATGCCCGTGGCACCATAGCGGAACGCCTCAAAGAACGGAGCCACAGGATTGTACTTCAAGAAAGTGCCGTAAATGCTATCCTTCACCACGCTCATCGGGTAAATCACCGGCGTGGCATACATGAGCAGGCCGAAAACGAAGCTGGTAAACATGCGCAAGTCACGGTATTTAGTGGTCAATGCCGTGACAAACAGTCCCCACGACAAACCCGTTAGTGCCAGAATGAGAAGATATACTGGGAAAAGCAACAATGTCCAGTTCGGGTGAATATCAACACCTTGGCCGAACACATAATAAAGATACACTCCAATAAACATCAGCAATTGAATAGCCATCTTGAAAAGTTGCGAAGTCATGGAAGCCAATGGGACAATCAGACGAGGAAAATACACTTTACCGAACACTCCAGCATTACCCACAAGCACTCCTGAAGAAGCAGCGAAACAATGGCTGAAATAATTCCACAATAGAATGCCAGACATATAAAAGATGGGTTGTGGAAGTCCGTCGGTGGAGATGCCTGCGATGCCACCGAACACCACCATATACATCAAAGTAGAAAAAACGGGTTCGATGAAAAACCAAAGTGGCCCCAAGACGGTCTGTTTGTACATTGTGGTGAGATTACGCACAACATAAATGGAATAGAGGTCGCGGTAACGCCATAGGTCCTTCAGCCCGAAGGAGAAGAATTTCCGCTTCGGCTTGATGACTGTCGTCCATTCCGACTGTTCTTTTCGTTCTACTTTCATCAAATTATTGTTTTATAGTTTTAGTTGATTACACATCCGTTCAATACGGCTCTCGTCTTCAGCCGACAAGCGAGCATAATATAATTTCTTATTCAACAGCCACTGCAACTCAAAATCAAGTGCTTTATGGATAGCCTTATACAACTTGTTCTCATCTGTATCCATGGTAATAATCACTTTTCGGGTCTCAACACGGTCTGCCACATCACTCATGCCCATTATAAATGGTATGCTCTCTTTCCCAATATTACCGCCAAAGTTGGTGGTATGGCCAGCGTTTCGTGACATCTGCAAAAGCTCTCGCGTTGCATCGAAAACCGGTTTTGATTCAATATCCTTTCTGTCAATATCCATCGAAGCAGAAAGATCACTACGACCAACTGTGACTGCATCGAGGAAACCTTCACCTGCCCCAAGAATCTCTTTATAATTGGCGAGGCATGTCTTGGTCTCCGCATTGATAATCCATTCAACAGAATCCAAGTCTTCACCATAGACACGTTTTGCGGCAGAAACGAACTTGCTCATGGCGAATGGAGTCTCTATCATCGGAGCCATGATGCCTGTTGCTCCAAGAAGCTTGCACTGCCGCATGTCATGAACAGCTTCGCAACCGCCGATCTTAATGACAAACTTCAAATCTGCACGTAATATCAGTTCTCGAAGGTTGATAAGCTCGTCCATTCGAGCACCTTCTGCCTCAAATTCGGCTTTAATCCCATATACACCATACACCTCTTTTAGCTCAAACAAGCTATCAAGCATTTTTTGTTCTTCTCTATTCATCGATATAAAACCTACTATTTATGTTACGTAATTCAAGTTTCACAAGTTACGGTATATCCTTATGGGATGCTGGAAAACTTGAATAAACTAAATTTTACTCATGTACTTATCTACTTATGTAAATCCAGAAACCTTCCAATTTCTGATAAACAAATCTCATACACATTTTCACTTTGATACTTTTTGTACCAATCAGCGACCAAGTCAATGGTTTGGAAAGCATCCAACCGAGGTCTCCAGCCCAAATGGGTTTTCGCCTTGGTAATGTCCAGCATCAGTAGATTTGCTTCATGGAGGGCATTAGGAACAGACACATCTGTCAATTCACCATACCCAAAACTCTTAATCAACTTGGTTGCAACTTCCCAAACAGTAGATACACTATCCTGCTCTGGGCCAAAGTTCCATCCCTCGCAATACTTGGTGGGTTCCTCCCACATCTTCTGGGCAAGTAACAAATAGCCACTCAATGGTTCAAGCACATGTTCCCAAGGACGGACAGCTTTTGGCGACCGTATTTCTATAGGCTTTCCAGCCTCCAACGCCCGGATGCAATCAGGGATGATACGGTCTTTCGCCCAGTCGCCCCCTCCAATCACATTACCAGCCCTTACACTAGCAAGACTAACATGGTGCTTCTTCCCAAAATCGTTGGGGTTAAAGAAACTCCTGCGCCAACTTTGGATAGCAATCTCGCAAGCTCCTTTACTGGAAGAATACGGGTCATAACCCCCGAATGGGTCATCTTCCTTATAACCAGTCATCTGCTCTTTATTGTCGTAGCACTTGTCAGTGGTTATCATCACACCAACTTTTACGCTGTCAGTTACGCGAATGGCTTCCATAATGTTGATGGTTCCCATCACATTGGTTTGGTAGGTTTCTACAGGAATTTCATAGCTGAGTCGCACCAATGGTTGTGCTGCCAAGTGAAACACTATTTCTGGCTGGTAATCAGCAAAGATATCCTTCATCTTCTGTCCGTCACGAATATCAGCTCTGATATCAGCCTTAATCTTATTCCCGATGTCGCTAAGGACAAAGTTGTCTTTTCCAGAATACGGCTCCAACCCAACACCAACTACTTCTGCACCCAGTTTGTGCAGCCAAATACAGAGCCAACTACCCTTAAAGCCAGTATGGCCTGTAACGAGAACCTTCTTCCCCTTATAGAAACCATTAAAAATGTCTATCATCGATTGCAGAATTCTTTGATACAGTCAGCCATGTATTGAAGTTTCTCGTCGGTCATTCCAGGATAAACGCCAATCCAAAAGGTATCGTTCATAATCTGGTCTGTAACTTCCAATGTGCCAGAAACGCGGTAGTCCACATCCTTTTTGTATTGATTAAAGGCAGGATGTTTCAAAAGGTTTCCAGCAAAATTGCGAGTCTGCACTTTATTGCTCTCCAAAAATCTGGTAAGATCCGTACGAGTAAATCCAGCATCTTTTTTAACGGTGATAAGGAAGCCGAACCAACTAGGCATTGAATTCTGTTGGGCTTCTGGAAGGATTATCCCTTTAGTTCCCTCAAGTTGTTCCTTTAAATAATCGAAATTGTGACGTCGACGAGCCACGATTCCATCCAATTTCTCCAATTGTGCGCAGCCTATAGCTGCTTGCATGTCGGTGGCCTTTAGATTGAAACCTAAATGACTATACACATACTTATGATCATAGCCAACGGGAAGTTGACCAAATTGTTTACTAAATCGATAGCCACATGTATTGTCCACCCCACCTACACACCAACACTCACGCCCCCAGTCACGGAAACTCTTCACATATTTGTCTAATTCAGGATTATTTGTATAAACAGCACCGCCTTCGCCCATAGTCATGTGATGAGGAGGATAGAAACTGCTGGTTCCAATGTCACCAATGGTACCTGTCTTTTTCCACGCTCCATCGATGAAGTATTCCGAGCCAAGAGCATCACAGTTGTCCTCAACCAGCCATAGGTTGTACTTCTTGCAGAAATTCACAACGGCTTGGAGGTTGAAGGGATTGCCAAGTGAATGTGCAAGCATTACTGCTTTTACCTTTGGAGAATACGCTTCTTCCAATTTGGAGATATTGATGTTGTATTCCGGAATAGACATATCCACAAACACAGGTACCGCGCCATATTGGACAATCGGAGACACTGTAGTCGGAAAACCCGCAGCCACAGTAATCACCTCATCGTCACGCCTAACCTGGCGCTCACCCAGCTCTTGGGCAGTCAAAGCATAAAAAGCCAATAAGTTGGCAGATGAGCCCGAGTTCACCAAAGAACAACACTTCACTCCTAACCATTGGGCAAAACGGGTCTCAAACTTTTGCGCCCAAGGGCCAGCTGTCAACCAAAAATCCAATGACGAGTCCACGAGATTCACCATTTCTTCCGCATCAAAATAACGGCCGCCATAATTGATACGAGAAGTGCCAGGGACAAACTTGTCCTTCGGTTCGTGAACTTCCTTGTAATAGGCTCTAGTTAGCTCAAGAATCTGTGCCTTAAGTTCTTCTTTTTTTGACATATATAGTTATTTTACAATTGGCACCGTTCTTTCCCATTTCTTCCATGGTGCCTTGTCTTCAGCAAGCAACTTCTCCAACAATGTTTTCTCTCGGATATTGTCCATGCATTGCCAAAAACCTTCATGGATATACGACATCAACTCACCTTGCGAAGCCAGTGTTTCCAACGGCTTGCGCTCGAATACACAACCGTCTCCATCCAGCAAGTCAAAGATTTCTGGTTCCAGCACCATATAGCCGGCATTAATGGGCGCGCCATCACAAGCGTTCTTTTCCCGGAAAGCCTTAACTGCACCTCCTTCAATATCCAGCACACCTTTCTCTTGAACCATCTTAACAGCGGTCAACGTCGCAACTTTCCCATGATTCTTATGGAATTCAAGAAGTTTTTTTATGTCCACATCACACACTCCATCGCCATAAGTCATCATAAAAGTCTCATCACCCACATACTCTTGCACTCGCTTGATACGCCCCCCTGTCATTGTATTGTACCCAGTGTCAACAATTGTCACTTTCCATGGCTCCAGCTGGCTATGATGCACTGTCATCTCATTTTTCCCATTGCGAAAGTCGAAGCTCACATCACTGTTGTACAGGAAATAGTTCGCGAACCACTCCTTAATATACTCTTGCTTATATCCAGCACAAATGATGAACTCATTGTGTCCGAAATAGGCATATTCCTTCATGATATGCCATAGAATAGGCATACCACCTATTTCAATCATTGGTTTGGGTTTGAACACCGACTCTTCGGAAATACGAGAGCCGAAACCTCCAGCAAGTAGAACTACCTTCATATAATCTTTCGTTTTCGTTTCAACAGGTTCATAAGCGTCTCAACTACAATTCGGTTACGCTTTTGTATTGAACTTAATTTCTCAAAAACCTTTGTTTCAGTCGTTTAGAACAAACAAAAAGGTTGAACATCAATCGATGCTGTGAGCAAAAGCGCTTGAACGAAGAAACATTAGTCGGGCTTTGACTTCCATAATATCGAGCACTGGCAAAGTCTTTCACATCAAACGCTTTCGACACCAAACGTCCAGCAACATACCGTTCCCAACCTATATCATAAAACGGAAACTTGTCGGGAAACAATTCCCCCAAATATCGATACACCTCTTTATCACCCTTATAACGTTTGGCCAACTGTTCCACAGAATCTGGACGTGTGATGCTGACCGTCTCAATGCCAAATGTAGCCGTCGAAACAGGCAACACATCGACATCTGAATAAGCAGTCAAAATCACCCAAGCCGGCCAATCCTGCAGTGAAAAGCGACGCCTGATAAACTCATCCAAATCCAGATGGGCTTTCATGAAATCGGCACGATACATAATTGTTGCATTGCAAAAGCCTCCACCTCCCCACATTGCCTGCTGAATATCCACACTACGGTCAATACAGGCCTTGCACTCGCAAATCTCACCTGTTTTGCGATTGTGTGTACGGTGATCGGTGATGCAAATATTACAATCTGGATGCAATTGCATATAGTCTAATTGCATTTGTAACTTGAGCGGATTGTGCCAATAATCATCATTATCACAGTTGCATATAAACTCCCCACGGCAGTCCTTGACACACTGCGCCCAATTGGCACCCAATCCCATGTTTTGGTCACGTAGGAAAAGCCGGATGATGTCAGGATACTTTTGCCTATATTGCTCCAGCACTTCACGAGCATTATCGGTAGAACAGTCATCACCGATAACTATTTCCATATCGGCATCCACTTGTTGTGCGATAATGCTATCTATGGTTTCTCGCACAGTATCAGCACGGTTATAAGATGGAATGATTACAGAAATAAGAGTATTATTTGTTGTTTTCATTATGTAAACTATACATTTTTCGAAATAACATAACAAAAAAGTACTCTCAATACGATAACATAAGACAACCTACCACCATTAAAGAAAATACATCCTTTTTATTTTATTATTCAAACGTCTTACAAAGTCACCCACATACCACAATGGCAAAGTAACAATATACCAATAAAAATAGGGCATAGTATAGTAATGTTGTCTCAATATGGTGAACGCATTCGAGGTATCGAATTTCCCTTTTTTCCTCAACAACAATACCTCCGCAATGTTTTTTCTATAATGCCTCAAAAAAACCAAGTCATCGTCTCGCATCGTTCGTTTAGATATATGACCATCTTTATAATAAAACTGTTTTATTATAGAATAGTTTTCCAAATGTACTTTATAAAAACTATAATCCTGTGAATACTTATGTTCTGCCCTTTCTGTTGGTATCCAATATGGATCCAAATAAACGAGGCGACAGCCATGCTTTTTTACAATAATCTGATAAGTCCAGTCAACTTGTGACAATTGAAGATGAGTAAAGCGTCTTTTTTCTGTAACCTCTTGCCAATCATCATTCCATGTTCCGAATAAACTTATTGCCGTACAAAACAATGACACCCGTTGCACATATTCGTCCAAATTATTGCATATAATCTCACTTGCTTTTATTCGTTCAAAAACCGGTTGAGTAACAAAAAACAATGCGTGATGTTCAGCGTGATGCGCTATGATTTGCTGCTTCATTAACCGCAAAGCATCATTAGGCATATAAATACTATCGTTCATTAATTTTATATACTCGCCATTCGCATAATCCAGTACGATGCAGAAGTTTTCATCTCTCACATTCTCCTCATTTCTATAGTACTGGAAATTATGATAATCAGCAGCTAAACGTTCGCATATTTTTTGCGTATCATCTGTAGAAGCATTGTCAGAAACAATAATTTCCACAGTATCATCACATTCTGGTGCTGCAAAATAATGCTTCAATGAACGCTGTAGTATTTCACAACGGTTGTAGGTCGGAATACAAATAGATAGCAATGGCCTTTTGTCTGGCATAATTAGGGTCTAAACACACATTCGTCCTGTAGTTCATCATTCATAAACGGTGCCATCTTCTCCAAAGGCGCAGAAGTCATCTTGCCTGTAATTTTATCCATAAAAGAGGCAGATTTGGGAAACAAAGTCTGTTCCGGATGCATGTGTACCTCGCAGATAATAGGTCCTTCTGCTGACAGCGTTTCAGCAATGGCTTGTTGCAGCTTTTCACCATTCTCACTAATGGAAAGGTATGGAATGTCATACGCCTCTGCTATCTTTTGCAAGTTAGCACACACAACACCGCTGGCTGGATTGCTGCCCGTGAAATGTCCACCGAAGAAAGACTTCTGTGTGGTCTGAATCGCCAAAGAACCCTCATTCTCCAGCACAAACACTCCG
>JAEEGK010017517.1_pt1 | contig 15612 bp, 12 predicted proteins | sample 8958771 | NCBI WGS metagenome assembly JAEEGK01 (sample SAMN16246547, study PRJNA631951) | gut metagenome | biome: gut microbiome; feature: rumen; material: SC-attached | host: Bos | place: Iran: Karaj | collected 2018-10
CCGACCTTACAAAATCGCAAAAATATCAAACAAGGTTATCACAATTCTACAACAATTTTAGGATATTTTCTTGTTTTTCTATCAAAAAAATGCTTTTTTATTTGGAAATTCAGAAAAAAGTTGTAAATTTGCAACCAACAAGCTTACCCCGCTTCCCGTAGAACAGCGCGCTTAGGGTGAGCCTTTTTTATTAGTTGATCATGAACAAAGTACCATACCCCAAACATATTCAGACGTTTGCTAATCAAATTAGCATTCTGAAACAACGTGGTTTAACTATAACTGACGAACAGGAAACAGAAAAATGGCTCCGTAAGGTAAGTTACTACCGAATGAGCGGTTACTGGTATCCACTTTTGGAAGATAGACAAAATCATATTTTTAAACCAGGTAGCACTTTTGAGCAAGCTAAGATACTTTATGAATTTGATAGCCATCTGCGCCATATAGTACTTTCTGCTATTGAGCGTATCGAAATTGCTATTCGCACCCAAATGGCTTACGTTATGTCGCAAGCGCATGATGGTTACTGGTTTACCGATGCGAGTCTTTTTGACAATTCGGCGCAACACGCCAAGACACTTGCCAGTATTCACGATGAGTTTCAACGCAGTGATGAACAGTTTGTAAAGTCGTTCAGACGGAAATACAGTAATCCTCTGCCACCAAGTTGGATAACCCTCGAAATTACATCGTTTGGTACAATGTCTATTCTCTATCAGAATCTTAAACCTGGACGTTCTAAGCGCGACGTGGCAGCAGCCTTTGGAGTTAGCGACACTGTATTCGTCTCATGGCTCCACACTTTGGTTTACGTTCGCAACATCTGTGCCCATCACGCTCGTCTTTGGAACAGGACTTTGGGTGTGCGTCCCCTGATGCCACGTCAACCTCGTAACACCTTTATTCCGCAACCCGATTCAGGAACGCAACGCACCTATTTCGTTCTTGCCATTATTCGTTATTGGCTCAACCTCATTGAGCCGTCCAATACGTTGCCGCAAGATCTTACTCGGCTTTTTTCTCACTATCCCAGTGTTTACCCAGGTGCTCTCGGATTCCCCCAATCCTGGCAGCAGGAAGAATTATGGAAATAATTGCAAGAAATTTTTTTTCCGATTTATTGCTGATAGTTCAAAAAAAAGTATTATATTTGCACCGCATAATAAGATATTATTGATTAAGGTTTATGATTGATTAATTTAAGTAATACGAGGAGCCAACAGTGATGTTCGCTCCTCGTTTTTAATTTTAATCTATTGGACATTCTTGATTACTACCCAACCACCTCGCAAAGCTTTTTCCACAACTTTACCATGGCGAAGGTATCCAGACAACAATATTCCAACAATGCCTTACGGGCTTTTAGTTGCTCATCGGGTGCCATGTATTGTATCTCCGGGAATATGTTCATAGCCTCGCTGCCATTATGAACACAACCTTCCAAGTTATGATAATCCAACGACGGATCGTTAGGGAACAAGGCTGGCAACACCACTTTGATTGAGAACGAACCCTTCATCGATGGCAAGTAATAGGCGCCCTGTTGGAATGGTACCAACAAGTCAACAATATGCTCTTGTATATTGGTAAGATGCTCAGCCAAATCAGGAAAAGCCTCAGCCATTTCCTTAATACGTGTACACTCAAAAGCCTTATTATAGGCCAACGTGCATACATCCATCGGAATGTCCTGGCACAACTGCTCAGCCAATGCACGCATGGTACTTGTTCCAGATATACCCAGATGCTCCTTATGCAGCAACTCCCCACCCTCGTGCTCAATAATATGAAGCGAGTACTGGAATGGTATCTGCTGATAGGGCTTGGTGCCATCAAACAATGGTATAGCTGGCTGCATGGTCTCAAAATCCAAGAAATATAGCGGATAGGTTAACTTATCCAGAAACTCCTTGATAACCGCCTTGTCGATATTTGGCTGATTATTCATGGTGCAGTCTACCTGTATCCGTCGCACTGGCGTTAGCTTCTCGTTCTTGATATCATCAAAGGTTATCATACCCTGGCGGTAGTACTTCAGTTTATCCGAGAAACGCATGCGGTACAGTTCGAACACCGATGGCGATGGCAAGTGGCGCGAACAGTATTTATAATAGCCACAGTCGTATGGCTTTTTGCAGCCCTCCCAGATGTCCATCTCAGGTTCGTCTGTTTGTTGCAACAGTTTCTTAGCCTCGCGCTGTATGTTTTCTACCTTATCATACGCGTTGGCTATCATATCATCCATCGCGTTAATCACAAACAGCTTTTGCAAGTCAAGCTCGCCTTCACGTATATAGTCAGAGTTCAGGCATATCAAGTTTACACCAGTAACGTTCACCCCACACTGCTCCAGCACCCACTTCTGGTAACTCACATCAGGCAGGTACTTATCCAACTTGGCTGGATTACCGTTAAACTCTGGGAAACTGGTACTCTTTACCTCGTATATCGCCCAGCCATCAACTGTTTTATGCAGAATATCCACCGCACAATAGTTTCCGTCGTAGCTGAATGAGGCCTCACAGATGTTCTCCTGTCCTGCCTCCATCAGCTCTTTGGTTTTTGCTATCATCGCAGATAAATCCAGTCGGTCGTCAGCCCAACGGGTGGTTACATCCACGTAATCGCCCAAAATTCCTCTGGCCAGTTCGCCCACTTCAGTACCATTCTCAAACCTGGCCTCGCTGTTAGGGTCAATCACCTCCTCCTCGGGCTTATACACACTCATCCACAAGCACTTAGGGCACTGACAATACTTTGCGTACTTCGACTTTGATAGCTGTTTCATATTATTCCTCCTTTAAATAGTTTTCGATTATTTCTGATTTCAGTGCTCTGTGCACCACGTCGCGTGTAAATGGGCACCCGTCTACATATTCCTGTGGATAAGCGTTTGCCATTTCAAGTAGTCCATTGTACAATTCGCGTACCACATCTTTGCATCGTGCGAATCCGTTAAAAGGCAAACACTCCTTGCTAACTTGGCTGTTAGGCGTAACTGTGATGTCCATCATTTCGCCTACCTTCTTCAGTTCTATCTTTGTGGGCTCCTCTTCTTCACCCAGTTCTATAACAGTTCTGGGATGATTTACGATTCTCTCCAGACAAGTACGAATGTAACTCCACTCAATACTTAAATCTTCGATTGAATCTCTCATAACCATCGTGCCCAAACTGATGCGATAATCTATGCATTTCCAATCATTGCTATCATTGTGCAGATAATTGAAAGCGAATAGCTGTGGTTCCAGGTTTTCGATAATCAGGCTATCACCCTCCACATCTTTATACGCCTGTTTACACCACTCCCATCTCTCCATCATCTGGTCGCGCAGATAAGCAGGCGACTTTACCACCAGCCTATCGCCATAAAACATCAGTTCCTGTATCAATTCATAGTTAACCATCACATCCAGCGAAACCTTGATATTTCTTTCGCCCTCTATCTCAAGCTTTTGTGTTTCGCTGATGGGATACGAATAAAGATAAGGATACAGTGAGATATCCGCCCACAGTTCTATGTGCTCCACCGTAGTTTCAGGCGGAACAGTCACACCTACCAGATGCTTGAAATACTGCTTGAACGACGTTTTGGTGGGCTTATATTTTACCTCGTTGTTCTCCTTTACCGCACTCATACAAATCAGCGGATAAGCCTCTATTTTATTGCAGCCTTCCTGCTGTCCCATCAGATACCAACGGCGCCAGTACTGTTTTAGGTAATATGGATGCAAAGTAATCGTCTCAGCGTCGCGAAAATCCTTTCTATATTCCACGTCAACCACCTGTCGATTGCGTATAGCTTTGAATAGTGGCATCAAGAACTCTGCATCCCATGCCGTTCCGCCTTCAAAGCTGGCAATCTCTTTCTGCTTACTCATAATGTTCTGGTCAAGACGAGTCAGCATCTGGTCGATCCACCCAAACTCCGACATGCCCTTGAATCCCTGCAACAGACTTCGCACCTCTTGCAGTTTCTCTATTTCATTCTCAGTCAACTCACGGTTATATATCGAGTCAAATCCGTCGCGATAGCGGTAGTAGCGTTTCTTATGTCTATCTTCCCACACTATTCCCTCCTGTCCAAACACCTTAAAGAACTTGGCATTCATCTCGGTTATGTCCTGCATAAAGGTTGTTCTCGACTGGATAGGCAGCATTCCTCTATCCTCCAGTTTCCTGTTTACGATAGCCATCAACTGTTCGCGTGTGTATTCACGCCCAGTACCAAAGCACTGATCGTAAATCATTTCTCGCATTGCATAGTCCTTCGTATTTGCCATATCGCGTAGTATTTTTAGTTTATGGTGCAAAGATACAAATTATCTGTTCACTTAAAGCGGACAGATAATATTTTTTCTAATCTCATAAAAAATAAAACTACATACACAAATAGTCAACCCATTCTTCGGCATCCTTATAAGTATTATTCATGTCTCTTAAATACTCGTCATTCATTCTATCGATAAAGTCGCGAGCTTCCGACTCACTATAGATATGCTCACCCGTAACTTCGTTTTTAGCTGCCACTAAAGCCTTATACATATCATCTTTTGTCATCATATTCATTTCTACATTGTATTTATATCAGCCAATTCCTCTGGAGTATGAGACTGCATGTCGTATGCAAGTGAATTATCAGAATAACTATCAACGATACCCTTAGCTTGTTCTTCTGTAAGATACGGCTGGCCTTTTTCTTTGATATTAAGCAGCGCCTTATAGAAGTCTTCTCGATAATGGCCGACGATTTCCGTAGTATAAGGATACTCCCTCACGCTATAATATAGCTTCTTGAAATCGGCTACTTTATAGTTGCGACTATCCTTGCATGACATAGCACAAGCCTTTGGGAATGTGCACCAGCGCTTCAACTCAAGGTTGACCAGAAGAGCCTTCTGTCCTTCAATCTGATCTACGCAAGTAAATCCCTTATCAGCAAGATATTGAACAAACTCTCCAAGCTCATTCATATCCTTACATATCACAGAGTAAGGAAGAATTTTGCGACCCTTCCCTTCTATACTCTTGTCTAAACTCTTATAATAAACTTCTTCCCACATAATTATATATATTTAAAATAGACAGAACTCGCGCCCTCATATTGGGCATTGCGAGCCCTGCCAGGCGAATCTCGACCTCTGTCATTGTCATTGAGATTCTGAAAACAAGACAGGACTCGCGCCCTCAATACGGGCATTGCGATGCCCTGCCTGTCTAACCCTATTTTCTGCAAAGGTACTGTTTATATGTTCAGCCATAGCGAACAGATTACGTTTCCAAGCCTCCGCTGCTGTTTTAGGACACCTTGCCATACGAATTTATATTTTATCACCTAAAACATAGTTCATAATACAGTCCGTATAATCGAGCTTTTCATCCTCTTCCTGTTCAGAATAGAGCTTATAATCACCATATTCAGAATCCATATACATCACATCAGCATTATTAATCTGACACGTGTACGAATCTTCTTTGTTAGTGAACTGAATAGCGTCGTATCTTTTCAACTGCGGAATTCCATTAATTTCCTTTACTGTCCCATCTGCGTTTAAGATGAAAAACATACTCAAATTATTTGGGGTAATCTCTTTTGTGAATGAAGCCATTTTGCCCGTTGAAATATCCTTAAATACATCTTTGCTTACTTTAAACTTTAGAATATTGTCATTGCTAGCAGACTTTTTAGAGATTTCCAACACATCTATAGTTTTTCCTCCGCAGAAACTTTCAAATTCACCTTCTTCAATTTTCTTACCAAACATGAACTGCGCTACCATCCATGCAATTTCGTTGCCTGTAAAATCCATAATGAAATAAGGCTTTGTTTCTTCTTGTGGATCTGGGAGATTGTATATGCCAGATTCTTCAGCTAACTCAAAAGCCACATAACTATTGCCACAGAAAACTGTTACAGTTTTAAATGACTTCATCTTGAATGCGTCATCTACACATAGCAGATCAGTCAAATAAGGAGTCAAATACAATTCTATCCCCCCGAAATCACCAGCCTTAATCTTTTCGAAAGTTTCCTTTGTACAAGGTATTTGCACCTCGGTTTCGTCTTCGGTAACATCAACATTCTCCAACTGTACCTGATGAGCAGGAGGCAGATTGTTTTCATCCAAATCATAGTCGAAGAGATTTAACTTACCTTTCACGTCAAGTATTGGCTCATCAAACAACCATGCATCTTCTAGTTTCCATTTTATTGCACCTTTATCTGCCCAAACAGAATCAACGTCACCATCTTCAAAACCAGTCACTGTAACATATCCAATAATGGCGCTTGTAGGCAACGTTTCAAGTTCTGGAATATTTCCAAAGCTTATTTGATTTTCAATACATGACTCCAGAGCTTCAGGAATTCCTGCATAGAAGTTCTTAGTAACTTTCTTCGAACTTGCGTGAATCAGAATCCTTCCAGGAACCTGAGCTGCTTTCCAAGTTCTGTTCTCTACATCTTTAATACCTGCGCATACCAATGATGCCCAAGGTTGCTGAATTGATAAGGTTTTCATAATTCTATAGTATTTAGTTGTTATTTGTTGTTATCTGCATATGGAATATGCTTAGCTCGCTGATAAACATAGTTGATGGCCTTCTTCAGTACATCAGCATCATTACTCATCAAATCACTGTAAATATCATCGTTATCAGGCACAAACTTTACTATCTTACCATGATACATCATGTTAAAATACAATCCGCTTGGATCATACACAGGACGGAAAGTACCCAGATAGCATGCAAACTCAAATGTTACTTCGCCATTTGCCATTTCAATGCGTTTACGCGAAAACACCTGTCCAGTGGCAGTTGTAATTTCCAACCCCAGCACCTTCTCGAAATCGATAATTCCATTCTTTTCCATATCTATTATTTTTAGAATTTTCGGCAAAGGTAGCACATATCCGTTCAGTCAAAACGAACAGATAGTATTTTATTCAATATCACGTGCATATTTCCAAAGGAAACCATAAGCTGTTTTTTGCTTGCCCTTTAAAACGTTAAGAACGTTTTGGGGACTTTGTACATTAAAAGCCTGACAGATTTCATTCAAGGAGAAAAACTCCCTCATTACTTTTCCGCCTTTATCAAGTTGGACAATCGCTTTTTTTCTTCTCTCCTCATAGAGTATTTTTTCAAGATTATCATAGATATAGTTAGAGACCTCCTCTCTCACATCCGCTGTTATCTTCCATTCAATAAATGGAATAGCATCGTCCAAAAGGAAATCTGTAACCTCATCATCATTTGCTGATGGTTTATCGAAATTATATTCATCTATCCAACTTTGATGAGGGTTAATATCACGATACTGTTCTTTAGCTAAGAACAATTCGTCCTCTGTCAATCGTTTGCCCTTTAATAGCTTGCCAATTAAACTATTATATACTTTTAAACGCTCTGGAAGTTTTTCCTCCATAAGCTCATTATATTTGTTATGGATAATTTCCCTTGCGTCAGTAAAAGAATGTCCTCGTGATTCTACATTATACCCATAATCAGGATCACAAGCTCGATGCACCTGAATAAAGTAAGTTTCTGCATCATTAAGTCTCCAGACAAGTTCATCTATGCTGTCACATTCTACTTCATAAATCACTTCGTACTTAGGTTCACCGAGCTTTTGAATAGCTTCCCAAAATCGTGTATTTGAAGGTCCAGCTATTTTATCAAGATGTTCACGCTTTCTCTTCTCCGGATGGCGTCTTGTTTGTCCAATATATACTTTCCCATCAGGAAACGTGTATTTATAAATAATTCCTTTCATAATCTATTGTTCATTCTTTACTTTCAATAATTAGTATTTCTTCTTCTGTCAAGCCATAAAGATTATATAAAACAGAATCAATTTCATTGAGGCAATTTTCATTTAATGTTTGCTTATATAATCTATACAGTTCGTCAACTTTGTCTTCTATCACTTTAGACACATGCGGAACAGGTAATTTCTCGATTTTGTACTTTTTCCATCGTGTAGTTCCCATGCCTGTTCTTGTCGCGATTTTCGAAAATAGATATTCTGAGATTTTTGAATTCAAATAACACAACAAGAAAGTAGATATATCTCCTGTCATAAAAAAAGTCGTTGCCTCACAGTAGTATTTACCTTCTTCATCATAACAGAACTTACTCCTATCAGAAATTTCGCCCCAAATAATTTTGGGTTTCGAAAACTCTCGGAGATAAGCACAATTTCTTAAATTATAGGGAGTTTTTCCTTTGTCTGAACGAGTTGATAAATGACTCCAAAAACAATCAAGATATTCTTTTATAGAAGGCAAAAAAGACACATCAACAGGAGGTAACTCATCGCGCAACCCATTATGTACATTTATAAGCCATAGCTTTTCCCAATTGAATATATAACGTTTGGTATCCCGTCCGCGTATAACTGGCACAATCAAGCTCTTTGTTTCCTCCTTTTCCTTGCCGCTTTGACACTTTTCAATTATTGATTTACGGGTATTATCATCAATAATGAATGCTGTATTATACCCTGTCTTTATTCCAAAATTGATTTCTACATTAAGCTCTTTTAATGGGCGAGCAATCTTGGATATTTTCTTTTGTATAGCATGTTCAATGGGAGAAAGGATAATCCAATCTTCAGATGTATCAAATTGCATTTGAACACCATTATTCATTACCAAGCTATCAATATTTAATAAATAGTTTTTATTTTTTTCATCTGTAGAAACTGCTAAAGTATTTTTAGAATTATTTTCTTTCGCCAAAATTAAAATATTTGTTTCAACTGTGGCATTTTCAAATATTTGCATCCCAGCAAAGTCAATTAATACTTTAGGATTGGTTTTTGTAGCAAAAAAACGTCTTGTTTCTAGACCAGATTCATTTCTCATCCATTTGTTTGATGTTATATAGCACAAGTGTCCTTTGTCTTTTAACAGATTCCAACCTTGTTCATAAAACAGACTAAATATATCTCCAGATCTATTATATGTCTCAAAGCCACTTCCTTGATACATATTTGCCAGGAGTCCTTCATTCGCTTGTAATTGAATATATGGTGGGTTTCCGATCATAATATCGAAGCCACCATTCTCAAACACATCACTAAACCAAGTGTGCCAAAGGAAAAATTCAGAATTATCTGCTATATCAATACCAGACAAGTCAATATTGTATGAAAGAGTATTGATTTGCTGCTGAACTATTTCACGCATTTGCTGTCGCAAGTTTTTCTTTTTCTGCTTGTTAGTCTCACGGAAATACTCACGTCGTAAACCAATAACTTGACGTCGCAAGACATCAACATCATCCTCAAAAAAAGACATTTGAATTGGGCCTTCAACTTTCTTCTTAGTATGCATGATAGTGCTAAGATCAAAGCCGTTATACTGTTCCAACAAAGAATTACCCCTCATAATCTTAAAGTCCATATTAGGAAGAGTATTAGGAGTTTGTTCGTCAATAATAAGAGAAAGCCAGAAGCGAAGACGTGCAATATCAACGGCACCTTTCTCTATATCGACTCCATATATAGAATTTTGGATAATATCCTTCTTTATTTCGGCAGGTGATTTACCCTCATTAAGGCCTTCGATAGCCATACGGCAGTCGAAAAGTTCTTTTAGCAATCCCATGGGGAATGCACCAGAACCAATAGCCGGGTCGCATATCTTGACCTCACGGAGTTTCTTGTCGATTTTAAACACATCCGCTGGCCGCAATTCGTTTACTTCGTGAGTTGTTACAAATTGTCGATAAGACTCTTTGGCTTCCTCATCTGCATCTGTTTGCAAATAGGCAATAAGACTCTCGCGGCACATGTATTGAACAATCTCTTTTGGCGTGTAGAATGCACCTTTGTCTTTATTATCTTCCAACAGGTTTTCGAAAATGCGCCCAAGCATCTCAGGATCAATACCTACCTCAGCATCATTAGGGTCATTCTCGTCAATAGTAAAGTTGTACTGATTAAAGAAGTCAAAAAGGTCTGCAAAATAATCAGCAGGAAATACCGATTTAGGTGAATCTGTCGCTTCGCGTTCAAAAAGGCCTCCATTTAGATATGGTATTTTGATAGCACCCTTCCTTTCTGCAATTGAATATGATTGACTCCAATCTCCAGCAAGGTCATCAATGCGTTCATTATTGAGATCCTCAAACATAGGTTCGAGTATGTCATCAAGATAGTTTGCTTTCTGTTCATTACTACAACTATCATACAGATTCATCATAAACTTGAGATCGCCGTCGCCCCATTCTTTGTCAACAGGAACACCCATCCATCCTTTCTTTTGAAGGAAGTGAAGAAACACTATTCGTCCTAGGAGTTTCTTAACGTAGTCGCGGATTGTCTTGTCCTCCCACTTAGAGAACTCTTCACCAAAATAGTTTCTATCATTTTTGTTATCATAAACAAACTGGCAGAAGTGCTCGTAATGAGATTTGTATGTATTGAAGAACTCTTTAGAAAGCGCCTCTACAGAGAATGCTTCAGTTATATCACCTATTGCTATCTCACATTTCTTGCTAAGCAGATTGGCAAAGCGCTGTGCTGCAGTCTTACACACTTGATTTTTACCAAATAGATAGGTAAAACGCTTCGAGTTAGTGCTATCATTTTGGTCTTTACCAACAAACTTATAGCTGAATCGCCATTCCCATTTTGCATCATCGTAATGAAAAAGCATGAAAGCACCTGACTGATTATTAAGAGTACGAGTTATAAGTTGTAGTATGCCCTTTCGATTACGTGATAGCAGGCGACGCTTACTTACAGTGATATCATAAACATAGATAGGACGTATACCACCCTGTACTTTAAGAGTACCAAGCTTCAAGATGCGTTCAAGACCACTTTCTTTTGCAAGTTTTTTGAGATTCTCGTCAGATTTTTCAATTTCGTCGTAATACTCAAGTTCATCGGGATCTTCGTTAAGACAGTCTATCATATCATCAATATTCTCTACTGCCTTAAAGTTATCACCAAAGATAGGTTTGATGATGACATCAATAAATGAAGCGAAACCAGGATAGTCGCTTTGGAAATATTCTTGGAATTGAATCATAGTTTTGTATTACAATTTATAAAGAGCCATATAAACCTCTCCCTTGCCCACTTCGTCTTGTAATCGTTGGTCAAGATTTTGTAGTTTTGACTGAATGTAGTCTTCTATCTCAGTGTCGGACAATGGGAATAATTCCGGGTTCTCAATATTAAGATATTTACCGATTCTCATGATGCAATTACATATGTCAAGATTTCCTCTATCGACTAACTCTCTAGCTTGTGATAGCAAGTCAATAGCCTTAGCAGAAAGATTGGGATACTTATCTGTAATTGCGACAATAGTATTACGAGCATCACTCTGTTTGCTTTGTGCCCTACGTATCCGTAAAGAATCAAACTCACGAGTAAAGGTGCGTATTGCTCTGCGTTTAATCTCGTCGATTCCTTCTGGTAAGTCTGTACTTACAGCAGATACACCAGAATTTAAACGAGCAAGCATATCTTCTATAGATATCATCTTTCTTTCACCGTTTGCATCAGTAGCAACAAACATTCCTGTAGTCTTTTTATTGCGAATAACAAAGAGTGATTCTTTTATCTCGCCTGTTGTAGCAACTTCAAGACCTGTTTCCTTCTTGTTGATAACATCATAACGATGAGGATTTGCCTTCTTGTATTCGCGAAGTTCAAAAAGATACTTCATCATAGGCGACTCCTCACCATTTACAAACTTACTGAAGTCTTGATCGTAATGCGTCAGTTCCTCTGCTGTACTGAACACCTGAGCATCCTCTCCAAAGAGGGTATGGAAAGACTGAAGCTTAGCGAAGGCACGCTCGAAGAGTTTTATTCTCTTATTGCCTTCATCGCATGGCATGAAGTTATAAATATAGATATATTTCGAATCAGAGCCAATACGGTTCACACGTCCTATACGTTGCATTAATTTTGTAGAGTTCCATGGGGTATCATAATTGATGATAGTATAGGCTCGATGCAGGTTAACGCCCTCGGCAAGCACATCTGTACTAATGATAACCTGATAATCATCCTTCTGCAATTCCCCATCCTTCTTACCAAAGTTTGCATCAAAATTTTCACGAATAACCTGCTGCATCTCTTTAAGATTCTTGGCGGTAATGCAAAGAGGCTTTCCGATTTCCTCTTCTACAACTTCTGCTACACTTTCCAAAGTATCAGCTGATTCTGTAAAGATAACAAGTTTCTTCGTTGGCTCTGACTCAGGCAGAATATTTCGCAACTCTTTACGGAAACGAGTCTTCTTGGGGTCAGACTTGGTAGCATTCCAACGATTGACAAGTGACTGGAGTATATCGCGGTCATGACGTAACAATTTGATAAATTCTTCATTAAAATCATCAATTACGTACTCTGCATTGCTTTGTTTGTCATTACGCCCTTCCTTATTAAGCTTTTCTATTTTCGCTCTGATATTATTTGCAATGATATTCCAATCGTTATGACCTTCAAACTCCTTATTAACATCGAATTTAGGACAGATAAAGATGACGCCATTCTCCCACATCTTTATCATATTATTAGTGTATTGTAAAAGATTGCTCAACGACTTGGTGAAAGCATCTTTAGAACTCTCCAAACGCTTAACAAGGAGAATTCGCATGATAGTAGCCAACTGGTTAGCAATACGATCAGTATCCAACGAACCTTTACCACGATAGCGTTCCTTGTTATCATCCTTAGATAGATACTGTATAGCTCGATATCTGTAGTAGCCTAAGGCATTTGCAGGAAAAAGTTCACCTGCCTCTATATCAGGAGCTATACACTCCATCGTATCCTTAAAAAGTACTGCCAGCTCTTTATTAAGCTGATATTCTAGTGCAATAGGTGGAACGACATCAGGAAAAACAAGTGTATTCTCGTCATACATTTTCACATCAGTACGAGTACGACGTACGAGTATTTGATCAAGCACATTGGTTCTAATCTCTGTTGAGATAGCCTTTAGTTCCTCTTTACGCTCTTCTGGAGTTAATGTAATTTCCTCTCCGCTAACAGGATCCTTTTTAGTACCCTTCATCACTGCTTTGTATCGAAGACTTATACCTGCGAAAAAATGTTCCAGATTCCTAGCATCACTATCAAGAGTGCATGCATTACGCGAACGTTCAAATAGATATATCTGGTTTCGCAAATCATTAGGAGCGTTGTTCTGCGGTGTTGCAGAAAGCAAACCTACATATGGTTGTGGAGCAACTATAGAAATATCCCCTATAAGTTTATCCAGCTTTTTGTACATTTTGGTTTCACTATTGCGGAACTTGTGACTCTCATCAACTAATATTAGACCATAATTTACCTGTTCTATCTCTTCGTTCAAGTCATCGTCATCGTATTCATCCTCATCGTCATCTACAAGATTACCAATACTACCCGTAGTAATGAAGGTGACATGTGGTCCAATTTTGTCATTGCTATCTTTGTCAAAATCTGCAATGGTTTCTTCCCACCCCTTTTTGATGGCAGGTGGAGTCACAATAAGTACTTTATGCTCACGACTATCTTTATCTGGTAATGAAAGGAAATGTTTGATAAGCATTGTACCTACGACTGTTTTGCCAAGACCTACAACATCAGCAAGCATGAAACCATTATGCTTCTGCATGATGTTATAGCATTGGGTGACTGCTTCTATCTGGTATTGTAATGCTGTATATCTGTTAGGAAGGTAGTTCTCAATTTTCTTGGAAGTGTCAACATCTACGATATCACCAAAGCGAGTTTGCAGGAACTTTATATATAATTCGTATGGAGTAAGCGGTGTGTTTGTATCTTCCTTTGGTTGGGGGGCTGGAACATTAATATTGGGGCCCATCTTTGATTGGGTTATCTGGAGAAGGAACTCTTTTTCCCATGAAACAGAGTCTTTCCATTTTTCTTCGAACCACTGCAAATGCGTCTTATCTTTCGTGTTATTATCAGTATTGATAATGTCTCTGGCTTCAATTTCTAATATATTCAATTCCGAATTCTCTTCCATACCCGGACGGGTAAGGTTTGAGCTTCCAATGATACCATACCCCACAGCGCGATCTTCTCCATCCAATCCTTTAAATATGTAGCATTTGGAGTGGAGAAATTGATCCTTCAACTCTCCTTCTGGGTTATATATATGAATCTGGAATTTTTCATTGTCCTCATCTTCCAGATTATCAACCAACATTTGAACAACCTTGACATATTGTTCTTGTGCATGTAAATCATCAAGTTCTACACGCCAAGTCTGTTCTTGTTTGTCATACTTCCCTTTTGTATAACTCTCTGCATCGGAGGTATATAAATATGGATCCTTTCCAATAAGCAGTCGAAATCTACTGCAATCACGAGAAAGGAATTCTTCCAGTTCATCATAAATGAGCAATGTGCCACGCAAATCCCAAAAGCCTGTAGCAATACAAACTTCTGTAACGTTTTCATCATGAAGGCAGGCTCTGATAACCTCAGACATTTTGTAGCCATTATCAGAGTTATCAACAAGAGTCCTTCTAAGTTTCATATACTCCATACTTATAGCTTTTATGCACCAGTAATTATTGGCGCATAAAAACGGATCCAAACAACAAAGACACAGAAAAAGCGTGGACGCTCATCTGTGTCTTAGGTTGTTGCAGGACCCGTTTCACCAGAAGAGTTGAGCCCACGCCATAAGCGCAGACATCAACTGGTCATTCATTGGTGAAACTATCTTATAAAGCTTGCAACATTTAAGACACACCGAATAACTGCTAATGCTGTTATTATTTTACCCTCAAAAATCATACCGGCACCTCCTCTGAGGCTCTGGGGCTGAGGAATTTACATCCTCACAGCCTTCTGCCGTAGCAGCGTCGGGTTACGACGATTAGCCAGTACTTGATGGCAAAGGTACAAAAAGTTTTGTGAAAAACACAAGAATGGGGCTAAAAAATGCAATATAAAAGAAAAAAGTCCCAAAATATTTGGAACTTATTGAAAATGTTCTTGCTTTTTTGCAAGCGGCAGAGTTGAGCGCTTATCTTTGCAGCGTGAAAGGAACCTATTTAAGATGGGAGCCCCGGTTGGTCCGGCAAGCAAGGCCATTAAAGCGGAGTTCCTTTTTCAAAGTGACTCAGAACTCAGAACTCAGTTAAAAATTCGGACCATGATCGGAAAGGTATAAAATGAAATAATAATATTATAATAATAATAAATTATTAATAATATATATTATTAATAATTTAACTTCAAAACAGCTTTTAACGGGGGTGGGCTATTTTAGAACTGAGTTCTGAGTTCTGAGTCCACTTTTGCCAAAGTTATATTTTAACAATTCATTAACAATTAATATTTCATTATATGAAGAAAATTTCGTACCTTTGCATTGTCGAGATAAAGATAGAGATGATGCTCCCGCGCGAGGAAAAAGATTCTCCCACGTGCACTAAGAAAATCTCCCACACGTGGCCGCAAAATCAACATCGGAATTGAGACAAGTAAAATGTAAAAATGTAACAATTAAAAAATTTAACAACAACACAAAAACAAAATTAGAATTATGGCATTGAAAGTTAAAGCACAGGAAAAGTTGCAGAAGATTGGCAAGTATGAGGGCACTTATCGCT
>JAEEGK010017518.1_pt1 | contig 15611 bp, 23 predicted proteins | sample 8958771 | NCBI WGS metagenome assembly JAEEGK01 (sample SAMN16246547, study PRJNA631951) | gut metagenome | biome: gut microbiome; feature: rumen; material: SC-attached | host: Bos | place: Iran: Karaj | collected 2018-10
TAGCGGTAACGGTATCAGTAACCGTCAATTCACTTGTATGTTTAAGACCAATTTCTATCATTCTTCTTAAAGTATCGTAATAATTGGCTACAAAGGTAGCACTTATTCATTGATTTTTCGTAACTTTACACGCAAATTTAGTATGTTTTGTGATATGATAGACCAGATTATTGACTTCAATAAGAGTTTCGTAGAGCAAAAAGGCTACGAGAAGTATCTGACCGACAAGTATCCCGACAAGAAACTGGCGGTACTGTCTTGTATGGACACCCGATTAACCGAACTGCTCCCTGCGGCGCTCGGTCTGAAGAATGGTGATGCTAAGATTATCAAGAACGCTGGAGGTTTGGTTATTTCGGCTTTCGACTCAGCCATGCGTAGCCTGATAGTGGCCATTTATGAACTGGGCGTACAGGAGATTATGGTGGTCGCGCACTCGCATTGCGGAGCCTGCCACATGAGTTACGACCACTTCCATCATGAGATGATTGCCCGTGGTGTGACGGATGAAACGCTTGACACCATCCGTAAGTGTGGCATTGACCTTGACCAGTGGCTAGAGGGATTCAAGGACACACCGACCTCCGTCCGTAAAACTGTTGAGACCATAAAGACCCATCCGCTGGTGCCGAAGGATATAGTTGTTCGTGGGTTTATCATTGACTCAGAAACAGGAGCATTAAAAGAAATACAATGAAGTACATTGCCTTTACATTCATATTTGTGGCTTTGTCTTTATGCTCATGCAAAAATAACAAGGTGAATGACACACAGTCCTCTGAAATGCAAACGGGAGATACGCTAAGAACCATTACGGAAGAAATGGCTTTTGAGGGTGTGAACAACTACTGCCATAAGGAATATGACTGGAGCGTAGCAAAGGACAATCCCGACATCATGTATGTGCAGATGGGCAAAGAGACCGATTCTGCGTATCAAGTGGTATTCCGCAGCTATACTGGGGCATTCGTGAATTTTTATGTCAATAAGACAAGTGGCACAACGAGAATGGAAGAGTATGTTCCAACCCTTGATATCAGAAACGAGGCAGGGAGTATTGATATATTTGATTATTTAGAGCAAAAGAAATGAAAAAGAGGAAAACATGGATATGGGTGCTTGCCGCCATCTTTTGTATTAGCTCCGCTTGCATAACTACTTGCTGTAGCAGCAGTGATGATAATCCTGTTGTTGAGACGCAGCAGCCCACCATACAACGCATCCAGGAGCGTGGCGAGTTGCTGGTAGGAACCACGGGTGACTATCGACCTCTCTCATACCGCGAGGCCGAGGGCAACTATTGGGGCTTCGGCATTGAGATGGCTGAAAAGATTGCCGAACGTATTGGCGTTGGCATCGAATATGTGCAGACTTCTTGGCCTACGCTGACAGCCGATGTGCTGACAGAACCGCAGACCTTTGACCTCGCCATCGGTGGCATTACCATTACCGACACACGTAAGGAGACGATGCTAATGAGTGACGGCTATCTGGCTAACGGCAAGACCATCCTATGCCGCTCAACAGAGGCAGACCGTTACAAGACATTAGCTGACATCGACAAGCCCGAAGTGACAGTTATGGTGAATCCCGGTGGACTGAACGAGAAGTTTGCCAACGAGAACCTGATTCACGCTAACATAGTCGTTCACCAGAAGAACGAGGAAATACCTACACTTGTTGCTGAAGGTGCAGCCGACGTGATGATAACGGAGATAACAGAGGCTCCCTATTATGTGCAGACTGATGCCCGACTTGCCGCCCCACTATTGAACGCCCCCTTTACTCACGGAGAGATTGGTGTGCTGATGCAGAAGGGACAGGACGATCTCCTCGCCCTTGTCAACTCCGTCATTGCTAAAATGAAGGCTGACGGAACCCTCCGACAGCTCCATGAGAAGTACGGATTAATATATGCGTATTAAGAATAATTTGGAAATTTACACTGTAAAGTAGAAGATGATTAGCAAGAATTACGAAGATGAGTGAGCGATGAAGTGGACTGTATTATCAGATAATCGAAGCAATGATTGCTGTCTATCCACAGAGCATGGACTGTCAATCATCTTGCAAACAGAGCGGCACAAGATCTTGCTTGATACAGGAGCGAGTGACGTGTTTATCAAAAACGCACAGCTGTTGGGTATGGATCTCAACGATGTTGACTATATTTTCATTTCTCATGGTCACAGCGACCATGCAGGTGGCTTACGATACATATTAGAGCATAATAGACAGGCAAAAGTCATCATCTCGCCCGATGCCATGAGTGGAAAGTTCTTTTCTAAACGAGGGAATCTACATAGTATTACTACGGAGTGGCCGGAGATAGACGATACCAGACTCCTTCTGGTAGACCAGACCTGTGAGATAGCAGAAGTTCTCCATGTTATTGCCCATATCCCTCAGATTCACTCGATGCCCAAGGGGAATCAGAATCTTTATGTTCAGGATGCCCACGGAGATTATATCCACGACGATTTCCGTCATGAGTTGGCTCTGTATATCGATGGCCTGCTATTCACGGGCTGTGCTCATAGTGGACTGGAGAACATCCTTGCAGCCTGTCCTTGGTCTGTTCATAGCGTTGTAGGTGGTTTCCACTTGCTCGATGGACAAGAGACAGAGGAAGAACTGGCAGCTTTGACTCAAAGGCTGAAAGAAAGATATTCTGAAACACGATTCTATACCAGCCATTGCACAGGAGACCATGTGTTTGATGTGATGAAGAGCGTGATGGGTGAACAGCTGCAGCCATTCTGTGCTGGTACATTAATAACAGCGGAGAAATGATACTATGAATCCGATAGCCATCCGACTTCTCAACCAACAGCTGGTTGCGCCTCAGTTCAGTGACCCTGCCGAGGTGGTCAGCTATATGGGCGCCACACAGGCACAGGAGTACCGCATGATGCGGTGGGCTGTGGAGATGCGGACGCGCAGGCCGTCGGCGAAGGCATTCAAACAGGCTTTCGACAGTGGGAGGATTATCCGTCTGCACCTGATGCGAGGCACGTGGCAGCTGGTGGCCGCTGAGGACTACTGGATGATGATTGGCCTTTGTGCGCCCAAGGCCATCGCTGTTACGAAGGGCTGGATGAGCAGCAACAAAATCAGCATTCCTGACGAGGAACTGATGCGCGTCCGTGACATCCTTGCACAGTCGGCTGCCGACTTGGGGAGTGCGACGAAAGAGGATTTGGTACGTGCTTTGGCGGAGAAAGACATAAGTTTAGATGACCATCGGCTGTCGTACCATATCCGTATGGCCGAGATGTCGGGCACCCTCTGTAGTGGCGAACTGTTGCCGATGAAAGCCACTTACGCACTTGCTGCCGATAAAGTGAAGCCAATGGCAAAGATGGATAAGGACGATGCCTTGATACGGTTTACTCGTAAATACTTTCAGAGCCGTCAACCCGCCACCTTGGAGGATTTCGTCTGGTGGTCAGGCTTGAACATCAGTGACTGTCGGAGAGGAATTGCACTTCTGGGCGACACTATTCATATGGAGAAGTGGAAGGGTAGGGAGTTCTACTTGACCGATGATTGCCGCACAAGAGGCTTCAGGAAAGGCAAGTTTCTCCTGATTCCTCCTTACGACGAATACCTTATTAGTTATAAGTCCCGTGATATCGTGCTCCCTCTTGAACACCGACATCATGCCCACAACAACAGCGGCATCTTCCAGCCCGTCATCGCTTATGACGGAACCATCTGCGGTAACTGGTCACCATTTAGGGATGACTGTCAGGTGAGTTTCTTTGAAGATGGCTTTGAAACGGATAGTGTTAAAGAGTCGTGGAAGGCGTATAAGAATTATCGTGAGAAGTAACCTGCCATGGAGAAGATCAAGTGTACCATAGAGCGAATCACGTTCCAGAATCCTGAGAATGGCTATTCCGTCCTTCAGACCACTATTAAGGGCTACAGGGAGGAACAAACTGTTGTCGGCATCTTCCATGAGGTGACAGTGGGTGCTGTCCTTACCGTAGAGGGGAACTGGCGCGTTGACAAGCGTTATGGCAGACAGTTCGCAGCTGAGAAGTGGACTGAGGAACTTCCGGCAGATATCATCGGTATTGAGTTCATAGAAAAGGCTTATCATAACCAGTGGATGAGATTTTATGAACTCTTTGATGTTCAAATGACCGACCGTGAAGCCGACCTCGACAGAGCCAGGAATAAACTGCATGGACTCATTGAGACGATGACCTATGTACTACAACAGGCAAAACAGCAGGGCAAGACAGATAAGAAGGCAGAGTATTTCACAGAGAAGGAACTACCCCAGCTCAATGGTACTTTTATTCAGTTTCTGGAGTGGGCTAAGTCCGATGAGTTCTGGTCTGTTCGTAAGAAGGATGAAAGGCAAAGAGCAGCTGAAATCAAGGCAGAAATGCTAAAGGAGCAGAAAGAAATAATCAGGCTTATCAAGGAATGTGAGTACAGGGCCGAAGAAGAGCTGCAGATAGCCCAGACGGTACTGAACAATATAGAGACGAAATTATAACACCGAATGGCGCAGGCATTGGTTACTTATTCAGTACGGGATGTATCTAGAAGTTTCCGAGGTTTCATGACTACGCCGAATATAGCTGATGCTGTTAGATACTGCTGCCTGTGATGGGTGGCAGTATTTTTATGGCATAAAAAGAGCCTGACCTTTCGATCAAGCTCCTGTCTGATAGAGGATGTCCCAATTTCTATTGACCATTTCTGGCGTTATTAAATCCTTCAGTCTTACGACATGAAGCATCCTCTATAATGTTGTAAGAGGATGTGGCAGGTGAATTTTGGGGACAATCTTTCGATTGGTATAGAATTTAATCCCCCCTTCCTTACGGTTTAGGGCATCCTCTTATGGTGTTGAGGGATGTAGCCGTTTGAGAAAGATCACCTTTCGGTGCCTACAAAATCCACCTCGCCTTGCGGTTGGAGGCATCCCTCATGCTGGTAGAGGATGGTGGCTGTTCCCTGTCATTCACCTTTCGGTGTCTCACGTGGTTCCTCCAGCCTTACTGGTTAGGAGCATCCTCTTGTATTTCGGATGCAAAGGTACAAAAAAAAACTGAGAAAAAGGCATAAATTGAACGAATTTTTAGTTTTTTGATGCTAAAGGAACTGCATAATTACATATATCAGTCGTTAATATATGATTTCGTTGTCATGTCATAGTATAGTGCCTCCAACTCAGCCAAAGTTAGTTTCTCCACAGAATGCTCGATGATTCTGATAAGTTCATCACGCCGTCCTTCATCGGACTGGCTAAAACGATTCATGTATGCCATTTTCTATAATATCAAGTGTTTCATAGGGTGACCACCCCATTGGTTATCATTCACGTATTGGAAGCCCACGGAGGTGTATAATGCCTCGCCGATGGGATTGTCCTTATCTACTAAGAGTCCGACACGCGGCAAACCCAAAAGATTGGCCCGTTCCTTGGTAGCCAACAGCAGCTTGCGGGCAATGCCCTGACAACGATATTCAGGGAGCACGGCCAAGGAATCAAGATACAGTTCGCCTGCCTGCGTCTCATCATCCATTCCCGAATGGTCCTTGCCGATTTGTTCTTTGGCAGCCTCAATAAAGGCTCGACGAAGTTCATGCAGACATCCACCATCATAGCTGACGGAAATGCCAACAACCTGTTCAGCATCCATTGCTACCAAGGTATTTTGATAGCTGTACTGCGAATCTTCGCGCTCGACAAGTATCGTCATCATCTTGCGGAAATCCTCTAGCCCGTAGCCCTCGCCACAAAAATACAGGCAACAGTCATCTGTCATGGCCGTCATTATCAGGCGGGCAATCTCTGCTGCCAGGTTTTTCGTTGCTTCTCGAACCTCTATCATTCTTTCTTTTTCTTAGCGTTAGCATTGAGTTTCATAATTTCGCCCCAGCGCGTGGTCGGCGACGGACTCTTGAAATCGTGCTTGATGGCATTAGCAAATACATCAGCCTTTCCCTTTCCATCTTTCTTAGTATATTGCTGGGAACCGAGGACGATAGTCTCGCTTCCATGCATTCGGTTAATCCTGTCTACCACCTCGTCAAGCCGCTTCATTTTCTGGAACTGTTCAGCATTGATGTCGAAGAGATCTTGCTGAATGGGAGAGTCGGCACCGATGCCCATGACGATGACTCCGGCTTTCTTGTACTGGTATCCCTGACGATAGATTTTCTCAAGGACTTGGTTCGCGGTCTGCGTAATGGTTATAGTGGAACTTGTCGGGGTGATTAGACGCTGCTCCTGAAAGTTCCAGTACTGTGGCAAGTCTTCACGGAAAGCGTTTGTGTTCAGAAATACGCCGACGATAGAGGCTACTGTGTTCTGCATTCTCAGCTTCTCGGCACAGCGGGCGGCATAGTTCGAGACGTGGGTACGCAAAGTTTCTATATCACCAATCATCCCGTTGAAAGAGCGGCTGGTACAAATGCTTTTCTTCTTCGCCAGTTCCTCATTTGGCACTACATCCTCGCCATTCAACTCCTGCCACGTGCGGACGATGTTGATGTTGTTGAACGTCAGCCGTATCCAGTCCTTGTGGTGCTGTGCAAAGTCATAGGCAGTGTGTACGCCGAGGGCTTGTAATTTGGCAGCATAGCGTCTGCCGATGCCCCAGACTTCATCTATAGGGTAAAGCTTCAGGGCTTTGATGCGCTTCTCGTCGGAGTCTATCATGCAGCAATGCCTGTAGCCCTGATACTTCTTCGCAAAGTGTGAGGCCATCTTAGCCAATGTCTTGTTCGGAGCCAGTCCGATGCTGACAGGCATACCCACATATCGCTTTATCTTTTTGTGCAGGTTCTCACCCCATTGCTTCAAGTCCAGATGATTCATACCGTCAAGATAGACGAAGCATTCGTCGATGGAATATCTGAAATAGGCAGGAACCTCTTGGGCAATAAGGCTCACGATACGACCTGTCAATTCTCCATAGAGTTCATAGTTCGAGGAGAATACTGCAATCTTTGTATTGGGGAATTGCTGGGCCAATTGATAGTACGGTGTTCCAGCCTTAATTCCTAAAGCCTTGGCCTCATTTGAACGGGCAACTATACATCCATCGTTGTTCGAGAGGACTACCACTACAGCATGTTCCAAATCTGGCCGGAATACCCTCTCGGCCGAGACATAACAGTTGTCTGCGTCTATGATGCCGTACATATCAGAACCTTCCTAAAACCTCAATCACCTTTACCCAGTCCGTCTCTGCATCGAAGCCGAACTTGTCATCAATTCCCACGTTGAAATAAAGCTTCACCTCGAAGTTCTGGAAACTCGTCTTTCCCACTTCAGGATTCTCGTTGGCGTAGTCGAAACGGATGCCCTCCTCTGCAAAACGGCTTCTGTATATAGCCATCTGCTCATCGTAGCATCCGCTCCAGAGAATCATGCAGATGTCATCACGGTTGGTCATCAGCTGCAAGGCCTCACGGGCATAGGGATAGTAATCGTAGGTCTCCTCATTCTCATAACAGGCCCGCAGGATCGTGTCGTGAATATCCACCACGACGTAGATTTTCTCCCAGTTCTTTTCCTTCTTACGGTTGAAAGCAACCTCAAATGCCTTTCCAATATCCATCGTTCTTAATCTTCGTCCTCCTCAACTGCAACATATTGAGCATTGTGCTCTTCAACCATCTTCATAACCAGTTCATCAGAGCCTTCTCTTTTGGAAATCTCTCTGCAAATGGACTTTATCGTCTGCTTGTTGACAGGTCGTTTTACAGTCTTGTACCAAGAGAGAAACTCTGTAATATCAGCCTCGCTGGTGAGGTCATAGGCAGAATTGAACCTGCTGCCATTGCTTTTAAGCATATTCATGAACTTCTTGCTTAGTTTCCTGTACATGCTTTCTTCCTGAAGACGTTCCTGTTTAAGTTTATTCTGCTCTTTCCTCTCACTGCTTTTCAGCTGGTCAATCTCACTCAATGCCCTTTTATGCTCTTTGGACAGTTCCTTAAAGAGTTTTTCATCATCCTTGAACTCAGGATTCTCTGTCTTTTCTTGAATATAGGTATTATATAAGCTGAGATTATGATTGAAGACCTTCATTAGCCGATCACTGGTCAACACAATCCTGACGGCTTCCCTTATCTGACTGTTCAAAGGCTTCCTTTGCACAGCCATATCCCAGAAGATCCTATTGATATCGTCTGTTGATTCCAAACTCGTAATGCCGATGGAGGCCAGAAACTCTTTGGCTTTCTTTCTGGCGGTCTTGTCAACTTTCTCTTCTTCGATTTCTTTGTCGGGCAGGAATGGCTGCAGTTCATTATCTGAATAGGATGGAAACGTGCAAATCATCCATGCCTGCTTACGTTCAATCCAATCATAAACGGAATCTATGAATCTGGCAGCCTTACGCTTGTCCTTACAGTTAGCCTCTATATAAGCTGATTCAAATTCAAACAATGCTTCATAGAAGATGACGCTCAGCATGTCAGTATCAAGAGCCGTATTGATGGTATGTTGATTGGGCTTATTACCCTCACCGTAAGGAAAAAGAATACCAGCTGCAGTCAGTTGCTTCTTGACCATGTTCTTAGCCATTACCTCTACAGGCTCGCCATCCATCCTAACCTTTACTACCACAGGTCTATGCCCATAGGCTCTTAGAAGGTCTATGAGATATAACTTGGCACTCTCAAATCTATTATCCATTACCATCAAAAGTTAATATGCGTCTCACCATCCCATGTCGTATCACAGGTTATTGTTATACGGAACGAGGCAGATTTAATGTTTGCTTGGATCTTCGGGTATAATGAATGTTCTTTAGATTCAGGGTACTCGGTAGTGAAGTCATTAACCTTTGTGGAGAACAATTTAACACTATCCCAAGTCACGGCAGGAAGTCCACATGATTCGACATAAAATCCTTGCATTTCAGGGTAGCCTTCACCTACAACTTCTTTCTCACAACCAATCGCCATAAAGCAAATGGCAAACAAGAATAGTAATTTCTTCATATCTTTTCTAATGTCCTAATCACGTGAATCACTACTCCCCAAACCTCGAAATACTCAGGGGTGTCAATCTTGAATACCGGGTACTCATCGTTCGCAGGACGCAGTTCGATATAGCCCTCGTCTTTATGGGTCAGATCCAGGTACTTCATCGTGAAGCCTTCACCACCCCACCAAGCGACGACTATTGAGCCATCGCGTGGCTGAACAGCCCTGTCGATTATCACACGGTCGCCGTCGAAGATGCCAGCGTCTATCATTGAATCCCCCTCGACATCACCGTAGAACGAAGCTTCTGGATGTTTGATGTAATCGCGGTTGAAGTCCAGCGTTTCGTGCGAGTAGTCAATGTTAATCGGAAATCCCGCTGCAACCTCCGCATGTTCCAGCTCCAGTTTGGTGTCAAATACACCTTTGATTATCTTGATGTTACCCATAAATCCTAATAATTCTCAATTTCAGGCACAAATTTACGCATTATTATTCATATTTCGCCTTAAATGACTAAATTTGCAACATTATTTAGGAGAATTGTAGTGAAAGAGATTAATTATAAGGACATGAAGTTCATGAAATAATAAATAAGATAAATGTTATGGCTACAAAGATTGCATTTTTCGACGCAAAGAGTTATGACCGTGAGAACTTCAACAGTACTAACGGCGAGTTTGGTTTCGACATCACGTACTACAAGGAGCGGCTGAGCCTGAATACGGTGTCGCTGACGAAAGGCATGGATGCCGTGTGCATCTTCGTCAATGCCGAGTGCGACTACCGTGTGATAGAGCGCTTGAAGGAGAACGGGGTGAAGATCATTGCCCTGCGCTGTGCAGGCTTCAACAACGTTGACATCAAGGCGGCACGCGAGGCGGGCATCAAGGTGGTTCGCGTCCCAGCTTATTCGCCCCATGCTGTGGCTGAATATGCTGTTACGCTGATGCTCGCCCTGAACCGCAAGGTGTATCGCTCGGTCTATCGCACCCGTGAAGGCAACTTCCGCTTGGGAGGGCTCATGGGCTTCGATATGTATGGCAAGACGGCAGGCATCATCGGCATGGGACGCATCGCCAAGGAACTGATTAAGATCCTTCGCGGCTTCGGCATGAACATCCTTGCATACGACCTCTATCCAGACGAAGCTTTTGCCAAGGAGTATCAGGTAAAGATGGTGACGCTTGACGAGCTGTACGAAGGTTCTGACATCATCTCGCTTCACTGTCCGCTGACGGAAGAGACCAAGTTCATCATCAACAGTGACAGCATCACGAAGATGAAATACGGCGTGATGATTATCAACACCGGGCGCGGCAAACTCATCAAGACAGAAGACCTCATCAACGGCTTGCGCTCGCATCAGGTGGGTTCAGCAGCCCTCGATGTGTATGAGGAGGAAGCTGACTATTTCTACGAGGATCGCTCAGACAGGATGATCGATGATGACAAGCTGGCTCTGCTGCTGATGATGCCGAACGTCATCGTGACCTCCCATCAGGCTTTCTTCACCAAAGAGGCCACCCACAACATCGCAGTCACGACGCTCCAGAACATCCGTGATTTTGAGGAGGGGAAAGAGCTGGTAAATGAAGTGAAATAGTGTCTGTACTGATCTGAGATTGCCCTGTATCATGTAAATCGTTCAATAAAAAACTATGCCCAAGGAACGAAACAAGGCTGATGGCTATCGTGAGAAGGCTTACGAGGGCGACACCAAGGCGATGAATAACCTTGGGGTCTGCTATGAGCGTGGCACTGGCGTGAAGGTCAGCCTTGAACTGGCGTTCGAGTGGTATATGAAGGCTGCGGAGCTGGGAGATGTCTATGGTTGCTTCAACGTCGGCGAGTGCTACTATCACGGTAAGGGCGTAGAGCAAGATGCGGTAAAGGCCTTCGAGTGGTACATGAAAGCCGCCGACAAGGGTGACATGCAGTCGCAGGTGAACGTGGCCAATGCCTATTACCTTGGCGATGGAGTCGAACAAGATCACCATAAGGCTTTCCTCTGGTATCGTGAAGCAGCCTTCCAAGGACATGTACTAAGCCAGAAGAATGTAGGTGCAGCCTATTGGAATGGCGACGGTGTGGAGAAGAATTTGGAGGAGTGTGCTTTTTGGTATGAACTGGCAGCCAATGGCGGCGATGCTCAGGCACAGTTCGCCACAGGCTGGTTTCTGATGACTGGCACAGGCGTACCCGTCGATGAAAAGAAAGGCCTGAAGTGGATTCACAAGGCCACCTTCCAAGGCTATCAGCCCGCGATTGACTATTGTAAGGAACATGGGTACAAATGGTATTAATAGTATGATAACCATCGACACGACAAATATGTGTTCGCACCTGCAACGCAAGCTATTCGAAGAGGATGGTATCTATCATTCTCTATGGATAGCCATGCAGGATGATCCAGAATTAACAGCCGCAGTCCGCTCTCGCCAGCTACACATCTACCGCAATTGCAAAAAGGTATTGGTGCTGGCAGGCAAGTCTGCACCAAAGATTATCAGAGAGGACGCGATTTGTGAGCTTTTACAAATTGAGCGAATCAAGTGGATGGAGCAACGTTTCAATAATGCCTTGGCTGCCATCAAAGATGAGTCTGCTGCTTCGTTGAAGGCTATCAAAGAGGATGTTGCCGAACTCAGCAAATACTATGGTAGTGAGTTGTGGAAACTGGACTTTGCTGCTGATGAAGCAGGGAATCTTCCCCCAGACCTCAAACGCGGAGTACTCTCAGAAGATGGTATTTGGAATCTGCTCTCTGACTATCGTGAAATTCAAAAGAAAAAGCAATGATAGCAAACGCTCTGCTATATTATCTGATAGTCATCAACATCGTGACCTTCCTGGTCTATGGCATTGACAAGTGGAAGGCCAAGCAAGGCAGCTGGCGCATATCGGAAGCTACCTTGCTGATATTGGCAGTTATTGGTGGCAGCATCGGCGCTTTGTTAGGTATGAGAGTATGGCATCATAAGACGATGCATAAGAAGTTTAAGTATGGCCTCCCGCTGATTCTGTTGGTACAGATAGCACTTATATACCTTATATTAGATTGTTAAGATGAAGAAAGAGACCGTTCAAATCTCAGATAGAACTTGTACCATATACAAGTCTGAGCGCCCTGAATACCTGCTGATTCAGCCAATTGATGAGCATGACTTGGAGGTATTGGATAATGAGGTGGCAACGATTGAGTCCTTGGCCAATAAGCCCTTTACGCTCGTAGCGTTTAAGATTAAAGATTGGCAGAGCGAACTGACACCTTGGACGGCTCCAGCTGTCTTTGGGAAGATTCCCTTTGGAGAAGGAGCAGTAGCGACTCTTTCTTTCATCAAGGAAATACTGATTCCTCAGTTGAAGCGAATGCAATTGTTTAAAAAAGATAAGATGCGATGCGTGTTAGGCGGCTACTCTCTGGCAGGCTTCTTTGCCTTATGGTCAGCTTACCAGACTGAATTATTTGATGGTATCGCAGCCGTATCGCCATCTGTCTGGTACTCTCAATGGATGGAGTATGCAGAGATCAACAAGCCATTGGCAACTTCCGTTTATCTCAGCCTCGGTGATAAGGAAGAGAAAACGAAGAACCCCATAATGGCACAGGTTGGCAACAGCATTCGCAAGCAACAGGAACTGTTGACGACACAAGGTGTCAACACCATTCTTGAATGGAATCCCGGCAATCACTTCCAACATTCCGATGAAAGAACTGCCAAGGGATTCGCATGGATTATGAATCACATCTAAAAAGTATATGAACATAGAAGACTATCGCGAATATTGTCTGTCATTAGGTACAGAGGTGGAAGAGAAACTACCTTTCCAGAAGTTCAAGAGCGGCGAAGGAGTATTGGTATTCTATGTCATGGGGCACATGTTCTCATTCTTCGACTGCAATGACTTTTCTGTTATTTCGCTGAAATGCCAACCCGAGCGTATTGAAGAATTGAAAGCGCAACATGGCTGTATCGGCAATCCATACAATGAATCACCCAAACACTGGATTGGCATTAATCCAAAGACTGCGCCTAATGACTTGCTGCAGGAGCTGACACGGAACTCATACGAAATAGTCAAGGCGAAATATACGAAGAAATGATATGAAAGTTTCTGTATATGCAACTTTTCGCATCGTTCTTACGTCTAACAGGTAGAAACTTTTAAAAAGAAAACGAATATGATACTATCAACAACCCCACAAATTGAAGGTCACAGCATCCGCGAATACAAGGGTATTGTGACAGGTGAAACCATAATAGGTGCCAACATGTTCAAAGACCTCTTTGCCGGCATCCGAGACATCGTAGGCGGTCGTGCAGGTGCTTATGAGAAAGTACTTGCCGAGGCCAAGGACACCTCCATGCAGGAAATGATGCAGCGTGCTCAGGCAATGGGAGCCAATGCCATCGTAGGCATCGACATCGACTATGAGACTGTAGGAGCCAACGGCTCAATGCTCATGGTAGCCACCAGCGGAACGGCTGTTGTCATCTAAATCAGATCAATGAAGACGTTAGGAAACATCATCTGGGTCGTATTCGGAGGTTTGCATATAGCCTTGGAGTATTTCATCGCAGGACTGATACTGATGATCACCATCATCGGCATCCCCTTTGGCTTGCAGAGCCTGAAACTGGGTATGCTGGCCATCTGGCCGTTCGGCACGAAAGTGAAATGGAAACCATCACAACCAGGCTGTCTGAGCATCTTCATGAATGTGCTGTGGTTCTTCGTTGGCGGCATCTGGATATGGCTCACACACATCTTCTACGGTCTCATATTCTGCATCACCATCATTGGCATCCCATTCGGAAAGATGCACTTTAGACTGGCAAAGCTGGCCCTTTCACCTTTTGGGAAAGAATTAAGTTAACACCTCAATGTTTAACCGAGTATAATAAATTGTCAGTATAGTTTAAGCGAGTTTAAATTCCGTGCCAGTTTGACTTCAGCGATTGTCATTCTGGCACGGATTCTTTCCATAGGCATGTACTTTGCTTATCTGTTAGTGAGAGCCGAAGCGAAAGCAGAGGCAATCAAGTAACAAAATGTCAAATTTAAAAGTATAATTAGGAGGTATTGATTATGTTGAACGGATTGATGAAAAGCAATGGTTGGTTCCCAACGATGTTTGATGATTTCTTTAACACTGATTTCATGCCTCGTGCCAACAGTACAGCACCCGCAGTCAATGTCAAGGAGAGTGAGAAGGCCTACACGATGGAACTTGCAGCTCCAGGCATTAAGAAAGAATATTGCCGAGTCAGTATCAATGACGAGGGCAACCTGACCATCGCCATCGAGAACAAGGCCGAGCACAAGCATGAGGACAAGCACCACCACTATCTGCGCCGCGAGTTCAGCTACTCGAACTACGAGCAGAACTACACGCTGCCGGATGATGTCGTGAAAGACCAGATCTCTGCCAAGGTGGAGGACGGCGTCCTGACTATCACCATGCCGAAGGCCGAGCAGAAGCAGAAGGTCACCAAGGCCATCGAGGTTTCATAAGCCTCGCAGGGCTTTGTCAAAAAGGATAGAAACATCTAAAAACAGCTGGGAGCAGCATCCATCGCGGTGTTGCTCCCTTTATTTATTTGACCTTCGGTCGAGCCTGCTCACGCTCGGCAGATTCGATGCAAGCATCGCTCTGCTTTCGCTTAATCGCAGCCTTTGCAAAATCTGTCTAATAATGCCTGACAGCCTTCAAGAACGTCGCGCCAAGTGGCCTCGAAATTGCCTGTGTACCATGGATCATCTACTTCACCAGGCCGTTTGGTAAAGTCCATCAGCATCACAATCTTCCCTTCTGGGTCGCCACCGCAGATGTTTCGCATATTGCGGATGTTCCACGAGTCCATGCCTATCAGCAGGTCGTAGCGGTTATAGTCCGAGCGCGTCATCTGCCGTGCCGTCTTACCCGCGCAGCCAATACCGTGTTCCGCCAGTTTTCGTCGGGCTGGGGGATAGACGCTGTTGCCTATCTCCTCCGTCGAGGTGGCTGCTGATTCAATCATGAAACTGTCCTCCAGTCCCACTTTCTTCACCAAGTCCTTCATTACAAACTCTGCCATCGGGCTTCGGCAGATGTTCCCGTGACAGACAAAAAGTATTCTATGTTTTGTGTTGTTATCCATTCTCTAATTACCTTGTTCCAGCTCTTTTATCTTTTTATCAAGTCTTTCCTTTTCTTGTTCCAAGTAGCGCACTGCATCTTTCGTGGTTTCCTGTATGATGAACTGCTTTACCATCAGCGTCAGGTTGGTGATGGCAGCTTCCTCTTTAGGTATTGCGCCATACTTTTGTGCCTCCTTCAGCTGTTCCCGCTGCTTTAGGACATAATCATAGTCACGACTCAGCTGGTCGATATCCTCCTCAGTGTAGGCATCCTTCTTCTGAACTAAGTTGCTGAGTTCGTCCTGCAGATATTGTGGAATCAAGCTTTTCTTCTTCATCTTTTTACCTCTTAAGCGGGTGCAAAGGTACGAAAAAAAGGACGAAAACTGCTTTCTTATTGACGTTTTATGCTATAATTGGCCTTTATTTCATCGAAAATTCGTACCTTCGCAGCCACTAATTGAGAGTTAGATGGAATATTTAGTCACATATTACGTTAAGAATACGAACAGTGCAAA
>JAEEGK010017520.1_pt1 | contig 15610 bp, 8 predicted proteins | sample 8958771 | NCBI WGS metagenome assembly JAEEGK01 (sample SAMN16246547, study PRJNA631951) | gut metagenome | biome: gut microbiome; feature: rumen; material: SC-attached | host: Bos | place: Iran: Karaj | collected 2018-10
CCCAATCCCCAATCCCCAATCCCCAATCCCCAATCCCCATAATTAAAATCTTAAAATTAATATTTATTAGATTTTAAAAATAATTAATAAAATTAAATTATTACTTTAAAAAATATTTATCATTATAAATATAAAAAATATATTAATATTTATAAATAATATATATATTAATTATTATATTTTAATCAGTTGATTTTTCTACTTCTTTATTTTCATTAATTTTTTGTAATTCATTTTTTTCATTAACACCAATTTTTTTATCATTTTTTTTATGATACTCAATTAAAAAATTAATAATAACATACCATTTTTTAATTAATTCTTTATCAAAAGATTTAAACATTATTAAAGCATCTTGTTCATTATTAATATTTTCACCATTCATAAAAAAGGTATTAATTTGTTCATAAATAATTTCTGTATTTTTATTACGATTTATGCATAAATAAAAATGATCAAAATTTGAACTATCTTGATTTAATTTAAATAAAACAATTCTATTAATTTCTTTAATTGGAATGATAGCTAATGGTTTTTTTAATGTTATATAATTTTCTTTTGAATTATATATAATAAAATTATCTTTTGTTAACATACAAAATCTTCCTGAATATTTTACTCTTTCTTTCATATTTATATTTATCATTTTTTGTAATTCACTTATAAATATTAATTCATTTCCTTCAGATTCTAAAATTAATTTTTCAGGAACTATGCTAAAAATATCTGGAAATTTTATTTTTTTATTAGTATTATTTTTTTTCATGTTAATATTTAATAAGTTTTTACAATATAATTTTTGACATTCATATGCACTTAATTTATTTGGTGAATTATTATTTGTGTTATTATTACTATTTTTTTTATTTGATTTTAAAAGATTTTTTTTATTTGAAGCTTCATTTAATTGTGGATCTTTTATATCAATTTCCTTATTTTTATTTTCTTTATTTTCTTTATTTTCTTCTATATTATCGTTTCCATTGCAATTTGGATTTTCATTATTATTAAAGGTAGAATCCTTAATAATATCAATTGGAATGTCACTTTCATTAAATTTATTTCCTGGTTCTTTTTGATTATTTAAAACACTATTATTATTATTTTCTTTTCCATTTAAATTATCATTTTCATTGTTTTTTATTGGAATATATTCTTCATATTCAAAATTATTTATTATTTGATTAAAGTCTTCTATTTCATTTATATCATTATTTTTATCATTTTCTGTTGGCGTTCTTACACAAATTCCTGTTCCCATAATTTAATATTAATTAATAATTTTATTTAATAATAATATCAAATTATATATTTTATTAAATAATTAATAAATTATTAATTTTATTCATTTATTGAAAATTTTTTATTTTCTTTTTTATTTTTTGGGTCTTTTTCTGAATTTTTTGATTCAGTTTTTATATTTTCAAAATCTTGAATTAAATCTTCGTTTTTTTTAATAATTTCATTGTTTTGCTCATTATTCTCATCATCAATTTTTGATGTTTCTTCAATTGAATAATTTATCAAATTAGAATTAATTTGTTCTTTATTTTTTATAATATCTTTTTTATTTACATTATATTGCTCTAAAATTTCTTCTTTATTGACATTATAAGAATTAACTATATCATCAATTATTTTTAAAACTAAATTATTATCGAAATCAAAAGAACTTAAAATAAAAATTGTAGTAGAAATTTTTATATTTGAAATTTTGTTAAGATTTTTTATATTTTTTTCATTAATATCAATATTGTAATTATTTGCTTGTAAATCATTATGAATGTAATATTTAATTAATTTATTCCAAAAACTTATGTTTTTAAAAATGTTTAAATTTTGAATATTTTTTTGTAAAAAAATTTTTTTATTTGCAGGTTTATCTAATTTATAATAAGTTTGACTTAAAATAATTATTATTGCAATCATTTCAATATATTTTGCATTAGAATCAAAATCATTTTTATTATCATCATAATTAAAATTAAGTAAATCAATCATAATTTTTGAAATAATTTCATATGAATTTTCTTCAATTTCATATTTTCCTTCTCTTCTAATATTATTAAAGTAATTTAAAAAAACATGAATTTTATCAAAATTAAATTTATTATTTTGTAAAAATAATGATGATAAATTTTTATCATCATTTTTAATTTTATTTTCCCAAATTTGAACGCATTTTTCATGAATATCTTTTAATTCTTTATTTTCATTAATTAAAGAATTATTAAAATGTGAATTTAAAAACTTTTTAATTTCTTCAATTTGTTCGTTTTTTGAAATTTTAATTTGATAATCTTTTTGAAACTCATTTAAATCAATAGGATTTTGATTAGAATATTCACTATATTTTATTTCAAAAGGTCCATTTCCTAATGCTTTATTTTCATTAATGAATAAATTAATATCATTATTACAATCAAAATTATTTAAATTATTTTCAGTTTTTAAATTATTTTTTTGAAGATTTTCATAATGTTCTTTTAATATTGAATTATATTTTTTAATACTATCAATTTCTAATTGAATTAACATTTTTTCATTATTTTCTAATTTATTATAAATTTCAATATGTTTTGCAATAAATTGTTTTCTAAAATCATTGCATTGATTAATATTATTATTATAAATTCTTCTACTTTCTTTTGCTTGACTAATAGAGTTTTTTAATTTATCTTGATAGCTAGAATAAAATTTTTTATCTTTTTTATTAACATTATTTTTTGTTAAAACTTCTAATTCTAAATTATTTTGAACACATTCACCAACATTTGTATAATAATCTTTTTTTGATATTTTTACATTATCTAAATAATATTCAAATTTTTTTGATAGAAAATAACGAAGATTAATATAATTTTCATTATTTGAATAAATTGAATTATTTGAAAATTGCAAATTTTCAATAATTTCATTATTTATTTTTTCTGATAAATTTTTATAATTCTCACTTTCAGTTTTGGTTTGATTTAATAAAATTTCTAATTTTTTTCCTATTTCAAATTTTTTATCAAAATTAAAATTAATATTAATTAATTCTGATAATCTATTTGAAAAATCTTTGTAAATTGAAGATAATTTTGAAATAAAAAAAATTAAATTTGAAAGTTCATTTTCACGATATTTAATATGTTCATTTAATTTAGGAAAATTTTGCCAAAAATTTTGAGAATAAGTTAAATTTAATTTTTTATTTGAATTATTTTCTTCATTATTTGAAATACTATTATTATTTTCTTCCATATTATTTTTAATAATATTAAATTAAATATTTTTTATATTAAAATGATATTAATTTTAAGTCAAAACAAAAAAATAATTATTTAATTTTAAATATTTATTTATAAATGATAAAAATTACATTAATTTAATAAATTTATAAAACTCAAATTTTTTGAAATGTTTTTATTAATATAATTATTATTATTTTTATCTTTTATAAATAATCTACAATTTGGTGTTTTATATCTTTTTGTTTTAATATTATTATTTATTAATTTTTTATGACTAAAACTTCTCATATTAATAATATAATCAAAATTATTAATATGATAAATTTCAGGATTACTAAAATTTAATCTATCTAAATTTTCATGAATTTGAGGTCTAAATGTGTAATCATCTATTTGTTCTAAATCATTTTCAAATTTTTTTTTTAAATTTGATTTTATAATATTATTTTTCCATTTCATTTGATTTCGATATAAATTTGTTAAACTTTTTTCAGATTTTGAATCATTTAATAATTTTTTATATTTATTAAAAGGTGTAAATTCTTCTGATTTTTTTTTTATTTTTTCTGATAAAATTTTTTGATTTATTTTTTTATTTTTTATAGTTCCATCAATAAACATTTCATTTAATCTTTTTGGAGTGTGATAATTATTATTCATATTATTTAATTTTTCACTGAAATCAAATAAATTTTCTCTACTTTTTATTAAATTTTTATAATTTTCATTAAAATTTAATAATGAATCTTTATTATTATTCTTTTGTTTAGGTGAAAAATAAATTATTTCATTTCCATTTATTAAATTTTTATAATTATTGTTATATGAAATATTAAGTGAATTTTTTTTAATAAAATTTAATTTATTTTTATTTTGATAATAAACATTATTATTTTTGATAAAATTTGTATAAGAAATTGCATTATGACTAATTTTATTATTTTTATTTGAATTATTAATATTTTTTTTTGTATTTTTTGGAAAAAAATAATTTATATTATTTTTATTAATTTTTTCTTTTCTATAATAATTTTTAAGATAATTAACAATTAAATGTGTGTTCATTATAATAATTTTTTTATATTAATAATAATAATTATTAAAATAATTAATTAAATGAAAAATATTTTATTAAAAAGTAAAATTGGAAAAAAATTTTTAATAGAAAATTCAGTATCAAAAAATAATATATATGAATTAAAAAATAATAAAAATAATTTATATTATTTTTTAAATGATAATTATAAAATAAAAAATAAAAGAGTTAATAATAAATATAATGCTTTAATTCATTCAAAATCTTATGTTTATAATTATAATTATAAAAATAATAATTATTTTAATAATGATAATATTAATATTACTGGATTAAAAATTCGTTCTTTTTCAACATCAACTTTAAAAATTAAAAATTTAAAAACAAATAATATTTATGAAGAAATATTTAAAAATAAATATGTAATAAAAAAAAAAAATAATTTGGTATTAAATAAATATTCATATAAATCTATTTTAAAAATTAATGAAAAATATAAAAAGTTAGATTTTTTAAAAAATAGTTTAAATTTTTTGTTTCCTAAAATTTATAATATAAGATTAAAAGAAAAAAATAAAATTATTTCAAGAAATAATAATTTATATAATAATTATAAATCTCATATTTAATATTATATTATTAGAAAAATAAATTTTATGATTGATTTTAATTAATAAATAAAATATTTTTAATTTTAAAAATTAATCATAAAATTTATTGATAAAAATAATTTTTTTGAATAAATTACATTATTATTTAAATTAATATTAAATTTAATACCAAAATATTTATAAATATATATATTATTTTAACTAATAAAAAATTTATTTAATTTTTTGAAGAATTTAACTGATCTAGCCAATTTTCCATATCTTGACTTGAACTAATAATATTTGTTGGTATAATTTTTAATATAGAATTTGAAACATCTAACAAATATTCAAATTTGGGAATAAATATAAAATAAACATAAACAAAAAATATAAATAATGCAATTATAAAAATAACAAAAACAATTGTTGTTTCTTCTTTTTTTTTTTTTAACATATTTAAAAAACTTACTTTCATAACATCATCAATATTATTAATTGCAGGTTCAATATAATAATATAAAATAGTTTCCATTAAATTATAATTTTCTGATTGAGTTAAAAAATCAGATAAAAATTCACTATGAATTAAAATATTTTGATAATATTCAAATTTTAAATTATTAACAATTTCACCTAAAAAATTTAAAAATCCTTCAGTATTATTAATACTTCTTACAAGTTTATTATTATAACATAATAAATATTCTTCTGTACTTTCTTGGTACATTGATCCACAAGCATTTAATAAAAAATTTTGCTTATAAAAATATGACCATTCTGGAAAATGATTTAAACTATTGTACAATGTATAAACTAAATCATTATCAAAAAAAGAATTATAATCTAAAGTTTTATTAACTGTACATTTAGTTATAATACATTTAATATAAATTGTACTAACAACAGAAGAAACTAATTTTCCAAAAATATATGCTTGAACTTCTATTATTTCTTTATTTCTTTTAATAATAATTTTAAATATAAAATATAAACCTATAATACATGCATATGAAACAATCATTAATAAAATTAGATGAATATAACTAGAATTTTGAAGAGATAATTTTTTATTTTTTTTTATTTCAAAATTTGAAAAATCTGAACCTAAACCAAAAGAAGAAGCATTTTCTTTTATTATAGAATTTTCTTTTTTATTTTCAACGATTGAATCTCTTCCAACAAGAGAATTTCTAATATTTGTTTGTTTAATATTTGATGAAGAAATAATTTCTTCATTTCTATTTTTTTTAATTACATATTCAGGATTTAAAAATTTATTGCTTTGTAATAAATAATTATAGGTTTGTTTAAATTCAATTGTATTTGTTATTACTTCTTTAATTTTATCTTGAGAAATTGTTGCAAGTTTTTCTAATCCTTTTCCCATATAATCATTAGTAATCATTAAAAATCTTGAATAAATAATTACTAAACTCAATGAAATAACTAGATAAATTAAAGAAAATATTAAAATTATCGTAATTCTTCCATCATTAAATTCTAAAACTAAAAATCTAAAATAATTAAAAAAATTTAATGTCATAGGCAAAATTACATCATATGAATTTTCTATAACATTATATAAAGTATATTGTACTTCAACAAAACTATCAATTGAATTCGCCCTTTTAAATATAACCGAAGAATTTAATGTAAAAATATTACTATTTATTCCACTTTTTGAATTTTCGATACATCTCATCATATTAAAATAATAAGATTCTGAATCAACTAAAGGAAAATCTTCTAAAAAATAAGCTTCAGTTTGATTAAAAAAAATTCCTGTAACATTATTTATAAATTTTGAAAAATTTCCTTCCATTTCACCTAATAAAGTAAAAGCTTTATTATTCCAAAATTTCATATGATTTATTAAAATCTCGAAATAATCTTCAGATGAATTTGTAAAAAGATTTATTTTTATTGTTTGATTTGTATATATATAATGTTCATATGTTTTCAAAGAAATCATAGATGAAATCATTTCTGTCATTCTAATTATTGCAATATAAAAAGAGCGATGTAAAATATCTAATTTTCCTAAATCACTTTTTGTATTATTAAATATAATATAGAAAGATATTATAAATACTAAAGAAAAAAAAATATATGAAGAAGCAAAAGAAAAAAGGTATTTTAAAGTCCAATATTTTTTATTATTTTTAATAATATTTTCTCTTATTTCTAAAATTTTATTAATTTTTGATAAATCATTTTTAAATCCAGTTTGTGCAGATTGAGATAAATTTTCATCTTCATAATCTTCTTTTTTAATTTTTCCTAAAATTCTTGAATAATTTTTAATTTCTACTTTTAATTTATAACATATATTTTCAAAATCTGTATTAGTATTTAATAATTGATAATATTTAGAATTATTTTCATTTAAAATATCAAATTCTTCTTGAAATATTTCACATAATTGTGGTAATTCAGCTGTAATATTTCCTACTTTTATTGGTTTTTTTGCTAAATTTTCATTATCATCACTATCATCAAAGTTATTTTTTTCAATTTTAGTATCAATACATTTAATAATATATGCAAAATTATCCTTAAAAGTATATTTTTTAAATGTGAAATTAAATTTATAAGAAAAACAATCTTGAGCTGTATCATAATCAATCAATTTTTCTAATTCATTAAATTTATTTTCTTTAAATAAATTTTTATATTCTTTATTTTTTTGAAAGAAAATTTTTTCAAAATTTTCTTTTGTTGCAATTTTTAATTTTTTTAAAGGAGAATTTAAAACATGTTTATGATAATCAGGAGTAAAATGTATATTTCCTGGAGTAGTAATATTATTACCAGGAGTATTATCAATATTATTTTTTTCAGAGGAGTTAATATAAATTTTATAATTTTTTTTTTCATTTTCTTCATTTGAAATTAAATTACTTGTTTCATCAATTAATGTATTTTTTTCTGAATCATCATGTAATTTTAAATCTGATGTTTTTCTTTGAATTGATAAATTTTGAAATAATTCTCTTGTATCAATTTTATATGTTGACTTTTTATTGTTTTTAAATATTTTATCAAATTCTAATAAAAAATTTGGAATTTTTATAACATATTCTAATTCAATATTTTCATTTATTTCTATGTTGTTATTCTCGTTATTATTATTTTTTTCTTTTTCATCTTCTTTATTTTCTAATTCTGATTCATCTTCTATAAATTGGATTTCTCCTTTCTTTATTAAACTTTCTTCTTTTTTACTTGAACTTTTTTTATTTACATTCATAAATGTTTTATAAAAATTTATGAAATTTTTACATATCATATAAAATGGAATGTCATTATCTGCAAACAAACCTTTACTTTCTAAATTTAAATTTTCTTTTAATTTTTTACTCATTCCTTGTATTATAAAATTATTATCAATAAAAATTAAATCATCAACTTTTTCAGATTGAACCATTCCAATAAATATTAAACTATCATTTAAAACTGGATAAATTTTTATAGACATTCTTAATAAAATTAAAGAATTTTCACTATCTTTTCCATAGGAAAAAAAAGATTTTGTATTTATTACTTTTTTTTCACATTTATTTATATAATTTTTAATATAGCCATCATGTTGCTCAGCAAACATTTTTGGAAGAAGTATTGAAATATTTTTATTAAGTAAATCCCGCTTATCATATAAAAACATTTCACAAAAAGCAGAATTTGTTTCTAAAATTAAACCTTCTTTTCCATAATCTCCACTAACTAAACAAATTGCTGTGTCAGGTTTAAATAATAAATTATAATAATTCATATCAAAATTTTCTGAAAAATTTTCTGTTTTTTTTTTAATTTCTTCTAATTCTCTTTTTAAATAAGAATCATCATTTATTATTTCTGTATAATCCATATAAAAATCAAATAATTCATTTATTCCATTGTAAATTGAATAAATTTTATTCCAATAATTTGAAATATTCTTTTTGGTGATTTTTATTTTTTCTGTTTTTTGAAAAACTGTATTAAAATTAATACCATTTTTATTATTTGATTTAATATAACTATTCCAAAAATCTATTGTTAAATCTAAATCTCGAAAAATTTCATTTATAAAATTTTCTTTATATTTTTGATATAAAAATAAATAACTAGGATTTAATTCTTGTAAATTTGAACAATATTCGTTTTTATTTTTTAATTTTTCTACTAATTTTTGAGATAATTTTATTTTTAATCTGTTATATAAAAATAATTCACTCATATTTTTTTTCATATTTTTAACTTTATGAAAATAATAGATTGATAAATTAATATTACCAATTATTTCTAAATAAAAATCACTTAAATTTAAAAATAATTCAACACTTTGTAAACCTGTGTTTATAAAATAAGAAAAAAGAGATAATACATAATAATCTAAAAAAATTAAATCATCTAAAATTGGCTTACTTCTATCAGACCAATTATCTGTCATAGGTAAATAAATTTTATCATTTGTTTTTGTTATACAATTATTATTTGGACATTCACTTATATGTAATTTAATCATTCCATTTAATATTTTTTTACTTTCTAAATTATCATTTTTTTCCGAAATTAGTTTAATTACATATTTTATATAATATAATATATAATGCTTATTTTGAAGTTTATAAAAGGGAATTTCAAATAAAAATTTTATTAGAAATTTAGATTTTAAATTTAAAAATATAAGAGAAATAACTAAACTTGAAATTATATAAATTATTCCTTTTTCTTTAACTTTAATAAATTTAAATAATATCATAAATAAACAAGTCCATAAATATAAAATATGAAAAATTCCGGCTAATGAATTCGTTAAATCATAATAAAACACTAATTTTTTAGTAAATAAATAAAAAAAATAAATTGAGATTATTAAATTTAAAATTAAAAAAGTTTCAACTCGAATTTCTTTAACAAATCTTAAACAAATGCTTATTTGAATATTATTTATTATTAAAAAAGGCCAGTAATTAGAAATTAATTGTCCATAGCAATTATTATTTAAAAAAAATGAATCCAAGAAAAAAAAATTTAAAAAAAAAGCAGAAAAAATTGAAATTAAAAAAATTATCAAAATTAAAATAAAAGGAATTAAATGATTTTTAATATTACATTCATAATCACTAATTAATATTGATGAATGTCCAAAGCAAAGAATTGTAGAAAAAAATTCAAAAGTTATTCCTAATAAATAATATGAAGCAAACTTTAAAAGATAATTTAAAAATAAATAAGGAGTAGTATATAATGTTTTTCTATTATTTTTTTTAAACAAAATTAACATATAAATAGAAAGAAAAATATAAAAACAAAATATTAAATAAATAATTAATTCAAAATTATTTTTATTTGATATCATGTAATCTTTTAATCTTAAAATTTTATTAATAATTATTAAAATATTATCTGATTTATTATTCTCATTTAAAATTTTTAAATGTTTACTAAAAAATGCTGATAAAATTTGTAAATAATAAATACTAAATAAAAAAAAACATTCGAATTCACCTTCATTTATATTTCCAGCTAACAAATTAAAAAAACTTATAAATTTATTAAAAATTTTATAATTCTTCTTTTCATAAAATAATATTATTTTAGAACTTTCATTCATTTTACTTTCTTTAAAATTTTGATAAAAAATTTATAATTAAAATTATAAAATATTAATATAAAAATTAATTTATAATAATGATTTAAATAAATATTATTATTTAAAAATGATTTTTTATTTCACTTCTAATTAAATAGATCAATTTTGATTTTTAATTTTTTTGTTGATAAAATAATATATATGCGTTTTTATTTAAAATTTTATCTTTTTTTAAAAATTCAATTTTTTTATCATCACATTTATACCATTTATCATCTTCTTGTTTACATATTGTATAAAAATGACCAAAACCAAAAAACATTTCATGATAAATAACAGAAATTAATTCATAATTTTGATTAAGAATTTCCAAATTAAATGGAAAATAAATTATTGATTCATTTTTATTTAAATATTTTTTACTTATAAAATTAAGTAAAGGATTCTCTCCCATTCCTTTATTTGAATTAATTCTATTTAATTTAATTGTTAAATAATAGGGTAATTTTAAAATTCTTATCATTTTAATTATTTTACAATATAATTTACAATTTCGGCAATAATAATTATTTATTATTTCTTCAGAAGTTTCTTCATTTTGAATTAATTCATTTAATGTTGTAACATTATTTTTAATTTCTATTAAAGAATTAAAATTATTTTTTAATTTTTCATTTATATTATTAAATATTAAATAATTATTATTAACTTTTAAATATAATATTAAAAATTCATTTTTATATTGAAAACTATTATTTATTTGACAATATAAATCATCTTTTTTATTACATAAAAAACATTCTTTATTAATATGATAATTAAATAATAATTTATCATCATATTCTATTTTATTAAATGTTAAAAATTCTTTAATTATTAATTTTATTTTTTCTAAATCAAAAAATTTATTTTGATTTATTATTAATATTGGATAATTTGTTAAATCAAAATCCAATAAATAATCATCTTTGAAATAGATTAAATATAAAAAAATAAAATTTGGAGATTGATAATTTTCATAATTATAATAAGCACAAATTTCTTTTCCTTTTTCTAATGATTTATATATCTTTTTTGAATCTTTATTATTTAAATATATTTTTTTTATTATTTTATAATTATCAAATTTTACAAAAAAAATATTATTTATGTTACAATTTATTTGTGAACAAATATTATTTTTTATATCTATTAATTGAGTATTTTTATTAATTTCTAATTTTATTAATTTACATTGAATTTTTTTATTTTCAAATATAAAGAATTTTAAATTGTAAATTGTTTTAATATCATTTAAATTATTTTCTTTAGGAAGTTGTAAAGTTAAATAACTTTCATTAAAAATAATTTTATTATCATGGTTACAATTAGAACATTTAATAATTTGTTTTTTTTGAATATTAAGTAATTTATTTACATTATTATTTATTGAATTTAAATATTCTATTAAATCAAAAATGAAAAATAAAGAATCATTAGATTCAAATTTACTATATGCTTTATATTTTTTAATAAAATTTTCTCTAAAAATAGTTGGATTTAATAAATCATTTTGAGTATTTTTTGATAAATATAATTCAAAAAATGATTTTAATATTTTATCATCTTCATTCTCTATATTTTTTATTTTATCTTCAAACAAATTAAATATTTTTGACAAAAGAAAAATCGCTTGAATTCCACTATTCATATAACAAGTTTTTCCTAAATTAATAATTCCCTTTGGAATATTTTCATTTAGATTAGTTTGATTTGTTTTCATTATAAATAATTAAAAAATTATAATTTAATTATAATAAAAATAAAATATTGAATAAAAAATGATTGAAAATAAAGAAAAATATAATTATGATGAATTATTAATAAAATTAAAAATATTGTGTAATGCTTTAATAAAAGAAAAAAAAGATAATAATAATTTATTTGATAAATTAAATGAAAAAGAAATTATTTTATCAAATAAAAAAACAGAAATTTTAGATCTTAATAAACAAATAAATGATTTAAATAATCAAATTTTAATTGAACAAAATAATAAAAATTCAAAATTAACAAAAGTTTTTCATAAAGATGTTTCAATTTTAGAAAAAGTTGGAGAATTACAGCAAAAAAAAAAAATTTTAAAAACTGAAATTCAAAATCTTAATAAAAATTTAGGTGATTTAATAGAAAAAAAAGAACAAGAACAATTTAAAAAAGATTCAAAAATTAGTATAAAAAAAAAAGAAATTGAAAATTTAAAAAATGAAATTGAAAAAATTAAAAAAGAAAATGAAAATTCTATAGAACAAAAAAATTGTATGAATTTATTAATTAATAATATTTCAGAAGATAATGAAAATTTTGATAAAAAATTAAAAGAAGTTGAAAAAATGAATGAAGAAGATGAAAATAAATTAAAATTATTAATGGTTGATACAGAAAAAGAAAGAAAAGAAAATTTTAATATGGAAAAGGAAATAAAAAAATTAAAAAAAACAATCGAAGAATCAGAAAAAAAATATAAAGAATTATTAGATAAATTGAATGAAAAAAATTTAGATAAAATTGAATTTGAAGTATATAAAAAAGAAGAAACAAATAAATTATTTAAAAAAACAAAAAAAACAAAAATAACAGTTATTTTTGAAAAAACTCCTCCAAAAAATTATTTTGTTATATTCAAAGATGAAGCAAAAAGTGAAAAAATAAATTTTGAAAATTTAAAAGAATTTAAAAAAATAGAAAATAAAAATAAAGTAAAAGTTCAATATTTACAAAACGATAAAGAAATTAGTTTTGTTCTTAAAATGGAAGAAACATTAATTGATTATTTTTTAGAAACTTATGAGAATTTTTTAAATGCATTTCTTGAAGAAAATAAATAAATAAATCAAAAAAATTTTATAATTTATATTTAATTTAAATATATTTATATTATAATTAGAATATTAGATAATTTTTTATTTTTTAATTAATAAATTTTAATAATAATAATTATTTTAATGCAAAATAAATACGAAATTTTAGGAATTGTAGGAGAAGGTGCTTATGGAATAGTTTATAAATGTAGAAATAAATATACTAATGAAATAGTAGCGATAAAAAAATTTAAAGAAATTCATGATGACATTGTTAAAAAAACAATGAAAAGAGAATTAAAAGTTTTACAAAAATTAAAACATGAAAATATTGTAGAATTTAAAGAAGCATTTAAAAATAAAAGTAAATTATATTTAGTATTTGAATATGTAGAAAAAAATTTATTAGAAGTTCTTGAACAATATCCAAATGGTTTAGATCAAAAAATAATTAAAATATTAATATTTCAATTATGTAAAGCAGTAAATTATTTACATAAAAATAATATAATTCATCGTGATATTAAACCTGAAAATTTATTAATTAGTAAAGATTTTAAATTAAAAGTATGTGATTTTGGTTTTGCTAGAAATTTTTCATGTAATTCATCATCATATAATTTAAATAATAATTCAGAAAATGATTTAAAATTAACAGAATATGTTGCAACAAGATGGTATAGAGCACCTGAATTATTAATTGATAATGGAAAATATGGACCAGAAGTTGATTATTGGGCAATTGGTTGTTTAATGGGTGAATTAATTGATGGAAATCCCTTATTTCCAGGTGAAAATGAGTTAGATCAAATTCATTGTATTCAAAAAATTTTAGGAAATTTTAATAAAAAATTGAATGATATTTTTTATCAAAATCCAATTTTTTATGGAAAATCTTTATTAAATGTTAGTAAACCACAAACACTTGAAAAAAGATATTTAGGAAAAATGTCAAAAATTGGAATTGATTTTTTAAAAGGTTTGTTAGAAATTGATCCTAATAAAAGATTAAAATCTGAAATGTTATTTAATCATCCTTATTTTAAGGAATTAATAATTAAAGAACAAAATTTAGATTATTCATCAAATGAAAATAAACATTGTAGAAATATTTTAACTCAAAGAGAAAAAAAAAGTTTTACAAATTTTGATAAAAATGAAAATGTTGTTTTAAATTCAACAAAAAATTCAAATGTTGCTTCAATAATTTGTAGAAAAAATATTAATAAAGAAGGAAATAAATTTCCAATAAATATGAATAGTTCAATAAGTAATAAAAATTCAACTAATACTAATCTAATTAATAATACAAATGATATTAATGTAAAAAAAGTAGATTCAAATAATAAAAAAATTTTTTCAAAAAAATTATTAGCAATAAAAAGTATACAAAAATTAAATAAAAATTTTTCTGATACAAATTTATTATTAAATCATAAAAATAAATTAAATAATAATATAAGTGAATTAAATACAAATAGAGAAATTATTATAAAAAAAATAAATAATAGTTTAAATAAAAATAAAACTAATTTAACTCCAGAAAAATTAAATAAATATATTTCAAATAAATTAAAAACTAAATTTAATTTAAGCGAAAATTATAATACAATAATGAAAAAGAAAAAAATTATAAAAGAATTTTCACTGACTATGAAATATAATAAACATTTTTTTAACAATAATAATGAATTAAATGATAAAAGTAATTTACAAATAAATAATTTTAATGTATTTCAAAAATATGATAAAAATTTATATAAAAATTATCATAATAATATTTATAATTATAATATAAATACTAATTTTTGCAATTATAATATGAACAATAATTATTATAAAAAATTAAAAAAAAATTTTTCACAAAATAATGTCGCAAAAGAAATTAATAAAAAAATTGAATCTCAAAAAAATTATGAAAAAAATTTTGAAAATTTTTTAAAAATAACAAAACAACATAGAAAAAAAAAGGGAAAATTTCTTTCACAAGATAAAATATTTAATTTAATAAATAAAAACTATAATAATTATAATCCAACAACAAATATAAATTTAATAAATAATAAAAATTATATAAATGAATTAAATTTAGATAATACAATTAATGAAAATAATAATTTAAATTTACCAAATTTAAATATAAAAAATATTTATAATAATAATATAAACAAAAATTATAAATATTAATTAATTAATAATTATATTATTTAAATTATATTCTAATTAATAAAAATTAAATAATTATTGACTAAATTATATATATTAAAATGTTTTTTAAATTATACAAAACTAATTAAAATATTAATAAAAAGAATAAAAAAATAAAA
>JAEEGK010017524.1_pt1 | contig 15607 bp, 14 predicted proteins | sample 8958771 | NCBI WGS metagenome assembly JAEEGK01 (sample SAMN16246547, study PRJNA631951) | gut metagenome | biome: gut microbiome; feature: rumen; material: SC-attached | host: Bos | place: Iran: Karaj | collected 2018-10
TTGTTGATAAGAAAACTGCTCAAGATATTCCTCACTTTAAAGGCAAAATTGAGTTCAAACATGTTTGGTTTAGCTATGACAATAAAAATTGGGTTTTAAAAGATGTTAGTTTTACTGTAAAACCAGGTCAAACATTTGCATTAGTCGGTGCTACAGGAGCGGGAAAAACAACTATTTTCTCACTACTAACTAAAGCTTATAAACCACAAAAAGGACAAATCTTAATTGATGGCATTGACATTGATGATATAAAGATTAGCTCTATAAGAGCTGCAATTGGTCAAATGCTTCAAGATGTCTATCTTTTCTCCGGCACAATTAAATCGAATATTACGCTTTACGATGAGAAATATTCTGATGAAGAAATTAAAGCAGCTTGTGACTACGTAAATGCAAGTTACTTTATCGATAAATTACCGAACAAATATGATGAAAAAGTGGTGGAACGTGGAGAGAACTTCTCTCAAGGGCAAAGACAATTATTGTCTTTTGCACGTACCGTTTTAGCAAAACCACAAATCATGTTGCTCGATGAAGCGACCGCAAATATTGATACAGAAACTGAGTCAATTATTCAGGATTCTTTAAGTAAAATGGCATCACTTGGAACAATGCTTGTTGTTGCCCATAGACTTTCCACAATTCAAAAAGCAGATCAGATTATTTGTTTGCAAAATGGAGAAGTCATTGAAAGTGGTACTCATAACGAACTTTTGAAGAATAAAAACTACTATTGGAGACTATATAAATTACAATTTAAATAAATATTTACCTGTTTTGTTGTAATTTTTAGTGATTATTATATAATTTAAGCGTAGAAAAAGGATTATTTACTATGTTCAGAAAAATCATCAAAAAATTAAATAATTTTAAGTTTACATCACTTCTTGCAATGTGCATTTCAGCAGTGACTGGATTATATGCAATCTTTTCATTTGCATTCTTCCATTTTGCAGGTGATTTACTTGAAAATGAAAATTACATTAGAGCAGTTGGTTTTTATAATAAACCAAATGGTGGTTTACTAAGCTTATTACTTTTCCTGTTTGCATTCTTATCTTTGATTTTAGCAATCGTCGTTGTTTATGGTTCTTGGCCATTTGTTAAAAATCAAGAAAAGATGGCTCCAAGAAAGAACAACTTGATGTTAGGATTCGTCTCTGGTGTTCTTGAATTTGGTTTAGTTATCTTAATGATTGCCCTTCTTGCTGAACATCCAAATACACTTGTCGGAATTATTATTACTCTTCCATTTGGAATTCTCTCAATGATTGGTTCACTTCTTTACATCATTCCATGGCTTAAATGTGAATTCTACATGCCAGAGATTGTTCGTAAATAAGTTAAGCTAAATTAAATTGTCTCCTTAAATGGAGACTTTTTATTTATTTTCTATTTAACATCTTACACATTAGTGATAAAATATATAGCGTTAAAGGAGAAAAATAATGAAAAAACAATTATTTGTCTTAGGCATGGTCTCAGCATTCGCACTTTGCGGCTGTCACGGTGTCAAAAAAGTTGACTTCGCAAAATTCAAAGAAGAAGTTAACAAACTCGAAGAAGTCAAAGTTGTATCAGTTAAGATTACTGGTAAATACGATGACTCAAAGGTTAATTTAACCTATGAAATCCCACAATCAGCAGGTAATATCGTTGATTCCTTAATCGATGGCGTTACTGGTAAGTACAATGAAGCTGAATCAGCAGGTATTAGCATTGCAATGATGTATGAAACACCAGCAGCATTTACAGTTGCAGAAAATGACAAGCTTACATACTACACTGGCATGGGATTCAAAGTTAAAGAAGACAAGAGTGCTGTTGAATGGAACGGCAAAGGCCTTCTCGCAAGCTACAAAGCTGAATCAGATGACCATAAGTGCAATTTCTCATTCAGCTGGAAGAAATAATTTAGCTATAAACTAAGATGGGATTATTCCCATCTTTTTTATTTTCGAATTTATTATTGTAAATATTTTACAAAGTCTTTATAATAATCACGCAACTTATCCTAAGTTTAACGAGTACTCCGACGTTATGCCTGGGTTAAGCGAAGAACTATTAAAGGAGGGATAAACATGTTATCCAAAGAAAGAACTGCTGAAATCGTCAAGAAATACGGCAAGAACGAAAAAGACACTGGCTCAGCCCAAGTCCAAATCGCTCTTCTTACCGCTCAAATTAACGATCTTACAGCACACCTCAAAGCAAACAAAAAGGATGCTTCAGGTAGACGTGGATTATTCGTCTTAGTTGGTCAACGTAGAGCACTTCTCAACTATCTTAATAAGACAGATAGAGATGCATACGTCAAACTCTTAAGCGAATTAAAGATCCGTAAATAAGCTTAGTTAACTTATAAAGATGGACCATTACTTAGTAATGGTCCTTTCTTTTACCTTTAAAAGTGTTATTACATTTCTAACATTATATGTTAAACTTATAATAGTTTTTTAAAGGAGAAAAAGTAGATAATGAAAAAAGTATTCGAACTCGATTTCGAAGGCCGCAAGATCGTTGTTGAAGCTGGCGAAATAGCTAAGCAAACACGTGGTGCGGTTTTGGTACGCTATGGTGACACAGTTGTATTAAGTAATGTCACAATGTCAAAGCATACTGTTGACTGGGATTTCTTCCCACTCTCAGTTGAGTACCAAGAAAGAATGTACGCTGCAGGAAAGATTCCTGGCGGATTCTTAAGACGTGAGTCTCGTCCAAGTTCACATGCAATTCTTGCATCTAGAATTACCGACAGAACTATGCGTCCACTTTTCCCTGAAGGATTCCGTAATGAAGTTCAAGTCGTTTCACAAGTAATGGCTGCTGATTACGATAATTCTCCAGAAATCACCGCAATGCTCGGTTCATCACTTTGTGTTTGTATTAGTGATGTTCCATTTAATGGCCCAATTGCCGGTGTTTATGTTGGCAGAGTCGATGGAAAGCTCGTTATTAACCCAACAGTAGAACAAAAAGCCAAATCAGACATCGATTTATGTGTCGCAGGTACTGAAGAAGCTATCAACATGGTTGAAGCTGGTGCCGCAGAAGTCACAGAAGAAGATATGCTTGATGCTTTAATGTTTGGTCACGAAGCAGTTAAGAAATTATGTCGTTTCCAAAAGGAAATCATCAAGAAAATCGGTGTAGAAAAGAACAAAGATATCCAATTCAAAGTTATTCCAGAAGAATTACGTGCTGAAGTAACTGAAAAAGTTGACAAGAAACTTCGTAAAGCAGTCTCAACAAAAGATAAACTTGAAAGAGAAGAAAAGATTGAAGCAATTGAAAAAGAGACTGAAGAAGAATACGCAGCAAATGGTGCCGACGCAAAAACAGTTCAACAAGTTCACGAAATTCAAGAAGACATTGTTCACCAAGAAGTTAGAAGACTTATCGCTGAAGATAAGGTTAGACCAGATGGTCGTAAAATTGATGAAATTCGTCCACTTGATGCCCAAGTCGACATCTTAGGTAGAAGAGTTCATGGCTCTGCCATGTTCACTCGTGGACAAACCCAAGTTATCTCAGCTACAACTTTAGGTCCGTTAAGCGACAAACAAGTTTTAGATGATTTAACAGCAGAAACTGAAAAACGTTTCATGCATCATTATAACTTCCCACAATGGTGTGTCGGTGGAACCGGTAAGATTGGCGTCTTAGCACGTCGTGAAATCGGCCACGGTGCTTTAGGTGAAAGAGCCTTAAGCTACGTCATCCCAAGTGAAGAAGAATTCCCATACACAATTCGTACAGTCTCTGAAGTAGTTGAATCAAACGGTTCATCCTCACAAGCATCAATTTGTGCAGGTTGTATGTCACTTATGGCAGCTGGTGTTCCAATTAAAGGAATGGTTTCTGGTATTGCTATGGGCTTAATTTCAACTGGTGACTTAAATGATCACCCATACCAAATCTTAACTGATATTCAAGGTTTAGAGGATCACTTTGGTGATATGGACTTCAAGGTTGCAGGTACTGCAAAAGGTATTACAGCTCTTCAAATGGATATTAAAATTGCTGGTGTTACCCGTGAAGTTTTAGCAAAAGCTTTAGCACAAGCAGGTAAAGCTAGAAAGCAAATCCGTGAAGTTATGGCAAAAGCCATTGCTGAACCAAGACCAGAAGTTTCAGAATTCGCACCAAAACTCGACAAGATGACTGTCCCAGTAGACAAAATCAGAGAAGTTATTGGTACTGGTGGTAAAGTTATTAACGAAATCATCGCAGAATGCGATAACGTCCAAATCGATATTGATGATGATGGACACGTCGTTATTTACCATATGAATAGAGAAATGATCAACAAAGCCAAAGCAATGATTGAAAATATCGTTCGCGAAGCTAAAGTTGGCGAAGTTTACGAAGGCAAAGTTACCAGAGTAGAAGACTATGGTGCATTCGTTGAATTATTTGGTAATTGTGAAGGCTTATGCCACGTTTCACGCCTTGACTGGGGTTATGTTGCAAAAGCAAGTGACAAAGTCAAAGTTGGTGATGTCTTAAAAGTTCGCGTTTGCGAAATTGATGATCATGGTAAAGTCAAAGTTTCTCATAGAGAATTCATTGAAAAACCAGCTGGATACGTTGAAAAGCCAGCAGAAGCAAAACCTCATAGAGGTCACAAGAAATAATTTATTCATTATTAATCTAAATTAATAAGGAGCTTATATGTTTGATGTTGTCGTTATAGGAGCCGGCGTCGTTGGTTCTTTAGTCGCAAGAAAGCTTTCAAGTTATCAACTTTCTATTGCGGTTTTAGAAAAAGAACCTGATGTAGGTAATGTTACAACAATGGCTAACTCAGCTATTGTTCACTCTGGCTACGATCCAGTACCAGGTACTTTAAAAGCAAAATTAAACGTTCTTGGTAACAAGATGTTTGATAAACTTTGCGAAGAACTCGATGTTGAAATGGAAAGAATCGGTTCTTTAACAGTGGCTTTATATGATGAACAGCTTCCATTACTTAATAAGCTTGCTGAGCGTAGTGCTCAAAACGGTGTTGAAGTTAAAATACTTAGCGCCGAAGAAACTTTAAAACTCGAACCACATTTAAATCCACAAGTGAAGGGTTCACTTTTAGCACCTACTGCAGGTATTGTGAACCCTTTCACTTTATCGGTTCATGCTATGGAAAACGCTGTTGATAATGGTGTAAAACTCTTCTTAAATGAAAAAGTTGTTAATATTAACAAAAAAAGCGATTTCTATAGTATTAATTGTGAGTCCGGTAATACTTACGAAGCAAAAGTAGTTATTAACGCTGCTGGCGTTTATAGTGATGAAATCCACAAAATGGTGGAACCAATTGATTATTCAATTACCCCAAGAAAGGGTGAATATTTCATTTTGGATCACTACACTGACGATTTAGTCAAACACACAATCTTCCCACTTCCAAGTGAAAAAGGAAAAGGAATTTTAGTCACACCAAGTATTGGTGGAACTTATTTAATTGGTCCATCAGCTGAAGCGATGCCATCAAAAGATGATGTTTCAACTGATAAGCAAACCCTCGATGAAATTAGAAGACAAGCCTTGGATATGGTCCCATCTATTCCATTTAACCAAGTTATTAGAACTTTCGCTGGAACGCGCCCTACTCCAAGTACACATGATTTCGTTATTGGCTATGCCAAATGCGATAATCACTTTATAAATCTTTCTGGTATTGAATCTCCAGGTTTAGTCTCATCTCCTGCTATAGCAGAATATGTAGTAGATGAATATGTTTCTAAAGTTTTAAATTTAAAACCTAATGCAAACTTTAACCCGAATGTTAAGAAACGTCCAAACTTAGCCAAGATGAGTGTTAAAGAAAAACAGGAATTCATTAAGAAAAATCCAGAATATGGACAAATTATTTGTAACTGTGAAAAAGTTTCTCTTGGAGAAATCTTGTTTGAAATGAACACAAGCGTTCCTCCAACAACAATTAAAGCAGTTAAAAAACGTACAAGAGCTGGTTTTGGCAAATGCCAAGGCGGTTTCTGCCAACCACTTGTTATTAAACTTATTTCAGAGAAATTTAATATTCCTTTAAATAAAGTTTTATTCCAAAAAGCAGGTTCATTTGTTGTGCCTTACAAAGTAAAAGGAGGCAAATAAAATGATTAATAGACGTTTAGTAATCATTGGTGGTGGTTCTGCTGGTATGGCAGCTGCTATCAAAGCATATGAACTTGGTGAAAGAGATATCTTAATTATTGAGAAAAACGCCTATTTAGGCGGTATCTTAAATCAATGTATTCATAATGGTTTTGGACTTCACGAGTTTAAAGAAGAACTTACTGGTCCAGAATTTATGACTAGATTTTCTGACAAAGTCAAAGAACTCGGTATCGATTATAGACTTGAGTCAAATGTTTTATCAATAAGTAACGACAAAGTCGTAACTTATACAAACGCCAAAGAAGGTTTGGTCGAAGTCCAAGCTGAAGCAATTATACTTACGACAGGTTGTTATGAACGTAATGCGGGCGCTATTCAAATTCCAGGTGATAGACCAAGTGGCGTTTATACAGCAGGCCAAGCACAACTCTATGTTAACTGTTATGGCTATTTAGTCGGAAAAGGAGTTTTCATTCTTGGATCAGGCGATATCGGCTTAATTATGGCACGTCGTATGACACTTGAAGGCGCAAAAGTATTAGGTGTTGCCGAGCTTATGCCATATTCAGCAGGTTTAAATAGAAATATTGTCCAATGTCTTAAAGACTACGATATTCCACTTTACTTAAGCCACACTGTTAAACAAGTTATTGGTGATTCTCGCCTTGAAAAGGTGGTAATTGCTAAAGTTGATGAAAAAATGCAGTTTATTCCTGGCACAGAAATTGAATTTGAATGTGACTGCTTACTTCTTTCAGTAGGCTTACTTCCAAATGTTGATTTATTCAACAAATTACCATTAAGTTTCTCAAAGACTCGTGGTGCAAAAGTCACACAGGCTATGGAAAGTGAAATTCCAGGTATATTCTCTGCTGGTAACGTTTTACATGTTCACGATTTAGTTGACTACGTTGTAGAAGAAGCTAGAGAAGCTGCTGAAGGCGCTGTAAGTTATTTACATGGCGAGCTTACACGCAAAGGCCATGTTTATGATGTGAATCCAGGTGTTGGAATCAACTATGTTGTTCCACAAAAACTCTATATTGATGATGTAAAAGAATCTTGCTCATTTAAGTTTAGAGTGGCAAGACCAATGAAAGACATCAATATTATTATTACCGAAGGTAATAACGTAATTAAGAAAATATTTAAGCCAGCTATTGTTCCAAGTGAAATGGAAATTGTTAGACTTAAGAAAGATCTCTTTAAAAAAGAGAGTAATGAAATCAAAGTATTCGTGGAGGAAAGAAAATAATGGTCGAATTAATTTGTATTACTTGTCCTCGCGGATGCCACTTACAAGTTGATGAAAACTTAAACGTAACTGGCAATATGTGTCCAAGAGGCGCTGCTTATGCTAAAGCCGAACTTACCCATCCAACTAGAATGGTAACTTCAAGCGTTTCAGTTGAATCAAAAGTAGAAGCAAGACTTCCTGTTAAAACTAAAGACCCAATTCCAAAAGAATTAATCTTTAAAGTAATGGAAGAAATTAAAAAAGTAAATGTTAAAGCACCAATTAGAATTGGTGATGTAATTATTAAAGATGTTTTAGGCACAGGTGTTGATATTGTTGCTACCAAAAATATCGAAAGGTAAAAGTAATGGATAAAATCAGAATCATCATGCTCGGCGGTCAAGACGAAGCCTTTAAGAATATGGTCGCTATTGAAATTAATAACGATATTTTTGTTGTTGAAGCCGGTTTTACTCTTCCTGATAAAACTCAGCCCGGAATCGACTTCATTATTCCTCGTTATGACTATCTTGTTGAAAACAAGGAAAAAGTTAGAGGCTATTTTTTAACACATGGCTATGATTCTGTTATGGGTGCTTTACCTTATATTTATGAAAAGGTTCCAGCTCAAATTTATTGTTCAAGAATGACTGCCAATGCATTACATGGTTTTTGCCTTCACAACAATTTAGATTTTGGTAGATTATCTATTTCAAGGGTTAAAGTTGATGATGATGTTAAAATCGCCAATCGCTTAGTTTCGTTTTTTGGCGTTACATCAAACTTTGCAGAGTCTTTTGGAGTTTGCATTGATACAGACCAAGGTAATGTTGTTTACTTGCCAAATGCCGTTGCTCACAATGACTTTGAGCCAGGATTTACTCCGAGCAAGCAAAAAATAGCAAGAATTACATCGAATAAGACTTTAGTCTTATTAATTGAATCATTTAATTCCGATAAACCTGGTTATTGTTCACCAAATTACAAGTTGTTACATGTCTTAAAAAATGATATTTTTGATCAAAGTGGTCGCCTTTTCTTAGCAATTGATTGGCCAAATCTATTTAACATCATCGAGTGCTTAAATTTAGCTATGGCTCGTGGAAGAAAAATTATTCCTTATGACTCAACTGCTCGAGAAGTTATTAATGGTTTAGTGCAAGAAGGTTACCTTAAAGTTCAAAGAGATTCTATTTCTTCTATTGAAGAAGTTAATAGATTAAGACCACAAGATGTACTAGTTTTTATGACTGGTTTTGGAAAAAGATTATTAGATAAAATTGCTTTACTTGCCACAAAAAATAACGATGAGAAAATCGTCTTTTTAACTAAAAATGATACTTTCGTTTTTGGTGTTCACATTATGCCGGAGACCGAAACTGCTGCAACTGATACGATTGATGAACTTTATCGTACTGATTGTACAGTTTTAAGACCAAAACCAAAAGAATATTTAAGAATGCATGGTTGTGAAGAAGATATTAAATATTTTATTGCTTCATTTAGACCTGCTTATCTAGTGCCAGTCTCTGCTCCATTTGTTAAATTGTTAGCTTGTGCTAAAATCGCACTCAATATGAATGTAGGACTTAATCACAACAATGTTTTCATAGTTGATAATGGAGATATTATTGAATTTGAAGCCGGATTTGGTCGTGTTTTATCAACTAAAGTAGTTGCCGGAAATGTTTTTATTGATGGCAAGGGAATTGGCGATATTGGCGCACTTGTTTTGGAAGAAAGACAAAGATTTGCCGATGAAGGCGTTATCGTTCTTGGCGTTACAATTTCCAAATCAAAACGCGAAATTGTTGCCGGACCAGATGTACAAGCAAGAGGCCTTGTTTTCTTAAAAGATAATGAAGCTCTTATTAGAGAAATAACTCGTTTATTTGTAACCACAGTTCAAAGCGAACTTGTAAAAGAAAATTATTCCATTGTCTATATGGAAACTGCCATTAAAGACATCGTTTTTAAGGCAATAAGGAGATCACTTAATAAGACTCCAACTATTATCCCAATTATTGCTGAAATAAATTAAAACTTTTTTGTTTTAATTTATAATTAATTAACTTATAATAAATTAATATGAAGGAAAAGCGCAGAATTACAGAAAAATCAATCTCAATTATGGGTGGAGTTTGTTTCATCCTTTTTGCTATTGTTACTTTATTTTCTACGAAGACGCCTTTCTCATTTTTGTATAAATTAATTGGCCATAGTTTTGGCTTTATTGGATTCTGGTTATTTTTACCATACATTGTCATTATCGGTCTTTACCTGATAATGAACCAACAAGTCATTAAAATTAAATTATGTATCCAACTTTGGGGTGTCTTGGTTATTATTTTCTGCTTCCTAATCCTTTCATCTCACTGGGCCTCTTGGGGAACAGTTATTGATGGAGTTGAAATTGTGGGATTTGGTCGAACCGAAATTGGTACTGCAAGATATTTAACATATTCAAATTCATTAGCAGTATTTGATAAAGTTGATGCTGCTAATCCATCTTTAGTTGGCCCAAACCCAAAACTTGGTGGTGGTAGAGTTGGATTTTTACTTGCTGGTGCACTTAATAGTGCAGTCACACCACTCGGCTTAAATATCGTTTGTTGGATTCTTTTTGTAATGGGTTTAGCAATGATTTTCCATCGTCAAGTACATAAATTCTTAGACTTCATTAAGACACCAAGAACTAAAGAAAAAGGCAAAGCCTTTAAAGAAGTTAATTTAACAATTGATGAGATTGAACCAGACCAACCAATTAGGGTTGAAGATGTTTCAGTTGAAGAATTTGATCCAAACGAATCTAGAGCAATGTTTGACTCATTCCAGGCTGCTCCTCCAATTAATAATGATTATTCACTTAAAAAAGCACGTTTCATTATGAATGAAGATGGTACACAAGTAAAAGAAATATACGAAGAAGAGCTTTCCAAGCCTGTTTTTGAAAATCCAAAACAAGCTTACTTTGAAGAAAACACAGAAGAAACTAAAGAAGAAAACGTTTCACCAATTAGTTTTGAATCTACTGAAAAAGAATACAAAGAACCATTCTTTGAACCTTTAAATGATGCTGAAAAAGAGGAGGAATTTGATAATTCTTCCGAAAATGAACTTTCTAAACCACAAATTCAAGTTCAACCAATAGTTGATCCAGCTTCTCAAGTAGAAGAAGTAGATTTCTTACATAAACCTCAACCAAAAGCAAATTTAATTAAAAATTACATTTATCCAAGTATTGAACTTTTAGATGTTGGTAAAGCAAGTGATACTGCTGATGCAAACGAAGCTTCTTGTCAAGAAAGAACTGAAATTATTAATAAATCCTTAGCAAACTACAAAGTAGGAGCTCAAGTTGTTTCACATATTGTTGGCCCATCTGTTACTAGATTTGACCTTCAAACAAATGATGATGTTTCAGTCACTTCTGTTCAAAAATACATTACCGACTTACAAGTAAGACTTGGTGGTGTCATGATGAGATTTGAACCAATTGTAAGTGGAAAATCAACATCTGGCTTAGAAATTCCTAATGAATTTAGAACTAATGTCACATTAAGAGAAGCGGTTGCCGCTTTACCATTTGATCCAAAACATAAACTTCTTATTCCGTTTGGAAAATCTATTTCAGGAGACGTTGTTTTTGCTGATTTAGCAGATTTCCCACATATGCTTGTTGCTGGTACAACTGGTTCAGGTAAATCAATTTTTGTTCACGCTACAATCATCTCATTAATTATGAGATGTAAACCAGAAGAACTTAAGCTTGTGATGGTTGACCCAAAGAAGGTTGAAATGAATTATTATGAGAATATTCCACATCTTCTTTGTCCAGTTATTTCTGATGTTGGAAAAGTATTACTTACTTTCAATAAATTAGTTGATGAAATGGAACGTCGTTATATCTTGTTTCAGACTAATAGAGTTAGAGACATTAAAGGATTTAATGAATTTGCCAAACTAAAAGATCTTCAACCACTTCCATATATCGTCGTATTCATTGATGAATACGCTGACTTAATTGAAACTTGTAAGGAACTTCGTACACCTGTTGTTAGAATCGTTCAAAAAGCTCGTGCTGCTGGTATTCATTTAGTTATCGCAACACAACGTCCGAGCGTTAACGTTATTGATGGCGTTATTAAAGCAAACGTTGCCACACGTGTCGCACTTATGTGTGCATCAACAACTGACTCAATGACAGTTATTGTTGAAGGCGGTGCTGAAAAATTTCTTTGAAATGGTTATATGTTAATCGATTTTCCAATTATCTCACGAGCCATGAAACCACGTGTTCAAGGTTGCTACGTCAGTGAAACTGAGATTATGAGAGTTTGTGACTATTTAAGAGAACATTATCAACCTCAGTATGATCCAGTATTTATGAATTTAAAACCAGTTGTTGAAGAAAAATCATTTGATGAAGCAGAACCTCAAAAGATTGATAAAGCGCAAACTGATGAGGAAGCTTATCAAAAGATTAAAGAAGATGCGACCCATAGAGAATATTTCTCTATTTCATATATTACACGTACATATGGCATGGGTTATTCTAGAGCTGGTAAAATGTTCACCCGCTTACAAAAAGAAGGCATTGTCGCCCCAAGCGGAGATGCAAGAGGCTGTAAAGTCTTAGTTTATGTTCCAGGCGGGCAATCAATGGGAACTCCTGAACAATCAACATTTATCCCAGACGACGATGAATTTGATAATTAAGCCCTATTTATAGGGCTTTTTATTTAGCTAAAAATAGGGAATCACATTTAAAATTTTAGTTTAAAATATTAAAAAGGAGATTTTTATGAATTCAGTTAATATTATTGGTTTTCTTAGAGAAAATATTGATGATACATTTAGAAATTTTGAATATGAACTTCCATATTTAGAAGAAAACGAAAAAGCAAGAACAGTTATTGTTGTGAGAAATTGGACTAATCAACCAAATAGTAGATTAAATTTATATCCTGCAAATTCGCGCGTTGCTATACACGGGCACTTGGACGGGCACGAAAAATTTGGTACAATACTTGTCGTTGAAGAAATCCAGGTATTACGTTAAATGAGAAAAATACTTCAATATTTAAAAATAGTTCTAATTGCAGGACTTCCAATCTTGTATTACCACTTTGTATACATGATTCGTTTTTCTCGTCATCCTGAAAAATATCCACTTGAAAAAAGATATAAAATTGCCAGAAAAGAAATATCTTTTGTCATTGGACTTTTCCATTTAGATTACACCCTTGAAAATCTTGAATCTTTTACAGAGAGTAAAGAAAAGTCTTTACTTATCTCTAATCATTTATCATTTTTAGATCCGTTAATGATTATCATTAAAAGTGAAAAACCAGTGACTTTTATCGCTAAAAAAGAGGTTTTTAAAATGCCTTTTGTGGGACGTGTTGCAAAAGCATTAGAAGTATTCCCGCTTGACCGCGATAACATCATGTCACAACTTAGCGAAATTAAAAAAGTTGTTGCCTATTTAAAAGATCCAAACAAACCTTCAGTAATTGTTTATATTGAAGGCACAAGAAATAGATACCCAGAAAATCCATGTCTAGATTTCCATGCCGGAACCCTTAAAATTGCCCAAATGGCTGGTTGCCCGATTAATGTTGCAGCTACTTATGGTAGCTTTAGAGCGCTTTCTAAAAAATCTTGCTTAAGAAAATACCCAGTTTATTTCTCAATTTTAGAAACAATTCCTGCTGAAGAGTTTAAAAAAACAAACACCAATGATTTAGCAGGTGAACTTAGAAAAAAAGTCGATGCGAAGGTCGACTACTTTAGAGATTTAGATAAGAAATATATCGAATCAATGAAGATTTCAGATAAAAAGAAAGCTTTAGAAGTTAAAGTCGATGCTCGCGCTAAAGCGTAGACCTTTTGGATAATAATTCTTCAAAACTCCGTTAAGTGAGTAAACAACGCCTAAATTCATGCCCATGAAGCTAACAAATTGATAGCCATTCGGGCATTTTTTATTTATCGTTTCACCCTTAAGATACTTAACAACTTCTTCTTTTGTAAGTTCAATTGAGTTATCTAAATTTGTAACGTGTGAGTAGTGGTGAGATGGGACAAATTTATCACCGATTTGGCTACCTAAAAATAGACCTGGGCGAAGAGCAAGTTCTTCAAAGTTAGAAGGTAATTTTGAAGGCACTAAAAACTTCTGAATTTCTTTTGAATTTCCCTTGCCTTGAATAACTCTTTTTACTTCAAATGGATAAATTTTACTACTATGTAGTACTCCAGGTTTTTTAATAAGAGCAATATAGTGACCTTCTCCCTCAAAATTTGATGGGAAAAGGTGGACAGTTTCACTAAAATTTTCTGTTCTAAATTCACCTTTAAATGAAGGTATTTTTTCTAATTTTGCGTCACTATTTTGAAGTAAAAAATCAATTACTTCTTCATCTTCTTCATAAGAGTAAGAGCAGGTTGAGTAAACTAATTTACCTCCTTCTTTTAACATTGAATAACACATCAAAATTAGTTCTTTTTGAATGGCAGCATTTTTTAAAACTTTTTCATAAGTCCAGTCACTTTTCATTTCATCAGATTTTCTAAACATTCCAGAGCCTGAACAAGGGGCGTCTAAGATGATTTTGGCGAAAAATCCTGCAAATTTTTGATAATAATTTTTGAAATCAAGTGAAGTAATAATGGTATTAGAAATGCCCATTCTTTCAATGTTACTTAGAAGAATGTTTGCACGTGATTTTGATAAGTCGTTGGCGATTATTAACCCTTGGTTCTGCATTCGTAATGCAGTTTGAATAGTTTTTCCGCCTGGAGCAGCGCAAAGATCAAGAACAATTTCGCCTGGTTTTGCATCCAAAAAATGGGCAACTAACATTGCAGAAGGCTCTTGAATATAGTAAGCTCCAAGTTCATGGTAAATCTTTTTGCCTAATTCATATTCATTTTTGTCATATAAAAAACCATTATCGACAACTGGATGAGGTTTCAGATTTGGAAAAAATTCCAAAAGTTGTTCTTTTGAAAGTTTGTATTCATTTAAATAAATAGCTTTTTTCTCACCTTTAGAAAAAGAGGAAATAAGATTTGAAATTTCTTCTTTATTTAAATATTTTTCTAACGATTGTTCAAAATCCATATCAACTACTATTTTAATTCAGAAATTAAATGTTAAAAGAAAAACCGCGATTATGGCGCGATTTTCATGCTAGAATTGGATTTTAATCACCATAATGAGACCACATAGACACAATTAAGACTTCTTTTTTGTCTACGTCAATTAAATAAACTAGACGATGTTGAAGGTTAATTCTCTTTGAATAGAAACCATTAAGGTTTCCTCTAAGTTTTTCGACTGGTTTACAATAAGGATCTATTTTCAAGTCATCGATAAGTTGTTTTACTTTATCGATCAACTTCGCTTGTTTAAGTTTTTCTAGATCTTTTATTGCAGCCTTATGGATTATGACTTTAAACATTATAAGTCTAAATCATCAACATCAACGAAGTCTTCGCGTGGAGCTTTGCCTCTTTCTATAATTAAATCAGCAAGCCCCTCGACAGAATTGATATACATTGTTTCTAGTAGTGCGTTAAAATCCTCTTCACCTATGAGGTAGCAGTTTTTCCCATTTTTATTAGTTAATAAAATAGGAGAAGAATTTTCGTTTACTTCTTCTGCTAACTTATAAAGATTACTTCTAGCTTCAGTAATACTAATAGTTGGCATAATACCACCTCCGATTTTATTTTAACGTACGTTTAAGCGCACGTCAATTATCAATATCCTTTCATAATATTTATAGGTTTTGTTTCTATTAATAGAACCAGTATGGTATATTTATGATGAGGTAATATTTTTATGAGAATGGTTGATCTTATTACAAAGAAAAGAGATGGCGGTGTTCTTACGAACGAAGAAATTGACTTCTTTATTGATGGTTATGTTGAAGGAAGAATTCCTGATTACCAAGTCTCTGCTTTATTAATGGCAATTGTATTTAAAGGAATGACGAACGATGAAATCGTTCATTTAACTGATAGAATGGAACATAGCGGCGACGTTATGGATTTATCTAATATTCCTGGAAAGAAAGTTGATAAACACTCTACAGGCGGCGTTGGTGATAAAACTTCATTAGCGCTTGGACCAATGGTTGCAGCTTGTGGCGCAATTGTCGCAAAAATGTCTGGCCGTGGTTTAGGCCATACAGGCGGAACACTTGATAAATTAGAATCAATACCAGGAATGAATGTTTTCTT
>JAEEGK010017525.1_pt1 | contig 15606 bp, 8 predicted proteins | sample 8958771 | NCBI WGS metagenome assembly JAEEGK01 (sample SAMN16246547, study PRJNA631951) | gut metagenome | biome: gut microbiome; feature: rumen; material: SC-attached | host: Bos | place: Iran: Karaj | collected 2018-10
CCCAATCCCCAATCCCCAATCCCCAATCCCCAATCCCCAATTTTTATTTAATTTTTAAATATGAGTATGAGGAAATTGGTTTTAATAATTTATTATAATTTATTATTAAATTAGATTTAAAGATATTAAAAAATATTTATTTTATTAATTAATAATATAATGAAGGCAATAAAATTAAAAAAATTAAAAGAGAAAAATAATTTAAAACAATTATCATTATCATTAGAAAATAGCAAAAAAAAAGATAGATATTTAAATCATAAATTAACATTTTCTGAATTACAGAAAAAACAAAATCTTCCTGAAATATCAGAATCAAATTTAATGACTAATTATAATAATTCAATTAAAAAATTAAATTTAAGACATGCATTTAATAAAACACAAACATCTTTTAATTCTCTAGAAACATTACCAACAAATAATCATTCTAGATTAAATAGTACAAATTTAAAAAATGAAGAATCAAAAAAAATTAAAATGAAAATAAATGGACTAATTTTAGAAATGGAAACTCAACATAAATCACAATTAAAAGGAAGAGGAACAAATTTAGATTTAAATAAAAATATAAATAAAACAGAAAGATCAAAAAGATCAAAAAGTAATAAAACAAGAACAAGAACAACAAGATTTAAGACAGAAGTTAATAAAAGAAATTTAGATAAATTATTTGGTTTTACAAAAGATATAATAAAAGATGAAAGTGTAAATGACACAAAAGTTTTAATGCAAAAACCAAAAAATAATGTTGAAATGAATAGAGTATTAATAAATGGTTTTGGTTTAAATAAAGGAAATACAAGCATGTCAATTGATTATTCAAAAAGATTTAATGCTTTAAGTGAAAGATATTTTAATATAATGGAAAATATGAAAGAACAAAAAATAAAATTACAAATTGAGAATTTTGATAAATTAAAAGAATCAATAATGAATACAAATGGAAATATAATGAAAAAACCAAATTTAATAAATAATAAATTAATTTCAAAATGGGAAAAAGAATATTTTAAAAATGAATATAATGATAATAAAATGTCAAATTCAAATTATCAATTATATAAAAAAGAATATAATGAAAAAATTAATAAAGAAATAAAAAAAAGATCAAAAAATTATGCAAATGTAATATTTTCAATGGATTGTGAAGAATATGAAAATGTAAATGAAAAAGAAAAAGTATATGATAGTACAAATGGTTTAGTTAGTTATAGAAATTTAAAAAGAGTTGTAAGATTAATAAATATACAAAAAAATGGAGATGATGATGAAAAACAAGGTAAAATAAAAATTACACCTAATCAAATTAGAAAAGAAAAAGAAAAAAATGCAGAAAAGATTATTTTAGCTTTAAATTTTTTAGGACCACCAAAATATATTAAATCTAATTTTAAAGGAATTACTTTAAGAAAATTTCAAAGTGTTTCTGGTAATTTTTTTGGGAATTCTTAAATAATTTATGATAATTTAATATTATTTTTATTTATTTTTTTTGTTATGTATTTATAAAAAAAGTATGTAAAAAAAATTGATTCTTTTTGAAAAAAATATTTTTATACTTTTTAATTTTTTATTTATAAATATTATTATAATATTCATCTGATATATTTGAATCAATATCACCATCTAATCTTTTTAATTTAATTGATGCTATTGGTTTTTTTATTTCATGTTTTTTACTATATAAATGTTTAGATTTATTAAAATTAGGATTATTATTTGTTAAATAATAATTATTATCTTGATTATTTTCTTTATTATCTATTAAAGAGATAAAATTTGTACGAGAAATTTGTTTTTTTTTATAAAATGAAAAATCTTTAATAACTTTAGGAGAAGGTTTTTTCATTATAGGAATATTATTATTAGTATTATTAACAGTATTAGTAACATTAGTATTAATAATATTATTTTCTTTTGTAGTATTTACAGTATCTTGAGTATGAAATGTTTTAATATTACTATTATAACTAAATTCTCCTGGTGAATTTTTTGTTTCTGGTAAAAAAATTTGTTGTTCTTTTTCATATTGTGGTGAATTTATATTTTTTTGATTTAAACTATTATAATTTGATAAATTATTTTTCCTTTTTATAAAAATTCCACTTAAACTATTTACTGATTTATTATTTTTTTTATTATTATTTTTATTTGATGGAAAATTATTTAATATTGAAGAAAGATTAATATAACTTTTTACTTTTTCTCTTAAATTTTTACATTTTGGATTAATTATTGTACAATTATAAAATAATTTATTTTCTGGCTTTAATGTATTACTTTTTCTATCATTATTTAATGATTTATTTTTCTTTTCTTTTTTCAGAGATAAATTATTATTTTTTGAAATTTTATTAATATAAGTAGTTAATGAAGTTATTGGTAAAATATTTTTATTTTTTTCTTTTGAATTTTGAAATGATTTATTCTTTGAATTTTTTCTATTATGATTATTTGATGTTAAATAATATTGTTGAAAATGTTTTTGTATAATATTATTAATATCATTATTAGAATTTGGTTTATTATTTAATTTATTTTCTTGTTTAGGAAAAATTTTTCTAGTTTTTGATTTTGAATTAGAATTTGTAGTTTTACTTATATTATTTATATTACTTTTATTTATCAAATTATTATTATTTGAATTATATTTCTTTTGAATATCCATATGATTAATAAAATTATTTTTAAAAATTGGAATTGATGGTCTTTGTTTTCTATTAGTTGAATTATTTTTTTTAATATTATTTTTATTATTATTTGCAATTTCATAAGTTTTAGATTTTGTTTTTTCTAATTGATTTGCAGATGAGATTGATTTTTTTGAAATTGGAATTAATTTAAATCCATTATTTATTTTAATAGTATTATTATTATCTTCATTATCAATTTTATGAGGAATAAAACTTTCTTCAGGTATAGATTCAATTTTAAAATAATTTTCAGGTGATTGAGTATTTGGGGTTTTTTTTTGTGGTTTAATTTCAAATGAAAAAGTAGAAAATTCTTCATTTTCAAATTTACTAAATTGGAAATTTTCATTTACTTCAATATTAATATTTTCATTTTTTTGAATAATAAAATTTTCTTTTTGTTTAATTTCATTTTTAATAATTTGATTTCTAAAAGAATTACTTTTTTGACCACTATTACTATATTGATAACTTAAACTTGTACTATTATAATTATTTAAATTTTTTGATTGAGAATTACTATTTTTATTTGGAGTTTTCATAAAACTTGATGAAACATTTTGAATTTGATTTTTATCAATTGATGAAGGTAAGTTTATTTCATTGAAAATATTATTCAAATTCACTTTTTTTAATTGAGCTACCTCGATTTTATTTCTTTTTGTATTTGGAGATTCATCACAATAGTTACATATTGATGGAGTGAACGGACTTTCTATATTTTCTTCCATACGCTATTTTTTTTTTAAATTTTTTTTTGATAAATTTAAATTTAATGATTATTTGTTTAATTTAATTTAGTTTTTATTATTAATTATTTTATCATAATGTATTTAATAAAAATATATATATTATCTTATTTTAATTTAATATAAAGATATATTTATATTATTTTCTAAAATAAATTTATAAAAAATATAAAAGATAATAAATAAAGAACATTAAAATTCAATTCAATATTTCTTTTAAAAAAAAAATAAAAAAAATATTAATAAACAAATTAATATTTAATTTAGATATCCAAAAAAAATAATTAAAGTAAAAATGAAGGTAATATTCAGGATTATATATTTATTATCTGTATTAACCCTATTAAAATGTTTAAAATTGGAACAGACAGGAAAATTAACAATAATACATGATTTTACAGTAACTAATACAAAAGGATATTTGGAATCAAAATTAAAATTAGGGACAAAAAAAGAGGATGATACACCATATAAAGAACTTGACTTTACAATTGATATTGGAACAAAAGCAAGTTGGGTATCAAATAAAGATTATGATCCAGGTCAATCTAAAACATATTCGTCTTATGCAGATTTAAAAAAAGAAGAATTAGGAGATGATGATTTTTCAATTGAAGGAACAGGAGGTACAGACACTTTTTTTGTTAAAGATAATATTGAGGCTCCTAAAGTTGCTTTTATTAAAGCAGTTGATAGTTGGGGAATTAAAATAAGAGGTGAAAATGGTGTTGGACTTTCAAGACAAACTAGTGGTGGTTATGATGATTTAGCTTCTAGTTTAAGTAAAAAAAATTGGGAAGATTCAAATATGTTTGCAATTGATTATATTGGTGAATCAACTCAAACTACTGGTTTTGGAAAGATATATTTTGGTGATTTAGAATTTTTAACTCAAAAAAAAAGTGTTATTTCTAGTAAACTTCCTTTAGCTGTATTTCCTAATTTTGAACATAAATGGGCTGTTGAAATGAAATATATTTTCTTTGGAAATATTTTAGATGATAGAACAAAAAAACATAATGGTGTTTATGTTGTTTCTAAAGATATTCCTAATGTGAAAATTGAAGCTGATTATAAAAAAGCATTTTTTGAAACTGTTTATGGAAAAATTTTATTCCCTTATCGAACTTTAGATAATTTTAAATATTATTTAGAAAGAGAATATTTCTTAGGAAATGGATTAAAACAATATTGTACTTTTGGAGACAGTAAATTATTTGGAAAAACAATACAAACTTATCTTTGTAAAGAACAAGAAATTTCAAAATTAGGTCAAATTCATTTTATTTTTGGTAATGGAGATTCTGAAAATGAATTATTTGATATATATTTAGATTATTATGATTTATTTGTTCCAGTTACTGAGGGAGATACAACAAAATATGAATTTTTAATTGGATTTAAAAGTGATATTCCTGATACTTTCCGTTTTGGTGTTCCCATTTTTAAAAAATTTACTTCAATATTTGATGTTAAACATAAAACTCTTACTCTTGCTTCATTATCAAATAAAGCTTATGTTAAAATTGATCCTCCATCTACTTATAAAAGTATTGAATTTACTTTAATGAAGGATTATAATTATTTAATGACTTCTGTTTTAGTAGGAAAACCTCAAAAAGAAATAATGTTTTCAATTGATATTGGATCACCTAAAACATGGGTTAATCAATCATCATATAATTTAGAAAGTGAAACTTTAAAAAATGGTACTGAAGATTCACTTAATAATACATTATATGATTTACAAGGTATTAATGCTTATGATACTTTTGAATATGGAAATATAACTCTTGATAGATTTGATTTCTTTATGGCAGAGAAAGTACATTATGTTGATTCAGTAAAAAAAGAAAATCAAACACATGCAGTTTTAGGTCTTGGAAAATATAAAAAAGAAGAAAAAAGTTATTCAATTATAAATAGATTATGTGAATCTAGTATTTTAGAAAATAAAAATGCTATAATATTAGAATTTGGAGGTAATGATCCTGAAGGAGAAAAAATTGGAAGAATTATTTATGGAGATATTACTGAATTAATTAAAAATTATTCACCTCATATTTATAAACTACCTACAAAAGATCAATTAGGAACTTATGGTAAATGGCATATGGTTCTTAAATATATTTTCTTTGGTAATATATTAAAAGAAAAGAAGAAAAATGGTTATTTTAAAGTTAGTACTGAAATACCTCATTTAAATATTAATAAAGGAGGTACTTTAGAAAGTAATTTAAAGAAAATAGTTCTACCATATAGTAGAAAAGATGAAATTATAGATATGATTACAGATTATTATTTAACATCAAAATGTGATTTAGTAGAATATGATAATATAGCTACTTTTTATTGTGAAAAAGAAGATATTAATAATATTAATGAAATACATTTTATTTTAGATACAGGTTTAGATATATATTTAAAAAGAGAAGATATGTTTGATTGTGAAGGAACAAAATGTGAATTATTAATTGAATTCCGTCCTGAATATCAAAATGCTTTTGTGTTTGGAGTTTCATTACTTAAAAAATTCAAAACAATATTTAACACTACTTATGATGCTCAATCAGTTTCTTTTATATCAACAGATAATATTGATTATGTTGAGTTATACACACCAACTTTATTAAGTGATGAATTATTTGGATTACCATTTACTAGTGTTGGTATAATTAAAACTCATGGTTTAGTAAAATCAATTAATGAATTTGGAAGTAATAAAGAGAAAGTGCAATTAACAATAGATATTGGTTCACAATATACTTGGCTTAAAAATGATGTTTATGATGCTCAAAAAAGTAGATATTTTGATATAAAAGAGAAAGGTTTAAAATATTTAAATCTAGATTATCAAGTATATGGAGATTTAGCATGTGATAATGTTAAATTTGGTGGATCTTATGTTCAAAATTTATCATTTATTTATGTAGAAAAAATTAATGGAACGGATAATTTTAAAACATCTTTAGGATTAGGAAAGTTTAAGGAAGATAAACATTTTAGTATAATTAAAAGACTTTATGATATTGAATTTCCTGAATTAATTAATAATCAAAGATTCTTACTTCATTTTAATGAACCTGATGTTGAGGTTACAAATGGATTATTAGTTTTTGGAGATTTTGAAAATTATCTTAATAAAAAAAAACTTATTTCAAAAGAAATTCAATTAGTAGAAGGAACAGGAAATGAAAAAGAAAAATGGATTGTAGAATTCAAATATATTATCTTTAATAATATTTTGGTTAATAGAACAACTGAAGGAAAATTTTTAGTTGATATAAATGTTCCAAGATATATTTTACCAAATGGAACTAAAGCTTATATTGAAACAATTTATCATGAAATTTTATTCCCATATAATGGTATTGAAACTTATATAATTTTATTACAAAGACATTATTTTACAGTAAATGGAGATTTACTTTGTAATGTCAAAAATAATACAGAAATTTCATCTAATACAAAGAAATATTTTGAATGTACTTTAGATGAATATAAAAAACTTGGTCAACTTCATTTTATAATAAATGATAATATTGATATATATTTAGATAATAGTGATTTATTTTATTGTGATATAAAAGAAAATATATGTCAATCAAATTTCCAAGCTCATGAACAAAATAAAGAGAGATTTATTTTTGGATTTTCATTCATTAAAAAATTTGATACATTATTTGATATGAGTAGTAATAAAATCACATTAATTGGAGAAGATAATTTTGATGTTCTCGAATTTGAAGAAAGAAAATTAAATCCATTTGAACAAATAGAATTTACATATAATCAAAGCAAAAAATTATATTTATCAGACATATTATTAGGAAGTCAACAACAAAACTTACATCCAGTAATTGATATAGGTTCCCCAACTTCATGGATTTTAACTGATGAATATTCTTATGATCAATCATTATCTGCAACAAAAGGAGAAAAAGAAGAAACAAAAATAATAGATAATTATACAATAGTAGGATATGAAATAAATGATACATTAGTTTTTAATAATATAAGATGTGAGAAATTCAATTTCATTAATACTAAACCTCCATCAGGAGATTTAAAATTACCTGGTGTAATTGCTTTTGGTCGAATGAATGAATTACAAATAAATCAATCAATTGTTTATTTAATGAATAAAAATTTAAATTCTTCAAATTTATATACATTTATGTTACAATTTGATGAAGATAGAACAAATAATCAATTTACTGGTCAAATTGTATTTGGTAATTATTATAATGATTATATTAAAGAACCAGAATATCTTACTGAGATTGAACTTGATTCATCTAATGCAGATTATAAATGGGCAACTACAATTTCAAGAATTTATATTGATAATATTTTAGTAAATAAATCAATAAATGGATTATTTAATGTTTCGAATACTCTTAAATATATTGATATAGAAAATAATCCTGTTAATTTAGAAACTAAATATGATGATATTAAAATTCCATATGCAAAATCAGAAGCAATATTTAATCAATTAAAAACTTTATATCTTACTCAAGATTGTAAAAAAATAACAAATGAAACCACTAAAGATGAATATTTCGTATGTTTAAAAGAGGAATTAATAAAATTAAAAGAAATTCATTTTATTTTAAAAGGAAATCAAACTGATATATATTTCTATCCTCATGATATATTCTCATGTACAGAATCTGATTTCCAATGTAAATTATTAATTACAGCAAATCCAAATAATGAAGATTATATTTTTGGTAATGTATTCTTAAAAAAATTTTATACATTATTTGATTTAAATGATACATCAAAAATTAAAATTTATGGTAAAAAAAATATAGCAAAAATAAAATTAGTTGATGATAAAGATATGTATGTTGATCCAATGGAAAAAAAAGATTTTAAAAATAAAGAAGAAACTAATTCAACCAGAACAACAATTTTAGTCATTCTTTTATGTATATTTATTCTTGGATTAGGTGGAATGTTTGGATTTTATTTCTTCCACTATAATAAGAAATCAAGAAAAGTTGTTGTAATTAATGAAAATGGAAGTTTCGGTAAAATTAATGATAGTAATCTTGGTGACTCAAAATCAAATGTCCAACCCACTGCTCAATAATATATTAAATAGATTTTTATTTTAATATTAAAAATTAAAAATATTATTATTACATATTTTTTTAAAATTTAAATATTTTTTATATAAAATATAATATTTAAATAAGATAAGGTATAAAAGCTTTTCTTTCTTTTGGATATCTATCACCATAAACTTCTTTTAATAATTTATGTTTTTTTAATGCCCATTCTCTCATTTGATAAAAACCACAACAAGTAAATAAAATTATACTCCAATGAAGACTAAAAACACTAAAACAAAACCAAGCAATAAATTCCCAAAAATAATTAGCACAAGTACTAACTTCAAATCCATCTTTATTAGGTGGAGGTGCTTTTTTTCCATTATTATATTTTTTAAGATCTCTTAATATAATATGACATTTTAAATTTTTTATTTCAGCATTAAAAAAAAAAAAAACAAAAATATATCTAAAACCTAATAAAAAATTAATTGGAGTGTAATTAGGATGAAATATAAAATAACAACATAAAATACCATAAAGTCCCCAATAATATGCACAATTTTTATATAAATTTTTTAAAGGCATTGTATCACGAGAAAATATATGAATAAATAATGTTTCAAAAATTCTTTTTAAATAATGAAATGTTGACATAAAAAAATAAAATAATTGAACTGTTTGAATATTTTCATTTTTACTTGATTTTACTTTATATAATCTAATAAAGAATATAAAAGTAAATAATAATGGACCTAAATATTCAATTATATAAACTAATTTATATGAAATTTGAGGACCAATATCTTTTACATAAATTATTGTATTTTCATTTGATATATTATCATAATATAAAAGTTGTTTAAGATCTTCTGATAATGCATCTTTTTTTTTTCGATCATCTTTATTTGATGAATAAAATAATCCTATTCTATTTAAAGATATTTTCCCTTTTAAATTTAGTTTATCATATATTTCCAATTTTAAATCTTTTACTGTTTTATTTATATCGAAATTATTTATTATTGTTGGTGTTAATAAATCATCTTTTTTTTGTATTTGATTAATTATTTTAAGATCCATTAAAAATAAAAATTTTTTTTTAAAAAGTATTTTAATTAAAATAAAAAAAAATTATTTTTTATTTATTATTTTTCATTTTCATATTTATAATCCCTTTCATATTCATATTATGAATAGAATTAATTTTATTTAATAAATTCCTTTGATATTTATTATTTTTTTTATTAAAGCCATTTAATAAATTATTAGTACTTTTATTAGCACTTATATTTACAGAAATAATTTTAGTATTTCCTTTAGGACAACTAATATTTCTACTTTTCCTATTATTTGCATTAGAAATTGAATTTGGTTCTTTAAAATAATTATTTGATTTAATTAATAAATTATACATACTTCTTTCATGATTTTTAAAACTATCTTCTGTATTACTTCTTAAATGATATGATTTTAAATTATTTTCATTTCTTGTATTTTGATTATATTGAATTGAATAAGTATTTTGTCCATGATTAATTGCAGTTTTATTATTATTACTTATTATTTTACTATAACTAATAAAATTTGATAAATTACTTTTTTTCTTTGATAAATATTTTGAATTATTTGTATTTGTATTAAATGGAAATGCATTATATGATGTTACTGTGTTATTATATAAATTAATTTTTTTTTTAATTTTTGTATTAATATTGTTTTTAACTTCATTTTGAAAACTAAAATCTTTATCAATTATTATATTTGAAGATTGATTTCTTGATCTTTTTTTAATCATTTCATGTTCTTCTTTATCAAAACTATTTAATTTTTCTGAGTTTGCTTGTATTTCTATATAATTACTAATATTTAACATATTTTTTTCTTCTAAATGTTCATTTTCAATTTTAAGTAACATATTTTCCATTATTAAATTCAAAATATCTTTTTCATTTTGTGCATTTTTTTGTTCTAATAATTTTATACTTTCAATATATTTTAATTTTAATTGAGCAAGAATATTTGAAAAATAAAAACTAATTCTATTATAAAATTCCTCGTATTCATCATCTTCATCTAAATTATATGAATTTTTAATTAAAAATAATTTTTCATAAACTTTAGTTAAATTTTCATATATAACATTATTTGAATCAATAATCATATCATATCCTATTTGATTAAAACTCATTTTTTTTAAATTTAATTAAATATAATTTAAAATTATTAAAATTTAGGATATATTAATAAAAAATTTTTGAGTAAATTATAAACACTCTTATATAATTTCTTATATTTTAAAATTGTTGTTCAGTAAATTCTTTCATTTTCTTAAAGACTTCTTCTTTAAATTCTTCTTTCGAAATTTTTCCATCACTATTTTTATCTGCCTTTTTCCAATTTTTAATTACAGTTGAAAAAGATCCTTTTTTTTTATGAATTGAAGTAAGAAAATCATCCATAAATTCACCATATTCTCTCATTTCAATATGTCCATCTCCATTTTTATCATAGTGTTTAAATGATAATTCAAAAGCTTCATTAAATGTTTTTTGATCTGATATTACTGCTTTAACTTGTCTTTGTGCTTCTTTTAATTGTTCTGGAGTTGCATTTTCTACCATTTTTTTTTTATATTTTTTTGTTATTATATTTTAAATAAATTTTTTTTTAAAATGGAAGAAGTTCAAAATAAAAAAGATAATAATAACCTTTTTGAAAACAATATTCAAAGTATTAATAATACTAATAATTCAAATGAATGTCAAAATATTATTATTTCTTCAGAAAGTAATTTAAAACCAAGTAATTCTAATAAAAATATTTCGAAATTTCAAAAATTTAAAAATATTATTTATAAATATTCTGGTAAAATGGCATTTTGGAAAAAGAAAAATAAAAAAACTACTATTGACAATAAAGAATCAAAAATTGATAATCAAAAAAAATTAGAACAAAGATCTCTAGATAGACAAATAAATATTTATGCAAATGAAAAATTTACTAAGGAATATGGAAGTGGATTTGGCTTTAATTTTTTTATATAATTACAAATTATTATTTTATTTATAATATGATATATATTTAATTATTAATATTATATCTTTAAATTTAATAAAACCTAAAAATAAAAATACAATTAATAATTAATTTTTAATATATTATTCATTTTTCTTTGGTCCAGAAAAATATTTTTCAAGAAGAGAATTTGTTTTTTCTTTAATATAATTAAGTTTATTTTTATAAGAACTTTTTTTATCATTTATATCTGTATTAAGAATTATTTCTGAATGTTTTAATATTACATCAATATTACAATTTCTTTTTATATATTCATTTCCTGGATTAATTGTTATTTTTTTAATTGGAAATATTCCTATTTTTTTAATTGAATTATCTGAGCTTTTTTTCTTAATAGAAGATGGTTTTTTATTAGAAGATGAATTTTTAAATTTTAAATTATTAATTTCTTGTTTTAAATATTCAATTTCAGCATCTTTTTGTTCTATTATTTTTAAATAATCTTCTGTTGTTAATTTTTTTGTTTCAAAATTAACATTTTTTTCTAAGATAATTGAACTTTTAGAATAATTTTTATGTGGTCTACTTGTTAAAGAAATATTTGTATCTAAAGTAATATATTTTTTTCTATAATTTTAATAATATATTTTATTTACATTGGATAACTTGAATTTTGTTTTTTATTTGAATAAAATCCATCATAAAATAATTTTTGGCTTTTAATATTATTTTTCTTACTTTTATTTCTATGCATTAATAAGATTAATATTGTTTAATTTAAAATAAATTTATAATAATAAATATTAATAAATTTATAAACATTTAAAAAGGTTTAATTGTATATTTATGAGTACTATTTTTACTAAAATTTTTTTTAATATTAATTAATTTTTTTTGTTTTAATAAAATTTGTTCTAATTCATCTAAATTATATAATTCATCATCATATTGATTAATACATCTTTCAATTAAATCAGAATTCATTTCATTATTCATACTTTGTGAAATTGAAAAATTTTTTTTACTTTTATTGGAAATTTTTAATTCATCGTTATATGAATTTGATTTATTTTTTGAATTTATATTAACATTAATATAGTCTGAATTTTTTAAAATTGATGAATTAATATAATTACTTTGAGAATTTATGGATGTATTTAAATTTAATTTTAGTTGTTTGTTTTCTTTTTTTACAATTTCATTATCAATTTTAGTTGAATTTTTATCATTATTTTCTTTCAAATTATTTTGAATACTAAAGAGTTTAATTTTGTCTTTTTCTCTTAATTGTTTATTTAATCTTTCAATCTCTTCAATATATAATGAAATTTCTTTAAATAATATTAGAAAAAGTTTATAATATGGATGTGGTATTTCTTTTTGAAAATTAAGTGATTCTGTTTCCCAATAAAATTTTAAATTTAAGTTTTCACATTTTTTCTTAAATAATGATGTTTCAATATCATAATAATCATTTAAATTACTTAATGGGATTGAATTTATTAAATTCTTAATTGAAATATTGTCTTTTTCATTATCAATTTGAAAATTTATGTCATCCATATAATTATTTTCTGAATTCATTTATTCAATTATTTAGTAAAATATTATTTTATAAAAAAATAACTTATATATTTTATAGAATAATATTATAATAAATTTAATTATTTATTATTATTAAGATAGGTATTTAGTAATATTAAATAATTATTTTTACTAGTGATTATTTTTTATATAACAAAATAAAAAACTTTATTTAAAAATTTCATTATTATCATTATGAATTTAAAATAAAAATAAAATAATTCATTCATAAAAAATATTTATATTTAAAAATAGCATTTTATTTATTAGATACATTATCAATTAAATTATTATTTTTGAAAATTCATTTTTATTTTAAGTAAATTTTTTTCTTTTTTATCTATTTTCTGCATTTCATCACCAATTTTTTCAATTATTTCTTCATTTATTAGATTATAATTTTCATTTTCATCTTCTTCTACATTAATTTTAGAATATTTTTCAATATATTTATTAATAGGTAATATTTTTAATAATTTTTCATTTGTAAGTTGTGATTGTCTTTTATCAAACTTTTTCTTAAAATCTTTATATTTTTCAATTTGTTTCATATCTAAAGATTTGCATGATCTTTCTTTTAAAGAATATTTCATTTTTTCAATTAACATATTATATTTTTTTTGAGATTCTTCAATTTTAATTGATTTGTTTTTGTCTTTTAATATTTTTAAATTTTTATCTAATTCAATATTATAAAATAAATCTGTTTCACTTTTTATTTTTTCAAGATTAAAAGGTTCCACATAAATGTTTTCAAATCTTTTTGAATTTAAAACATCTTTATGGAATTTGTATTCTTTATCAATTTGATTAAGTAAATATTTATTTTTTTGAATATAATTATTATTAAAAATATATTTATCATAATCAATTTTAAAAGGTTTATTATTAGAATTTTTTTTAGAAGGAATAAATGATTTATGTTTCATATGAATTTTAATTGAAGAAGTATTAATAGTTTTAAATTTAAGTGAACCATTTGAATTTCTTTTTAATTTTCTTTGTTCACTTAATTGTTCATTATTAGATCTTTCAGATAAACATATTTTATTTTTATTTCTTATTCTTTCTGTTTTTAAATGATGAATATCATCACTTTTAATTGATAAAATTTTTTTTTGAATAGTTCTTTTAAGATTTAAATCTAATTTATTAATATCCATTGTTTTGAAATCTGTTATAGTTGGTTTGAATTCTTCACTAGTTAAATAAGTTAATAAATGTAAATTTTTAACCATAGTTTCAATTTTTTGTGACTTTGGTTTTTTTCCAACTTCAGTTAATAAATTTACATGATCATCATCAATTTCACTAAAGTGAATATTATCAACATAATTTTCAATTTTTTGATAATGTTTCATTCTTTTTTCTTCACCTATTGAAGATAAAGTTTTAATAACTTTTTTTTTTGGATTTACAAAATTTTCTATATTAATATCTAATTTAGATATTGTTTTAAATGTAAAATAATGATTCCTCATTCTTGTTGAAACATTTTTCATTAGAAAAGATATTTCTGGATATCTATTATATAAATAATAATTACTTATATAATTTGCTTGTTCATATGATGTTTCTGCATTTTCTAAATGATTTGTATTTTCATTTATACATCCTAATTGATAAAATGCAATCATCATATTTAAAAAAATTTGATGCATTTCTTTTTCATCATTGTCTTTTTCATGTTTTTGATTAATATATATACTAGAAACAAAATCTTTATAACAAATTTGTAAAATTGAATTTAAATAATTTTTAGCAGAATAAAAATCTTTTCTAGATATTAATAATGATGTTATAAAAAGATAAATTTTAATAATAATTCTCCAAATTCTAGGATAAGTTATATCTTTTGATGTTTTTCTAATTAATTTATCTGCTATAGATAAATAACATAAACATTCTGGAATATTATTATTATGTTTTTTTAAAAGTGCATTATTATATAAGTGAACTAAATAAAAATAATTTAAATATTCATATTGTTCTTTTTGAGATTCTTTTGGTAATCTTTCAATATCATTTGTAAAAGTTTCTAATAATTTTTCTGTTAATTCAAAACAATTATCAATACCTTTTATATTTTTATCTCTATAATATTTATTAAATTTTTGATCTATTATTTTAAATAAACATCTAAATTGAAAATGAGTAAAAATTAGATTATGAGTATAATTTAATTTTTTAAATTTAATTTTATTTTTTCCTATATCAGTAAATATATCTCGATATTTTTTTTTATTATATTTTTTAATTATTGATATTATTTTTATTTTAAACTCATCAAGATAATTATTTTGTTCAGATTCACTTTCTGAAACCAAATCAGATGATTCATATTCATCTACTTCTTTTATATTTTCCTTTATATCTATTATATCATTTTTTTTTTCAATAATTTTTCTTATATTATTATACATCGCATTCATTTTATTTTTTTTTATATTAAAAAAAAAAAAAAGGAAAAAATTAAATTGAAAATTTAAATTA
>JAEEGK010017526.1_pt1 | contig 15605 bp, 14 predicted proteins | sample 8958771 | NCBI WGS metagenome assembly JAEEGK01 (sample SAMN16246547, study PRJNA631951) | gut metagenome | biome: gut microbiome; feature: rumen; material: SC-attached | host: Bos | place: Iran: Karaj | collected 2018-10
CCCACGAAGACGCTCGCCAAGATCGCAAACCACATCGGAAAGAAACGGCCGGAAGGCGTGTTTCTCATGCCCGACGATCCTACGGAGATTCTTGCCTCCCTGCCCGTGGACGAGGTCTGGGGCGTAGGCCGCCGTCTGCCGGTCAAGCTCCGCGCCGAACGCATCCTGACCGCACAGCACCTCCGTGACGCGCCGGACGAGACGATCCGTGCCGTGGGCGGCGTGACGCTCCTCCGCACGGCGATGGAGCTGCGGGGCGTTCCCTGTGGCGAGGACAAGGACTACGACGCAGCCCCCGATACCGTGTCCTGTTCCCGCTCGTTCGGAACCCCTGCGACCACCTTGGAGGCCCTTGAGGAGTCGATGGCCTCGTTCGCCGCGCAGGCGGCGGCGAAATTGCGCCGACACGGGCTTCTCGCCGCCGGGTGCAACATCTACGCCCAGATCTTTGCGGCGGGCGGTGGGGGCGATTTCGTGGGCAGGACGGTGGCGTTCCCCGTTCCCACGGACGCGACGAACGAGATGCTCCGCGCCTTCCGGCCGGAGGTGGCGGCCTTGTACACGCCGGGGCTGCGCTACCGCAAGACCGGCATCGTGTTCTTCGGACTCGAAAAGCCGGGTGCGCCACGGCAGACCGACCTGTTCGATACGACCCCGCCTACTGAACGGTCTCGGCTCTACAAGGCGGTAGACGCGCTCAACGCCCGCTACGGAAAGGGAAAGGTTTTCTCCGCCGCCGAGGGCATCGGCCCACGCTCGTGGCAGATGAAGAGGTCGAAGCTCTCAAAGCGGCCAACGACGCGCTGGGACGAGCTCATGACCGTGCGGTAGCCGACCTTCAAGAACCCCCAGAATGATTTTAGAGACAATGGTCCCTATTTCCAAAACAAAATAGAGAAAGTTCCGTTTGAAAGCCGACAGGAGTAGAAAGTCACCGATTCATCGGAAATATGATATAATATTCACGTTTCCGATTGACAGATGAGATGCTTCAAGCGGAACATAAAAAAAATAGAGACGGGCGGTCCCTATTTTTTCGAGTTCCGTTTAAGAGTCCTCACCTCCAAAATAGGGAATAGGTTATAGTGAATAGTGAATAGGTGGCAAGTGGAACGCCAATGAAACCTATTCCCTATTTTGGAAGCTATTCGTTATTCACTATTCACTATAACCTACGGCGGCAAGGAAGCAAGGAAAGAAACGAGAAGAGAAATGACAGAATCCATCATGTTCACAAAGTCAAAAGCATTCGCGCTACGCATTGTGCGACTCTACAAGTACCTGCGTGACCGCAAGGAATCGGTTATCGCCAAGCAAATGCTGCGCTCCGGAACCTCAATCGGCGCAAACATTGCCGAGAGCCGCTATGCGCAGAGCAAGTCGGACTTTGCGTCGAAGCTGCAGATCGCTCTCAAGGAAGCGGCTGAAACCGAATACTGGCTTGAACTTCTCCGCGACGGCGAACTCGTCGAATCATCCTCGGCCTTCGACTCCCTCTGCGCAGACTGCACCGAGCTCATCAAACTTCTCACCGCCAGCGTCAAGACGGCGAAAGAGAACATCTGACATATTCGGCATGCCGCAACCACTGTGAAATGTGGCGAGCGACCTCGATTTGCGCATTTGCGATTTTCGGACAAAGGGTTCGTTTTACTTTCTTCGTGATTTTGCTCAAATTTGCTTGAGTGTGAATTCATCATTGTATTCGCCGCAGGGATGTGGTATAATGTATGCCCTCAAAGACAAAAAGCAATATGAACACCAACCTTCTTCCCAACGGGCTTCTTCTCCTTGCGCTTACGAGGCGCGGGGCGCGTTTGCTTGTGTAGAAAGGTTTGGGTTCAGGACAAAGGCAAACGGCTCCGCGCAGAACGCGGGGCCGTTTTTGCTTTGTCGCCAACCCCCAAGGAAAGAATGCAGATGAATGCAATACAGATATTCGACACGACGCTCCGGGACGGCGAGCAGGCCCCCGGCTACGCAATGAACATCGACGAGAAGGTGCGCATGGCACTCCAGCTCGAATCGCTCGGCGTCGATGTCATGGAGGCCGGATTCGCCGCCGCTTCGCCGGGCGACTTCGCGTCCGTGAAGGCCGTCGCAGACGCGGTGAAGACCTCCTCCGTATGCTCTCTCTCACGAGCGCTGGAGAAGGACATCGACGCCTCGGCGGCGGCAATCGGCGGCGCGGCGAGTCCGCGCATCCACACCTTCCTCGCCACGAGCGACATCCACCTCAAGTACAAGCTTCGCATTTCCCGCACCGAGTGCCTGAAACGCATAAGGCACGCCGTCGCATACGCCCGCAACCTTTGCGGCGATGTGGAGTTCTCGGCGGAGGACGCATCGCGCACGGACATCGACTTCCTGTGTAAGGCTCTCGAGACGGCCATCGCGGCCGGCGCAACCGTCGTGAACATACCCGACACCGTGGGATACTCGACGCCGGACGAGTTCGGCGCACTCGTCGCCGCCATCATGACCCGCGTCAGGGGGATAGAGAACGTCACCGTATCGACCCACTGCCACGACGACCTCGGGCTCGCCGTCGCAAACACGCTCGCGGGCATCCACGCAGGCGCGAGGCAGGTGGAATGCACGGTCTGCGGCATCGGCGAGCGCGCCGGCAACGCCGCGATGGAGGAGGTCGTGATGGGGCTTCGCACCCGCCGCGACGCCTACGGCAGGCTGTCCACGCGGATTAGGACTGAGGAGATCGCCCGCACCGCGCATCTTCTCTCCACGATAACGGGAGTGCGCATCGCCCCCGGCAAGGCGATTGTCGGGGCAAACGCCTTCGCGCACGAAAGCGGCATCCACCAGCACGGCGTCCTGTCCAAGGCCGAGACATACGAGATAATGACGCCCGAATCCGTCGGCATGAGGCAGACGGAGCTGGTGCTCGGCAAGCATTCCGGGCAGCATGCGCTTTCGGCTCGCCTCAAGGACCTCGGCTACGACCTCGACGATGCGCGCATGGCGGAGGTATTTGCCGCGTTCAAGGCGCTCGCCGACCGCAAGAAGCAGATAACGGATCGCGACCTTGCGGCGCTCGCGGAGTCCCGCGTTGCCGCGAAAGTCAGGGACGCGAGGGAATGGAGGCTCGACTCGTTCGTGGTGAATAGCGGCAACCACATGAGCGCCACCGCCCAGATCGCGCTCGTTCGGGGAAAGCGGCGCGTGCAGGACGCGGCCATCGGCACCGGGCCGATCTACGCCGCGTTCCGCGCGGTGGAGAAGATAATCCGACACCGTTTCATACTGGAGGACTATCGCATCGAGGCTGTCACCGAGCGGCGCGACGCTCTCGGAGAGGTGCTTGTGAAGATATCCGATGCAAAGGGGACCTACCGGGGACGCGGCGTCTCGACGGACGTGATCGAAGGCTCGATACTCGCGCTGCTCGTGGCCGTGAACCACATGCTGGAGGCAAAGAAATGAACATGACGATGACGCAGAAAATTCTTGCCGCCCATGCGGAGAAGGACGCCGTACGCCCTGGGGAACTTGTCATGGCGCGGCTCGACCTCGTCCTCGGCAACGACATCACCGCGCCCGTCGCGATAAGAGAGTTTCCGAAGTTCGGACGGGCAAACGTGTTCGACCGCCGGAAGATTGCGCTCGTCCCAGACCACTTCACGCCCAACAAGGACATCAAGGCGGCGGCCCAGTGCGCGGCGATGCGGGCGTTCGCACAGGAGCAGGGAATCGCAAACTACTTCGAGGTAGGACACGACTGCGGCATCGAGCATGCGCTTCTGCCGGAGAAGGGTCTTGTCACGGCGGGCGACCTCGTGATCGGCGCAGATTCGCACACATGCACATACGGTGCGCTCGGCGCGTTCTCGACGGGCGTGGGATCTACGGACATGGCGGCGGGGATGTCCGCCGGTGAGACTTGGTTCCGCGTCCCCTCCGCGATAAAGGTCGTGTTGAACGGTGCGCCGCGAAAATGGGTGAGCGGCAAGGACGTAATCCTGCACCTGATAGGCATGATAGGCGTTGACGGCGCGCGCTACCAGTCGCTGGAGTTCGCGGGCGGGGGGATCGCGAATCTGTCGATGGACGACCGCTTCACCATCGCCAACATGGCGATCGAGGCGGGCGCGAAGAACGGCATCTTCCCCGTGGACGAACAGACGCTTGCTTATCTGCGCGGGCACAACGCAAAGCCACCTCGGATTTTCGAGGCAGACCCGGCCGCCGAATACGAGCGCACGATCAAGATCGACCTTGACGGTCTCGAACCTGTCGTTGCGTTCCCGCATCTGCCGTCCAACGTCAGGCCGGTGCGGGATGCGGGAGAGATAGCCATCGACCAGGTTGTCATCGGATCGTGCACGAACGGACGCATCTCCGACATGCGCGTCGCCGCAGAGGTGATGCGCGGACGCAAGGTGGCGGACGGCGTAAGGGCGATAGTGATCCCCGCCACGCAGCGCATCTGGCTTCAGGCGATGGAGGAGGGGCTGCTCAGGACTTTCGTCGAGGCAGGATGTGTCGTCTCGCCGCCGACATGCGGGCCGTGCCTCGGCGGACACATGGGCATACTCGCAAAGGGCGAGCGCTGCGTAGCCACGACGAACCGGAACTTCGTCGGGCGCATGGGGCACATCGAGTCCGAGGTGTATCTTGCCTCGCCCGCAGTCGCGGCAGCATCGGCAGTCGCCGGGCGCATCGCCGCTCCAACCAGCAACTAACCACTAACGACTAACCACTATGAAAGCACACAAGTACGGCAACGACGTCGATACGGATGTCATCATCCCGGCACGGTATCTCAACACGTCCGCACCCGAGGAACTGGCGGCGCACTGCATGGAGGACATCGACCCCATGTTCGCGGGCCGCGTCAGGCACGGAGACATCATCGTCGCAGGGCGGAACTTCGGCTGCGGATCCTCGCGCGAGCACGCCCCACTTGCAATCAAGGCGAGCGGAATCTCATGCGTGGTCGCGGAGAGCTTCGCGCGGATATTCTACCGCAACGCGCTCAACATCGGCCTTCCCATTCTGGAATGCCCCGCCGTCGCAAACGCCATATCCGCAGGGGATGAGGTATCGGTCAACCTTGAAACGGGCGAAATCACCGACATCACCACGGTCCGGACGTTTCGCGCAGAGCCGTTCCCGCCATTCATGATGGAACTCATAGCCGCAGGCGGTCTCGCCGCATACCTGAAAGCGAGGGACAAATGAAGGCGAACATTGCCGTTCTGCCCGGCGATGGCGTCGGGCCAGAGATAGTCGCGGAGGCGGTCAAAGTCCTGGAGGCCGTCGCCAAGCGGTTCGGGCACGACTTCGCGATGACGGTGCATCCTGTCGGCGGCGCGGCGCACGACCTGTGCGGCGACTGCCTGCCCGATGCAACCCTCGCGGCGTGCAAAGTGGCGGACGCGGTTCTTCTCGGGGCGGTGGGCGGCCCGAAGTGGGATGCGCTGCCGCCGGACAGACGCCCCGAGCGCCGTGCGCTTCTCACACTGCGCTCCGAACTCGGACTCTTCGCCAACCTCCGTCCCGCAAAGGTGTGGGACGCGCTCAAGGACGCAAGTCCGCTGAAAGACGAGATAGTGGCCAGAGGCATTGACTTGCTGATCGTGCGCGAACTGACCGGCGGCGCGTACTTCGGCGAGAAAGGCCGTTCCGACGACAGGAAATCCGCCTATGACGTGACGCCGTATTCGTCGCAGGAGATCGAGCGCGTCGCCCGCGTCGCGTTCGATGCGGCGCGTGTGCGGCGGCGGAAGGTCACGAGCGTTGATAAGGCGAACGTTCTCGAAACATCGCGCCTGTGGCGAGAGACGGTGTCCATGCTTCACGCGACCGAATACGCTGACGTGGAACTTGAACACATGTACGTTGACAACGCGGCGATGCAGCTTGTGCGCAATCCGGCGCGTTTCGACGTGATCCTCACGGAAAACATGTTTGGCGACATCCTATCCGACGAGGCTTCACAAATCACGGGTTCAATTGGCATGCTGCCGTCGGCGTCGCTTGGCGTGGACAGGGGAGGCCTCTACGAACCCATACACGGTTCAGCGCCGGACATCGCGGGGAAAGGGATCGCCAATCCGCTGGCGACAATCCTTTCGGCGGCGATGATGCTGCGCCATGCGTTCGGACTTGCCGCCGAGGCGGCCGCCATCGAACGCGCTGTGGCGGATGTACTTGCATCAGGCGTCCGTACCATCGACATAGTTTCGGACTCAAGTACTTCATCTGCGGTCTCCACATGCGATATGGGCGACGCGGTAAGCGCTGCGATAGCCTGAGGTCGATCAAAACGTCCTGTTCGCCAAGCTTGAGATTTATTCAGCCGACAAAAAGATCGGACGTGGAGGGGTTATGATTTTCGGACCCCTCGATTCGGACTGACGGTACGAACTGCTGACCGCGCGGTAGCCGACCTGACCTTCGAGAAGCCCCAGAATGTTTTTAGAGACAATGGTTTCTATTTCCAGAACAAAATAGAGAAAGTCCGTTTGAAAAGCGGCAGGTGAAAAAGTCACCGATTCGGCGGAAATATGATACAATAATTGCGTTTCCAAATGACAGATGAGATGCTTCAAACGGAACTTTGGGAAAATAGGGAGCAGCGGTCCCTATTTTTGCGGGTTCCGTTTGAGAGTCTCCACCTCCAAAATAGGGAATAGGTGATAGTGAAAAGTGAATAGGCGGCAAGTGGAAGGCCAATGAAACCTATTCCCTATTTTGGAGACTATTCGTTATTCACTATTCACTATAACCTACGGCGGCAAGGAAGCAAGGAAAGGAACGAGAAGACAAATGACCGACTCCATCATGTTCACAAAGGCAAAAGCATTTGCGCTACGCATTGTGCGACTCTACAAGTACCTGCGGGACCATAAGGAATCGGTCATCGCCAAGCAGATGCTGCGGTCGGGGACATCGATTGGCGCGAACATCGCGGAGAGCCGCTATGCACAGAGCAAGACCGACTTTGTGTCGAAGCTTCAGATCGCTCTCAAGGAAGCGGCCGAGACGCAATACTGGCTTGAACTTCTGCGAGACGCCGAGCTCGTCAAATCCGACAAGGCGTTCACCTCCCTTTGCGACGACTGCACCGAACTCATCAAACTCCTAACCTCCAGCGTGAAGACGGCCAAGGAGAAATAGAAGTTCGCGCCTGCGAAGCACAAGCGCCGAGTGTTCTTTGTCCGGCATCTTGCGAAGGTTCCTGAATCTACGTTTGCTGCGTATCCGGGCTGCATTGTCATTGCCACCGGTGGGCTTAGTCCGGCTAATGCCGATGTATCGTTGTTCTCGTTTGAGGATGTGTTCCGCTATGATGCAAGCGTACTTTCGATAGACCTTGATGCCGTCTCGCTCCGCTTCGAGGAGCGCACTATCGAGAACAAGACGGAGCGCAAGCCCAACAAGGCGATGCTGGCGAAGTCAAGGTTCCGTAGCCGGTTTCACCTTTCGGAATCTGACCGCAAGTACATTGAGAAAAACGGCATGGAGACAATACGGCGGCATTGCGAGGATTTTATTCGCACACGACTTAGGCCGGGACAAAAGCAGGTATTGCACATTATAAAAATGACGTTCTTAATAGTAGAGATTATTTTCACAAAACAGAAGTTTGCGCTTGTTTTCTAGGATGTGAAAATGATATAATACAACTTGACTTTGAGACAATAATAGGATTCCTATGGCCCTAAACTACAACAATCTTTGGCATCGTCTGATTGATCGCGGCATGACGAAGACGCAACTTCGCATTGCCGCAGGTATGTCAACAGGTACGTTTGCGAAGCTGTCCAAGGGGGAAGCCCTCAATACTTCCACCTTGGAGAAAATGTGTAAAGTCCTTGGCTGTGACATTGGTGATATAGTAAGTTATGTGCCAGACGACGATACCAAGGAAGAGCTGAAGGAGGAGAAATGAGCTTTTGTCGGTTGTATTCGTCAGCTGCAATTTTGCCACAAGTTGTGGCAAAATTGGTCGCTGTGCCGTTGGGACATCATCGCGCTATATTCGACAACTGGGCAACGGCGGCGACGTTAGACTTGTTTGCGAAGAAACGCAAGGGCAAGGCGCAAAAGGGATTGGAGGCGGCATGAAGAATGCAGTACAGGTGCCAAATGAATCTCCGAAATGGTATGCTGCGTGGATTGCCGACCTCAAACGACGCTATCGTGCAACGCAGATCAAGGCGGCAGTCGCCGTCAATTCCGCGCTGATTGAATTCTATTGGAATCTCGGCAAGGACATCAGCGAGAAGTTTACCGAGGAAGCCAAATACGGTTCCAGATTTTTTCAAAAGGTCAGTAACGATATGCGAACAGAGTTCCCGAATGATTCCGGGTTCTCGCCGCGCAACATCAGGTATTGTCAAAGTTTCTATCGGTTATATTCGACGGCGGAGATTTTGCAACAAGTTGTTGCAAAGTCTGTTAAGGCCAAGCGAGGTGCGTCAAAAATGCCACAAGTCGTGGCAGAATGTGGCCACCAGCAACTTGCTGACGAGATTGTGCAACAAGTTGTTGCACAATTGGTTTCAGTTCCGTGGGGGCATCATTGCACTATCATCGACAAGTGCAAAGGCGATCGCGACAAGGCGTTGTTTTACGTGCAGCGAACGATTCAGAACGGATGGAGCCGTGACGTCCTTCTGAACTGGCTTTCGACGGATCTCTACGAACGAGAGGGCAAGGCGCAGACAAACTTTGAATTGACAATGCCGTCCGACGACTGCGACCTTGCGCGGCAGCTGGTGAAGGATCCGCAGGTGTTTGAAGTCTTTGGACTGAAAGAGAAACACGACGAAACCGAGTTTAAGGCGGCAATAGTGGCAAACATTGAACGGACGCTTCTTTCGCTAGGACGGCTCGTCTCGTTTGTCGGCAGGGAGTATCCGGTCGAAATCGGTGGCGAAACAAAGAACATCGACCTGCTTTTCTACATAATCCCGCTCCACCGCTATCTGGTAATGGAAGTCAAGACGACTAAATACGAGCCGGCAGACCTCGGACAGTTGAGTGGCTATCTGGTTCTGGCGGAACAATGTTTGAACACGCCGGACGACAATCCGCCGATTGGCGTGCTCGTCTGCAAGGAGCACAATCGAGTTCTCGCAAAGTTCCATCTAGAGAAACTTGGCTTGCCGATGGGCATCACCGACTATCAGATTAGGAAAATGCTGCCGACGCAGGCACAACTTGCCAAATGCTACGCGGATGCGGAAAGGCAGATTGCAGAGGCGCAGAAGAAAGGTGGGGCGAAATGACGGAGCTTTTAGCAAGTAAAAAACAACGCGAGAAGTACGGCATCTTCTCTTTCTTTACCGGCGCGGGATTCCTCGACCTCGGTTTCGAGGATGCGGGTTTTGTGCCCATGATGGCAAACGAGATTGATAAGAATTTCTCGCGGGTCTATCTTTATGCCCATGAGCAAATGAAACGACCATTGCCAAGATTCGGGTTGCAGACGGGGGACGTGTGTGCCTATCTTGAGGATGAAAATAAGAGGCGAGAATTGCGTAAGCGTATTAGAGACGCGAAGAAAGAATGTTCCCTTGTCGGATTTGTTGGTGGCCCGCCATGTCCTGATTTTTCTGTGGCTGGCAAACAGGCAGGTTCCACGGGAAAGCACGGCAGACTGTCGCAGGTTTACATTGACTTGATATGCGAAAACAAGCCAGACTTCTTCGTGTTTGAGAATGTAAAAGGACTTTGGCAGACTGCAAAGCATCGAGCGTTCTTTGACGGAATCGTTAAGCAAACGCAACAGGCTGGGTACGCGATTGATTACAGGCTTATCAATGCCCTTGAATATGGAGCGGCACAAGACAGGGAACGAATCATCCTTATTGGCATCAAGAAATCACTTTGTCGCGGGCGTATTGACAAAGCCAATAGCCGGATAATAGATTTCCCTTGGGGTGATTTCATCCGTTATCCAATGAATGAAATTCATGCCGTAAACTGGCCAACTACTGCACCATTTGCTGAGGATGCCATTCGTGAAATCCCTCCTGGCATCCCTCGTGAACTGACAGTTCAAGATTGGTTTACAAGGAATGATGTCGAACATCATCCAAATGCCAATGATTATTTTATTCCAAGAGCGGGGCTTATAAAAATGCAGACATTTGCAGAGGGAGACGATTCTCGCAAATGCTACAAGCGAATTCACCGTTGGAGATATTCACCAACGGCGGCATATGGAAATAACGAGGTTCATCTTCACCCATATAAGGCGCGGCGGATGTCTGTGGCGGAGACATTGGCGATTCAATCGTTGCCTAAGGAATTTGTTTTGCCGCCAGACATTCCGTTGTCCGCAAAGTTCAAAACAATCGGTAATGGTGTTCCGTATGTTGCGGCTAAAGGTATCGCCAACACATTAAAAGCGTTCTTAAAGGAGATCAACAAATGAACTTCACGCTTCAAAGCATGATTGATGCACTCAATACGCTCACAATCGGTACTGTCTACAAATATGCAAGCGTCGAGCGTGCCTCTACGGGATCATGTGAATTAGTGTCTGTTGACCAGCACACTGGGGCAATAAAATACAAACGTAATAGAGTTGGTACTGCGCCAGAAGCAAATACCAAAATCGAGAGCATCACCGGTGCCAACGTTGCTAAACTTGCATTAGCGCTCAATTCTCAAAAAGCAGTTGAAATTAATGCCCTGTACGGAGGTAGTGGTAATTTCAGGTCGGCACTTGAGGCTTTGGTCGCAAATACGGCAAATATATTTGTTTGCCAAATTGACGGTAAGAAGCATATCTTTTGGAATCCAAACCATTCACACCCTGTCGGACAAATTACTGTCGCTGATGCACCGATGGTTTATGTTCCAACAACGGAAGAGGATAACACCCGCCCTGATCTTACTAATCTCTCACGTCAACTTATTATATATGGCGCACCTGGGACAGGAAAATCGTGGCGCATCAAGAGTGACACGAAAGGCATGAGTGTCATTCGGACAACGTTCCATCCCGACAGCGACTATTCGACTTTCGTCGGTGCATACAAGCCGTCGATGGAGGCGGATGAGTACGATACGGTTGTGACAACGGGTGAGAAGACTTCCGGCGGTACAATCAGCAAGAAGGATGGACTTGTCCGGCAGAAGCGCATCGTGTACAAGTTTGTTGCGCAGGCGTTCTTGAAGGCTTACGTCGAGGCTTGGCGCAAGTTGGCGACGGTAAAATCTCCCGCCGAGAACGCAGAGAATGCCGAGACACTTGCCACCTCTGCGAACTCTGCGGCCTCTGCGGGAGGAAATGCCCCCCCCCGTCTATCTCGTCATCGAGGAGATCAACCGCGGCAACTGCGCACAGATTTTCGGTGACTTGTTCCAGCTTCTCGACCGCGACGACTACGGCTATTCCGATTATGAAATCTCGGCGGACGACGATTTGCGCCGGTATTTGGCGGAGCAGTTTAATGGCGTGAATGTAGCGGACGCGACAAAGCGCGTCCCTCCCGACGTAGCGGCAAAACTGGAACGCATCTTCAATGGCGAGATTCTGCTTCTGCCCGAAAATCTCTACATCTGGGCGACAATGAACACTTCCGACCAGTCGCTCTTCCCCATTGACAGCGCGTTCAAGCGCAGATGGGCTTGGAAGTACATCCCGATTTCTAATGCCAACAAGAACTACACCATCGAAGTCGGAAGCGACAAATACGATTGGTGGACGTTCCTTGAGAAGGCCAACGCTCTTGTGGAGAGCTTCACGGAGAGCGAGGACAAGAAGCTTGGATACTTCTTCTGCAAGGCAGACAAGAACGGCGTCATTTCGCTAGAGCAGTTTGTCGGCAAGGTTGTGTTCTATCTCTGGAACGGAGTATTCAAAGACACCGGATTCGATGACGAGGTGTTTGATGACGGGAATGGGGACAAGCTCTACTTCAAGCGTTTCTTCGATGGCAAGGGCAATCCCGATCCCGCCATTGTCAAAAAACTGATGGAGAATCTTGGTGTTCCAACAGTCGGCTCTCAACAGACGGGAACGCCGCCGGAAACGCAGCCAGGAACGGGGACAGGGGAGGAATCACAGCCGGCTCAACAGTAAAAGACCCGCATAGATGAAAATCATCATTGAAGAGTACCAGTACCCCGTAGAGGTTGTCAAAGACATCCTCTGGGAGGGTGCGTTCCAGACGGTTGACGGCATGGTGTCGATCAACTATGTCGGATACTACTTCAATTCACGCAAGGAGGTGAATGACTGCGTGTTCATCCTTCCGAAGGTGCTTCTGGAAGAAGGCCCGAACAAGAAAGACCTTGTCTTCGGGAAGTACACTCCGGAAAGCATCGTGAACATGGATGCGTCTTCGCCGCTGACAACTGCCGAGCGTGAATTCATCTATCGGTTCTCCGTCTGGATTTACCGTGCGCTTTGCGTTTTCCGAAAACTGAACAAGGAATCGAAGATCATCTATCAGCGACAGGTTTCGATGATGGGCAAGGGGAAGCTCCGTAAGTCGGCCACTCTCCTTGACATCCTGTTGTCCCTCTTGCAGTTCCAGAAGGACAATCGTGACTTCTTCCTGTTTACAGTCAAGAATCTCCATTCGGGATTCAACAAAATCAACTGGACGCGAACGATAGCTACTACGAAAGCTGTTGTTGATGAAGGATGCCCTGTTTACCTAAACCCCGTCAACAAGCGCAGAATGGTGAATTTCGACGAGGAGCTGCTTGTCATATTCTATTCAATCCTAAACCGCATCCATGAACAGTACGGTTTCCCGGCTCCAATCGACATGGGCTACGAGCTGATAACCGGTAAAAAGTTCGACCGCTACATCAAGGGCTACGGCAAGATTCGGCTCAATGCCATCAAGTACAAGTATTTCTCGGACACGGCACTTCGGCTTTGGGAGTTGTGCATGGCGTACTTCGACCAGCCGAGGCAGATAGATGTAAAATCAGACAGACGGGAATATTTGCTTGCAAAGAACTTCAACATCGTGTTCGAGTCCATCATAGATGACCTTGTGGGCGAGAAGAATCCCCCGGCTGGACTTAAGGAACAGGAAGACGGCAAGCGTGTTGACCATCTGTACCACTACCAAAGTCTCATAACCGACGAGCCGGACAAGGAAGTCTACTACATCGGCGACAGCAAGTACTACAAGCGCGGCAATCCCATCGGACGCGAGAGCGTGTACAAGCAGTTCACATACGCGCGCAATGTCATCCAATGGAATCTCAACCTCTTTCTCGACAACCCGGATGCCGCCTCCCAAGCTGACTTCAACGAGTACGGGAAATTCGGGAAGCTGCGCGATGACATTACCGAAGGCTACAACATCATTCCAAACTTCTTCATCAGCGCCAGGATGGTGAAAGATTCAGCCGGACGGCTCAGTTATGCCGATGACATACACGAAGCCGACAAGAAGGCAAACGTGTACAATTCGCGCCAGTTCGAGAACCGTCTTTTCGACCGCGACACGTTGCTGGTTGCCCACTATGACGTGAACTTCCTTTTCATAATAGCCCTCTATGCGCGTGACAATCCCTCGCAAAAGACGAAATGGAAGACGAGCGTCAGAAAGATGTTCCGCGAGAAGATTCAGGCGATGCTTAAGGAGCGGTTCGATTTCTATGCCATGACGCCCCGCGCGGACGTGGACGCCGAGCAGTTCTTGCGCGACAACTTCCAGCTGTCGCTTGGCAAGGTTTACACACCCTACGGGAACAGGGGCGCACATTCCTATTATTCGCTCGCCCTCGACAAAGACGCAAAATTCAAGGCTGAGAATGATGCGGTCAAAGGACGGTTGGAGCAGGGATTTGTGATAGCCCAATGTCCGCTCGGAATAGACCCGGCGACGGTTGTTGCCGGAGAAGCGCCGATTGCAACGCCGCCTGTGCCAAAACGGTTCCTCACGCATCACTGGATTGAGAACTATCTTGAAAAGTACTTCCTCGTCGGGTGTTGCAAGGATGCTGCGCACCGGAGTTGGATTCTTGGCCGCAACAAGATCAAGCGCTCCGATTTGTACAATGTCCGGCTTGGTAAACGCGCTGGTGCTGTTGTCGCCGATGCCGCGCTTACAAGAAGCCCCAAGTTCCTCGTTCTGTATGACTTTGCTTCACCATCCACCTACACGGTCTATCGCATCAAGAGTGGTATGCGTTGCGAGAAGGACAAGATGATCAAGATGGGCTACACTTCCGCCCAGTGCGACTACTATTGCTACATACTGGAGGAGGAAGTGTCGCTTGGAGACTTGGATGTTCCGAAGCTCATAGCAGATCGGAAACGCGAGAAAGGAGACGACTTCAAACCGGGTGCGCCAATCTACCTCAAAGGCGGCGAATTGATAGGTTTCAGGAGGTGACGTATGGCTGATGACGCTGATATTCTTGTTCGCATTGCAGGAGACCGTGATCGCATTGAAAAACAGTCTCTCGATAGCAAGCTCGCCTACTTCAGTATCGACGCTCGCAGGAAATCAGATGGAGAAAAGACTCCTGCGCCAGATTTCAGATCACCGTTCGCACACGATATTGACCGAATTATCCATTCTCATTCGTATGCGAGATATATGGATAAGACGCAAGTCTTCTTTCAGATTAAGAATGACCATATTACTCGCCGTTCGCTACACGTGCAAATGGTTTCTCGCATAGCGAGAACGATTGGACGATGCCTGAATCTCAACCTTGACTTGATAGAAGCTATAGCAGTTGGCCATGATATAGGGCATACGCCATTCGGCCATGCAGGAGAGACTGTCATTGCCGAAGTGTTGCAGGAAAAGGACGCAGGTACGTTCGTCCATAATGCTCAGTCCGTTCGAGTCCTTCAATATTTGGAGCACAAGGGCAAAGGCTGCGATTTGACCTTGCCCGTTCTTGACGGAATCCTTGGGCACAATGGAGAAGTAGAGCAATGCAAATATGAGCTAAACAAAAGCAACCTTTCATGGCAGCGCCTAGAGATGAATTTGGAGAAATGCTTTAGTGATCCGGGCTATGATAAAAAAGTGTTTCCTTCAACACTTGAAGGGTGCGTCGTTCGCGTCTCTGACTTGATTTCGTACCTTGGCAAGGATTTCGAGGATGCGGTAACCCTAAAGCTTGTTGACCCATGTGCATTGCCGTGGGGCGTTAGGCGTGTTTTGGGATCAACGAATCATGACATTGTTAATACTCTTTGCTCTGATATAATCAAGAACAGCTATGGAACAGGGTGTGTCACATTTTCAGATGAAATATACGAAGCATTAAAGGAGATGAAAGCCTTTAACTATGATCGGATTTATGGCTGCCAACTTATCGCTAAGCAGAAATCCAAGTTTGCCGATATGGTTAAGAGCCTGTTTGAAGCATATTTGTCTGATCTTGACAACACCGACGAGGAAAGTTCCATATTTAAGGATTTCATTTCTCATTTCCCAGATTCATACATGAAGGAAAATCGAGATGAAAGAATTGTAGCCGATTTTATTGCGGGAATGACAGATCAGTATTTCCTTAAGCAATACAACATTAGGTTCTTGCCTATCAGTTTCGATTACGATGGAGCCAATTTGATTCAAAGATGTGGACTTTGGTTTTAAGGGGATGAACGAATGCCAATCGCTAACGCCTTTACC
>JAEEGK010017528.1_pt1 | contig 15604 bp, 10 predicted proteins | sample 8958771 | NCBI WGS metagenome assembly JAEEGK01 (sample SAMN16246547, study PRJNA631951) | gut metagenome | biome: gut microbiome; feature: rumen; material: SC-attached | host: Bos | place: Iran: Karaj | collected 2018-10
GGCACCCAGACGGCAGGGGCTGAAAATCATGGGGGTGAAGGTGTTGTCAACAATCAGCTTGGCACCGGCGGCATGGGCCATCTTGCTCAGTTCGGGGATGTTGGCGATGCGGAGCAGGGGGTTGTTCATGGTCTCGGTGTAGACAACCTTGGTGTTGGGGTGCTCGGCGAGGGCTTTCTTCACGGCGTCGAGGTTCTGCATGTTCACGAAGGTGCAGTTCACGTTGAACTTCTTCAGGTAGTTGGCCATGAAGGCGAAGGTGCCGCCGTAGGTGGTCATGCTGGCCACGATGTGGTCGCCGGCGTTGACCTCATGCAGCAGGGCGCAGGTGATGGCGGCCAGACCGCTGCCGGTCACCCAAGCAGCCTCGGTGCCTTCCATAGCGGCCAGACGCTGGCAGAGAGCCAAGTTCGAGGGGTTCCAGTGACGGCTGTAGAGGAAATAGCCCTCGGTCTCGCCGTGGAAAGTCTCGGTCATCAGGTGGGCCTCAGGGAAGGTGAAGGTGGCGCTGTCGCAGATTGCGGGGTTCACACCACGGTTGGCATCGCGTCCGTCGATGCGCTGGATTGCGGTTGCGGGATCAAATTTGCTCATTGTTATCGGTTTTATGTTTTGTTAATTTTAATATTTTCAAACTGCAAAGATACAACCTTTTTTCGACATGGCACAACATTTCCGCCCAAAAAGTCCTACATTTCTCCTAAAAATCACATTAACAATCATCTGTACAACCATAAGCGGGACGCAAATCAGTGTTTCTTAACACAATCAGCTATCCGTCGATTTCCAACTTTTTTGCAACGCATCGGTCCGGTTCCCCTCCGGTCCCGGTCCGGTCCCCCTCCGCTCCCGTTCCTACCATTTTCGAAAAAAATTCGGAGGGGATGGGGAGGGGGTGTGGAGGGGATACCTCCCGGGAAGGGGTCGGAGGTGAAAAAAAACAGCATTTTTTCACTTTTTTTTCCCCATGTCGCACAACTTTCGTATCTTTGCATTTTGAAATAAAACAATATTTGTAATGAAAAAGACCGCTATATTGCTCGCAATCATCCTTGCAGCCGCCACCATGGCGACGGCGCAGAAGCCTGTCTTTGAGAGTGCCACGCAGAGTTTCGGCTACAAGGGCGACAACGGTACCTGGAGAATAGCACCGCAATACCAGCGCGCGGGCGAATTCGAGGGAAGCACCCGGAGATGGGCCCCTGTGAAGCTCGACGGCCGCTGGGGCTGCATCGACATCGACGGCAATATGGTGTGCCGCAACCTCTTCCCCTCCAAGGAGGTGGCGCAGGACGCCGGCCGCCAGTGGGAGCAGCTGGCCGAACCGGGCAAGTGGGTCTACCCCGCCCGCAACGCCAGCGACGGACGCTGGGGCTATGTGGACTACTACGGACGCTGGAAATACCAGCCCATCTACCAGGCCGCCAACCCGCACCAGGGCAAAGACCCCAAGAGCTTCGCCAGCGTGAAGAAAGACGACCGCTGGGGCTGCATCGACGGTCGCGGAGTGCTGGTGGTGAACAACATATTCCTCACCGCCGAACAGGCCGAGTCGGCCGGCACACAATGGGCCATCGGCCGCAACTACTACACCTGGCGTCTGGCCACCACCAGTCCCAAGACGGGTCTGTGGGGCTTTGTGGACTACCTGGGACGCTGGGTGGTGCAACCCCTTTATGAGGACCGCACCCCCTTCGGAAACGACAACAACTACCCCTATACGCAAGTGAAGCAGGAAGGCCGCTGGGGCAATATCGACCGCAACGGCAACGTCATCACCACCCCCATATTCTTCACCCAAGAGCAGGCCGCCGACGCGCTGCTGCAGTATGAGCACGGCCGCACGCTGGAAGGTTGGCGCTTCCCGGTGAGCAACCCCGCCAGCGGCAAATGGGGATGGGTAGACTGGAGCGGCGAATGGCGCATCAAGCCCATCTATGAGGATGCCACACGCTTTGCCAACGACACAGGCCTCTTCGCCACCGCCAAACTCGACGGCTACTGGATGGTGGTCAGCGACACAGGCGACGACCTCTCGCGCAACGTCTTCACGCTGAGCAGCGAGGCATGGCTGGCCGGCAACGAGTGGGACACCCATCAGGAATTGGGCCACTGGCTCTATCCCATACAGGAACAGGGCACCGGCGCCTGGGGCTATGTGGACTACCAGGGCGAGTGGGTCATCAAGCCCACGCTGGAGGATGCCAAGCTTTTCACCTTCGTGTGGAACGACCGCGTAGCTCCGGCCAAGATGGACGGCAAGTGGGGCTGCATTGACCACACAGGGCAGTTTGTGGTGAAGAACATCTACAACACCTCGGCCGAGGCACAGATTGCCGGACGCCGCTGGGCAGAAGGAAGAAAGTTTTAACTCATGAAAACACTGATACATAATGCGACCATCGTCAACGAGGGTCGCATTTTTGTAGGCTCCGTCCAGATTGAGGACGACAGAATAGCCTCCATCACCGAGGGCAAAACCGCTGTGGGCGAGGACTCTGACTCGCAAGTGGTCGAGGCCGACGGCCTGCTGCTCCTCCCTGGCGTGATAGACACGCATGTGCACTTCCGCGACGGCGGCGACAGCGAAAATCCCGCCGGCACCTTCTACAGCGAAAGCCGTGCAGCACTGGCAGGCGGTGTCACCTCGGTCATCGACATGCCCAATACCAAGCCGCAAACCGTCAGTCTGGAAGCGCTGGAACGCAAAGAGGCGCTGGCAGCACGCGACAGCGCCGTCAACTACGGCTTCATGCTGGGCGCCACCAACGACAACATCGAACAGCTACTAGCCGTGGAGCCCACGCGCTACGCCGCCATCAAACTCTTCCTAGGCTCGAGCACAGGCAACATGCTGGTGAACGACCCCGAGCGGCTCGACATGCTGTTCCGCGAAGCACACAAACTCATCGTGGCCCACTGCGAAGAGGAATCCGTCATTCAGGCCAACCTGCACAACTTCAAACTCGAATACCAGGGGAAGGCGGGCGAGACGGCCACGCTGCACCCCAAGATACGCAACACCGAGGCGTGCTTCCTGAGCACCTACAAGGCCATCGAGCGAGCCAGAAAATACGGCACCCGACTCCACATCGCCCACCTCAGCACCGCCACGGAATTGAGCCTGCTCTCCAACTTCGACCTTGACAAGAAGCATATCACTGCTGAGGTGACCCCCAACCACCTGTGGTTCGACGACCGCGACTATGCAGCGCTGGGCAACCTCATCAAGTGCAACCCCGCCATCAAGAGCAACGACGACCGGCTGGCGCTGTGGGCCGCGCTGGAGGACGACCTCATCGACACCATTGCTACCGACCATGCCCCCCACCCCATCGAGGCCAAGCAACGGCCCTATTTCGACGCGCCAAGCGGCATCCCCAGCATCCAACATTCGTTGCAGATGATGCTCGAGGCTGCCATCGACAACGAAGAGCTGCTTTCGATGATTGTCCAAAAGATGTGCCATAACCCCGCCCTGCTCTTCGGCATCAAGGAACGTGGTTTCATCCGCAAGGGCTACAAGGCCGACTTGGTGCTGGTGCGCACAGGCGTGGAGGAGAAGGTCACCAAAGAGAGCCTGCTGAGCAAGTGCGGATGGAGCCCTCTCGAAGGTCAGACTTTCCATACCCACATCGAGCGCGTCTGGGTTAACGGAAATACAAAAAAAGCCGAAGCGCTAAGCTTCGGCTTGTAAGGATTGACGTCGACTACTCAATGCCGACAATCAGTTTAATCTTGTCGATTTCGGACACCTGTTTAAGCTTACCATCGATTTCACCGAGGGTAGGACTCTTAAGTAGGTTGAGGTAGGCATCCTGCATGTGTAGGATGTTGTCGCACTGGCGTCCATAGCGGCGCAAATCCTCGGCGTTGGTGATTTCCGTCATACCTTGGTACGCCTTCTCAATGCGGCGATACGACTTAGCAACATTGCGCCAAGGGGTGTCGCGAGGAGCAATGAACTTCTCGTTGCTTTCGATGAGACGAAGCTTCTTCACGATATCCAAGCAGAGGTTCTGCATCTCCACATGGCCGTTGAGCAGGTCGATGCAACTGCGTCCGCGCTCGACAGTGGAGAAGTTGGGGCGCAGGTCGGCCTGCTTGCGAAGCAGACGGTAGCCTCCTGTGAGGATGCGGTCCATCTTGCGAACAGCATTGAGGCTGTCGTCGTTGCGGGCAATGAGGAGACGCAAATCGATGACCTCGAGGTAGCACTGCTGCACCTGACGGACGGTCTCCAGTTGTGCCTCATAGAGGTCAGCCCCCTCAGCGTTGTTGAAGGACGGCACAGGCACTAGATCATCCACGATGTCACGATAGGCGGAAGTGACGTCATAAGTATGGGTGCTGGCGGTGCCGCGCGACATGATGGTGTCGGTACGCATGGAGATTTCCTCCAGCAGGTAGTAGTCATCCATATAGCGCTGCTGGGCAGCAATGAATTCCTCCAGACTCTGTATAAAGAGGATGCTCTCGGCATTAGTGGTGAAGGCAGGTACCTGGTTGATGTTGCGCACTACATCACGGTATGAACTGACTACATTCTTGAACTTCTTTCCGTAGCGGTTGGCTATTGCCTCGTTGCCAGAGGCGATGGTCGCACGCAAGTCGATGGTCTGTAGGTAGCGCTGCTGGACGTTGACAATGGTGCGCATACGGTTGATGTACTCCTCATATTCTTTTACGTCAGCAAACGAGATGGGCACAGAAGTATGCTTGAAGACTTTGGAATAAGAACGGTAGACATCGCTGTACTCCTTGTCGCACCGCACCTTGAGCACATTCTTGAAGTTCTCCGTCTGATACGGCAGAGAGTTCTGTCCAAGGACATTTTCAAGCAGGTCGTTCTGGAATGCGTTCAACTCGTCCATCTTGGCAATACTCTCGTTGGTGGCATTGCCGGCCGAGAGGTCGTACTTGTTGTACACCATCAGGTAGCTGTAGTACAGGTCCTTCAAGTCTTTCAACTTGGTCTTGTCGGTGATGCCCTGTCCGTCACAGGCATTGATGATGGCGCGGTGGTGCAACTCTATGTTCGACCGCAAATCGGAGGCCATTCGGTTGCGTTCCTCTTGCTGGCGGCGAGCTTCTTCGATGGCACGCTGTCGGGCAGCCTCTTTCTCCGCTTCGATGCGCTGCTGCTCAAGCCTGCTGTAGCGGATGCTCATACGGCCCATCAAGTCTGCCAGGCGACGCAGGCGATATTCATATATGGGAAAGTCTGCGAGTATCGTGTTAGAGTCTATCCATATCAGACTGTCACGGAACGCATAGTCATTCTCTATGGAATTGATGGCATTCTGAGCCTTGGTGCGGATGGAGACACAGAGGTTGGTGAGGGCCACATAGTCATGCGGCTGGTCATTCAGATAGCCGACGATGGCGTTGGTGTCGTTGACCCACGCCGAGTCAAGTCCGTAGTTACCCAGGATATCCGCCACCGACAAAATGGTCGGAGGCTGCGCCTTGTGGGGTTTCTGGGCCATGATGCCTCCGCAGCACAGCAGCAGCGCAAGGACAGCCAGTGAGACTCTTTTCTTCATTATTCTACTTTCCTGTTATTTCAATCGCCATACGAGCTGGCATCGAAGCAGTGCGTGCAGATGTTTTCCTTGGGCATGCCCACAGCCTCGCACACATCGTCGATAGTGTTAAATTTCAAGGTATCGACACCCACATGCTGGCGTATCACCTCCACCATGCGCGCATACTCCGGCGTGGTATGGTCGTGGTAAGCCTCTAGGTTGCGCACCACACCGCCTTCAAGTTCCTCGATGACGCGCCGCGTGATAAGCTCGCGGTCGGTCTTGCTCTCGCTGAAGTTGAGGAAGGTGCAGCCGTGTACCAATGGGGGGCAGCTGATACGCACATGCACGCGCTTGGCACCATAGTCGTAGAGCATCTTCACGTTGTCGCGAAGCTGGGTGCCACGCACGATACTGTCGTCGCAGAACACCACCTCTTTGCCCTCGAGCACCGCACGGCTGGGGATGAGTTTCATCTTGGCCACCAGGAAGCGGTCGGTCTGGTTCACAGGCATAAAGCTGCGGCTCCAGGTGGGCGTGTATTTCAACAGGCCGCGTTTGTAGGGAATTTTGCGCCCGTTACTGTAACCCAGGGCCATACCGATGCCACTATCGGGAATAGGGCTTACAAAGTCGGGTTCTATATCGTCGCGCTCGCCCATCAGGCGGCCCAAGTTATAGCGCACCTCCTCGGCGTTGATGCCTTCGTATTCCGTGCATGGGTAGCCGTAGTATATCCAAAGGAAGGAGCATATCTGCAACTTCTGCTCGGCGGCGCGCATCACTTTGATGCCACCGTCGGTAGTCACCTTCACAATCTCGCCGGGGCCGACAAAGCGGCAGGTCTCATAGCCGAGGTTGACGTAGGAATGGCTCTCGCTGGCCACAGCGTAGTCGTTGCCACGACGTCCGATGACTATCGGTGTACGGCCGTAGCGGTCGCGGGCGGCGATAATACCGTCTGGGGTGAGAATCAGCATCGTGCAACTTCCCTTGACACGATTGTAGACATTCTCTATTCCTTCCACAAAGTCCTTACCCTGTGTAATAAGTAGCGCCACCAGCTCGGTGGGGTTGGTGCGTCCGATGCTCAGGTCAGTAAACTGCTGGTGCTTCTCCAGGCAGTCCTGTTCCAGTTCTTTAATGTTGTTGATTTTCGACACTGTTGCGATAGCGAAGCGCCCCAGGTGCGAGTTCACCATCACGGGTTGCGCCTCGGTGTCGCTGATGACGCCGATACCCACATTGCCCTTCATCTCGTCCAGGTCCTTCGAGAACTTGGGCCTGAAGTGTGAGTTCTGGATGTTGTGAATGTTCTGATGTGCATCGGCCCCGTCGAAGGTAGCCATGCCGGCACGCTTGGTGCCAAGGTGCGAATGATAATCTGTTCCGTAGAACAAATCGGAGATACAAGGGCGTTCCGAAACCACGCCAAAGAAACCGCTCATACCGTTTTAAGATTAAATGACGTTACAATATTAAAATCATATCACTCTTCATCCCTTCACTTTGAAAGGACAAAAATACACTTTTTTTTTGGATTGGAATAAAAAAACTGCTAAAAAAACAGTCCTCAGTCGCACAGGCTTGCTTTGATGCGGCGCTCACTGATATTGCGGTAGTGGAACGTCACCTTCGGCTCCCCCTCTTCCAGAAGCACGAGGAAGGGACGCGCCCCACGGGTAATCTGCATAAACAACTCAGTATCTATACCGTGCGTGCGCTCGTCGCTGGGCACATAGCCCTCGATTTCAGCACCGGGCTCAACATACAGTATACGTTCCGGCGCAATATGATTGCGCTCTTCGATGGTGGTCAGCTTCTGGCGTGCCAACTTGCAATAAGGACATCCTGGGGTCACGAAGGCCACAAGTTTATGACCCTCGCCCAGCTGCAATTCCGCCAGTTGGGGGTCGTCCTGCATCTGCACCAGGCGTTCTTTGTCAAAGCGAGTGTTACCATTGCCAAACATCCAGTTGTCGGGCACCGAGATAACGAACACCGCCGCCAGCGACACCGCCACGATGGCGCCTGTCAGCCACAGCTTCAGCCGGCAGCGGCGGGTCGTGCAGTTCTGGTCCTGCTTCTTTACATGCCACGCATAAGCGAGCACCAGCACCATGAGCACCACATTCTTCAGCAGCGACTGCACGGGGTTTATATCCATCAGCTGTCCGAAACATTGGCACGATTCATTGCGTCCTATGGCTGCGGCGTAGATTAGGAATGCCGAGAAAAAGGCCAGCATCAGCAACGTCAGCCAGCATACTATGCGGCGCCACCACCCCAGCGCAATCATCACTCCCAGCACCAACTCTACGGCAATGCAGAGCCGTACGAGGATGTAGGTCACCGTCAGCGGGAAGAACCCATAGGAATAGGTATATATCTCAAACTGGTCAAGGGCCAGCAGTTTGGACACTGCCGACACCAAGAACGTTATGGCCAGCAGCACGCGAAGCACCACTGGCATCACCTTACTGATCACCATACTCGCGGCAAGAGACAGTATGCACATCGACACGCTCCAGCGTGTGGGCTTGCGTCACCGAGTCCACAGCGGGCTTCTCCACCGCCCACTCGGTGATAGACTCGCAGTCCAGGCCGCCGCCCACCGTGAGCAGCTTCACGAAGCCGTTATCGGGCACATCGGTAGTCACACATTTGCACTGGTGTTCTTTAGAACAAGCGGTCAGCAGGCAGCAGACAGCGGCCAGCATCCATACGCATCTTTTCATTTCGTTTCCTCCTTTCCGTCTTGTTTATATATGGAGTCGATGAGGAACTCGTAGTCTGTGCAGAGGAGCGAATCCATCTTCAGCGAATCCAGTGCGTCGTGATACTGGTAGGTCGCGATGTCCTCGCACGAGCCTTTCTCAATCTTGATGATACGCACATCCATCTTCCCCATCACCGAACAGCGACAGGTCTTCTGCTTGTCGCATGCTGCGCAAAGCAGCAATATCACGGCAGAAAGGTATAGTATCTTGCTTTTCATTGTTATAGTGATTTCAATATTTCTTCCAAGCTCACCTCGTCGTGCACCAGCACATCGCGCGGCTTGCTTCCGTTGCTGGGCCCCACGATGCCTGCCGCCTCCAACTGGTCGATGATGCGGCCCGCACGGTTGTAGCCCAACTGCAGTTTTCTTTGCAGCAGCGATGTCGAACCAAACTGGCTGGCCACCACGAGCCGCGCCGCGTCGTTGAAGAACTCGTCCTTGTGCTTGGCATCGAACTCCTTGTTAGGTTCTTCGTTCTCGTCGAGATACTCCGGCAATTCGAAGCCGTCGGGATAGCCGCGCTGGTCGCCGATGAAGCGCACCAGCTTCTCAATCTCGGGCGTGTCGATGAGCGCGCACTGCAAGCGTATCATATCTTTACCCGCCAGCGAGATAAGCATATCGCCTCGGCCGATGAGCTGCTGTGCGCCACCGGTGTCGAGGATGGTCTTGCTGTCGATGCCGCTCGTCACGCGGAAAGCGACACGGGCGGGGAAGTTGGCCTTGATGGTACCGGTGATGATGTTCGTCGTCGGACGCTGGGTAGCGATAATCAGGTGTATGCCCACCGCACGCGCCAGCTGTGCCAGACGCGCTATCGGCAGCTCCACCTCCTTGCCGGCCGTCATGATGAGGTCGCCAAACTCGTCGATCACCACCACTATATATGGCAGATACCGGTGCCCATGCTCGGGGTTCAGCATCCGCTTGCAGAACTTCTCGTTGTATTCCGTAATCTTCCTCACCTTGGCCTGCTTCAACAGGTCGTAGCGAGAATCCATCTCTATGCACAGCGAGTTCAGCGTCCTCACCACCTTCTTGACGTCGGTGATAACGGCCTCCGCCTCGTCGGGCATCTTCGCCAGATAGTGATGGTCTATGGCCGAATAGAGGCTGAACTCCACCTTCTTCGGATCCACCAGCACCAGTTTCAACTCGCTCGGGTGCTTGGTGTAGAGCAGCGAGGCCAGCACGGCGTTCAAGCCAACCGACTTACCTGTACCTGTGGCACCAGCCATCAGCAGGTGCGGCATCTTTGCCAGGTCGGTGACGAAGCACTCGTTCGAGATGGTCTTTCCGAACGCTATCGGCAGCTCCATCTTCTCCTTCGCCTTCTGGAACGCCTCGCTCTCCAGCATAGTCTTCATGGCCACTATCTGCGGCTTCGCATTCGGCACTTCGATACCCACATTGCTCTCGCCCGGAATCGGCGCGATGATGCGGATACCCAGTGCCGCCAGGCTCAAGGCGATGTCGTCTTCCAGATTCTTTATCTTGCTGATGCGCACGCCCGCGGCCGGCTTGATTTTGTACAGCGTCACCGTCGGGCCGGGGGTCGCTGCAATCTCGGTAATCTCTATACCGTAGTCGCGCAGGGTCTGCACAATGCGGTCTTTGTTGGCCAGCAGTTCTTCCTTCGTCACTCGCGTGTTGGCCGCCTCCCAGTCTTCCAGCAGGCTTGTGTCGGGCATCTCGTAGTCGCCCAGATCCAGATGCGGGTCGTAGGGTTCGTCCAGCCCGTAGTGACGTCGGTAGTCATCGTCATCGAGTTCCTCTTCCGGAAGCGATGACGGCTCGTCGCCCTCGTCGGCCTGTTCTGTATCACCAGCCGCACTCTCGTCCGGCATGTCGTTGATGGTAAAGCTCACGCCGTCGTCGCCCATCGCCTTCTGGGTCACACGGGCAAACTCGTCATCAATCGTAAACTCCGGTTCACTCTCAATGTCGGAGGTCGGAGGTTGGGGCTCGGAGGTCGGCTGCTCTTCGTCCTCCAGATTCGCCGGCTGGTGGAACAGCTTGATGGCCTCCTCGTCGAAGTCGGCACCTTCGTCCTCCTCCGCACCGACTGCCGGCTGCTCACCATTCACCTTCTCCAGGCCCTGGGTTCCGAAAGGCTTCATCCAGTCTTCGTCCAGTATCGGCGGCACCACGCCGCTCTTCTCCTTTCCTGCCTCCGGTTTCAGGTCTCCCCTGTCCTCGGTCGCCACCTCCTCAATCTCGCGTCCCACCTCCTTGGCCACCTTCTTCAGATCCACTTTCGGCAGCTCCACCTTCGGCAGTTCCATCTTGTGCACCAGCACCAGGAAGAGCACCGCCACAAACAGCAGCACCACCAGCGTCCACCAGCTCAACCATTCGTCAAGCGGCTCCGCCATCATCAATCCGATGCCGGCAAAGTTCTCAAAATCGGAATCGTGCACCCATCGTCCGCCGATATAGCCCAGCGTCAACGAGATCCACACCATCCAGAACAGCGTGCTCCCCAAGGTCTTCCACCACGGCATCACCGTCACCTTCCACAACCGCATGCCGTACACGAAGAACAGCAGTGCGAACCCCATGCTCCCGATGCCGAACAGGTTCTTCGCAAAGAACTCCGCCACCCCGTGACCCATCGAGCCCACCCAGTGGCCCCGCGTGCCGGTCACAAAGAAGCCCACCAAGGCTATCAGCAGGAACACGGAGAAAAGCACATACACCGCTCCACGGATATGCCTGAAGCGCTCGCTCTTCAAAAAAGCGGCAAAGGCGCCCGACGATTTACCTTTCGGCGCCGCGGCTCCTTTACCCCTGCTTCCCGATTTCTTCTTGACTGTTGCCACTTCTCAACGTCTCACTTACCGCGTCCCACTATTCTTGCAGCAGTTCAATTTCCTCCTGCAACTGCTCGAAGAACTCCTTCAGCTCTTCGTCGCTCAACGAGTCGTAGCCGTCGGGCAGCAGGAAGTCGGCCTCTTTCACCTTGCCCTTCACCACCTCGGTGGCGGTGTAGGTGATGGCGCGGCCCTCGCCGGCATCCATCGTGCACTCCAGGGGCATACCCTTGATGCCGTTGAACAGCACATTGATCTCGGGACCAATCTCCTTCGAGTACCACATCGTCATGGGGTGGTCCTCGCCGTCTTCGTCATACATGTGGCGAACCATCTTGTAGGCCGTCTGGCCGGCGATGGTCTTCGTCTCGCCGTCCACATACTCATAGTAGAAGTGGCCGGGTTCCTTGTCGGGGCTGCTCAGCGAGTCGAAATCCTTCATCTCCGACTGGTTCTTGATAATCAGCTTGCCGGTGCCCTCATAGGAGAATTCCGAACCCTGCGAACGCAGGTAGCCCAGCAGCTGGCTCAGGTCCATGCAGGTGGTGGTGCGCAGGTTGTTCACCAGCACACACTCGGCACCCATGCCGCTGAGGAAGATGGGACTCTTCGTGAAGAGGTTGCTGCCATCCACCAGGATCTCGGCTTTCGCTACCTCCTCGGGGATGGTCATCGACACCGTGCCGGTGGACTCCACCTTGTACTTCACAATACCTTTAAACGAATTCTGCGCCTGGGCGCCCACAGCGGCCAGCATCAGCGCTGCCGCCAAAACAAACATTTTCTTCATATTTCTCATTATTTTATTTTTCATTTTCACATTTTTAGTACCGTTCCTCAACGGATTATTTCACACTATAACTCAAAAAACATAATTATATTGTGTATACATAAAAACTTTTTTTGCCCCCACCTATTCACTATTCACCAATCACTATTCACAATTCACTATTCACTAATCACTAATCACCACTCACTAAAACGTTAAGATTAGCGTTAGTTCCCCTCTCACTCCCCGTTTTCCACTTTCAATTTTCAATTTTCAATTTTCCACTTTCCACTTTCCACTTTCCGTTTTCCACTTTCCACTCCCTCTCACTCCCTCCCAAAGTATGCTCCCGTCACCGAGTCTGCACTCTCCGCCATCGCCCTCGGAGTCCCTTCGAAGATAATCTTGCCGCCCATCGCGCCGCCGCCGGGCCCCAACTCCACGAGGTAGTCGCACGCCTTCAGCATCTCTATGTTGTGTTCGATGAGGAAGATGCTGTGTCCCGCATCCACCATCGCGTCGAAAAGGTCTGTGATACGCTTGATGTCGCCGGCATGCAGGCCGTCGGAAGGCTCGTCCATGACGAACACACCTCCTGAGGCCGGCATCTCGCGCAGGCTGTAGGCCAGCTTGATACGCTGCAACTCTCCGCCCGAAAGGGTGGACAGCGACTGGTTCAGATGGAGATACCCCAACCCCACCCTGCGCAGCGGCTCCAGCTTCTCCGCTATCACGCTGCCGGCGAATATCTCGGCGGCCTTGTTGGCCGTGAGGTCCATCACCTCGGCGATATTCATCCCCTTCACCTTGTACGAAAGCACCTCCTTCGAGTAGCGGAGCCCTCCGCACGCCTCGCAGGTGGTCTCTATGGCATCCATGAAAGCCATATCGTTGACAATAACCCCCTTCCCCTGGCACACCGGACACCCTCCCTTGCCGTTGAACGAGAAGAGGTCCGCCTTCGTCTTGTTCGTCCGCGCAAACAGCTTGCGGATGTCGTCCGAGACGTCCAGATAGGTGGCAGGGGTCGAACGCAGGCTGATGCCGATGTTCTTCTGGCTGATATACACGATCTCCTCGCATCGCGGCCAGGCTTTGCGGAAGCACTCCATCAGCGAGCTCTTGCCCGAACCCGCCACTCCGGCAATGCCGCACATCACCCCCAACGGCAGCTCCACTGTGACCCCCTTCAGGTTGTGCAGGCTCGCACCCTCCAGGCGGAAGTGGCCCTTGGGCGTGCGCACATGCTCTTTGATGTCGCTTGTCGCGCCAAGCATCGCGCCCGTGAGGGTCTGGCTGCGCAGCAGCTCCTCGTAGCTGCCCTCAAACACCACCTCGCCCCCGTTCATGCCCGCTCCCGGCCCCATGTCGATGATGTGGTCCGCTATCTTGATAATCTCCTTGTGATGCTCCACTATGACAACCGTATTGCCGTGATTCTTCAATTTCTGCACCGACTTCTGCATCAGCAGTATGTCGTGGTTGTGCAGCCCCGCGCTGGGCTCGTCCAGCACGTACATCACATCCGACAGTGGCGAGTTGATATATTTGGCAATCTTGCACCGCTGGGCTTCGCCGCCGGAGAGGGTCCCCACGGCGCGGTCCAGGGTCAGATAGCCAAGTCCTATCTCTTCCAGCGCCGCCAGCCGCTCGGTGGTGGCCCGCACAATATCCTCGGCCAGCGGGTCCTCCAATGTCTCCATCCACCGGCGGCAGTCGCTGATGCTCATCGCCGTCACCTCGGCAATGTTCAGCCCCTTTATCCGGCACGAGCGTATCTTCTCGTTCAGGCGCGTGCCGCCGCAGTCGGGACACTTCCCCATCGTCAGCATGGGATTCAGCACCGCAGCGTGCAGCAAACCCTCCTCCGAATTGATGATGCTGCGGTACATCCGGGGTATGAGTCCCTCGTACTTCGCCGTCTTGGGCCAGTTGGCAGGCGGATTCTTCAGCCTCACCTGGGGCGAGTGGAGAAACAGATCCAGCTCCTCGGGCGTATAGTCCTTGATCTTCTTGTCCAGGTCGAAAAGGCCGCTGTGCGCGTAGCGTATCCAGCGCCAGCCGCCCTTGTGGAAAGCAATGTAGTGGATGGTGTCCTCGTCGTTGAGCGACTTGTCGAAGTCCACCAGCTTGTGGATGTCGAGCTCGCGGATCTCGCCCAGACCGGCGCAGCGTGGGCAGCTTCCGGCGGGATGGTTGAAGGAGAACGAGTCGGAATAACCCACAAACGGTTTTCCCACGCGGGAGAAAAGCAGGCGCAACAAAGCCTGTATGTCGGTATAGGTACCCACCGTGGAACGGCTGTTCGACGACGGTTTCTTCTGGTCGATGACGATGGTAACGGGCATGTTCTCAATCCGTTCCACCTTCGGACGGCCATATTTCGGAAGATACTGCTGGATGAAGGACGGGAAGGTCTCGTTCAGCTCCCGACGGCTTTCCGCCGCCAGCGTGTCCAGGCACAGCGACGACTTTCCCGAGCCTGAAACACCCGTGAAGACGGTGATTTTCCCCTTCGGAATCTCCAAAGAAACGTTCTTCAAATTATTTTCGGTGGCGCCGATGACACGGATTGACGACATAGTTAGTATTTGATTTGGGTTCGCTTCGCTCACATTTTGTTCACTTCGTTCACATTTGGGTTCGCTTCGCTCGCATTTGGGTTCGCTTCGTTCGCATTTGGGTTCACTTCGTTCACATTTGGGCTCGCTTCGTTCGCATTTGGGTTCACTTCGTTCACATTTGGGTTCGCTGCGCTCACATTTGGGCTCGCTTCGCTCGCATTTTTAATTAGACCTTCTACTTGATGAACCTGATGAACTTTATAAACTTTATAAACCTGCAACTTTTAAACCGTGAGTTTGACTTGGGCGTGGGCTTCGACGACGTTGATGGCGTAGTCGCCCAGTTTCTCGCTGTCGCCGATGATGTCCATGTAGTTGACACCTGTCTGGTAGTCGTACTTCTTGTCGTTCACGTCGGCCACGTTGTTCTCCTTGAGCTGCGTGCGGTAGATGTTGATTTCATTCTCAATATAGAGCGACTCGTGCGGATCGACGGCGTGGTCGGTGTCGGCAAGCACCTTCTCCATCTGGGTCAAAGCATTGTCGCACAGTTCCCACATGTGTTTGATATGGGAAACCTGCTCTTCGGTGAAACTCTCCTTGGCCTTGTACTTCCGGTTGATGACGCGGCTCATGTTGTAGCAGCTGTCGCAGATACTCTCAATCTCGGAAATCTCACGCAGCATACAGCGCAACTGCATCTTACTTTCGCCGCTCAAGCGTCCTTCGGACACGCGGTTGAGGTAGTCGGCGATTTCGACCTCCATGTTGTCGCTGATGTTCTCGTATTTCTCGATACGGGCGAAAAGTTTGGAAAATTCGTCAGGATCGGTAAGTTCAAGCAGTTGCGGCACGAAGCCGAACATGCGGTGGGCGCGCATCGCAAAGTGGTTGATTTCCTTGCGTGCCTCCAGCAGCGACAATTCGGCCGTGGAGAGCAGACCGCCGCTGATGAACTTGAGACGCATGTCCTCGTCCTCTTCCCTGCCCCGGATAATCTTGCAGACCACTTTTTCAAAGAGTTTGATGAACCACACAAGAATAAGGACGTTACAGAGGTTGAAGGCCGTGTGGAAGGCGCAGAGGGCGAAATTGATACGGGAGGCGGCATTCGGATCCTGCGTGATGTCGGCGGTGGTGTCGTAGCC
>JAEEGK010017529.1_pt1 | contig 15603 bp, 17 predicted proteins | sample 8958771 | NCBI WGS metagenome assembly JAEEGK01 (sample SAMN16246547, study PRJNA631951) | gut metagenome | biome: gut microbiome; feature: rumen; material: SC-attached | host: Bos | place: Iran: Karaj | collected 2018-10
TACGAGACAGCTACAAAATACTATCAGAAAGCACTTGATATAGAGTTTGACTTGTATGCCGTTCTTGGTCTTGCGCTTATTAGCAAAGGTCAGGGAAAATACGACGAGGCTATCGCAAGCCTTTCTCGCCTTATCCAGGCAGATCCTAAAAACTACAGGCTCTATATTGACCTTGCAGACTGCTACATAAAGATGAACCAGAAGAATACAGCCATCGAGATTCTTCAGAATTTCCAGAAGACAGGAATAAGAAGCCAGGCTGTTTCAGAGCTTTTGGAACGCCTTACTCAGTAGGTTTATGTCATCTATAGCAATAACTGGACTCCTCCCGGACGAAATTAACTCAACTTTCTCGATTAAAGAAAAATTTCGCGGCAAGCAGATTTTTCGCTGGATAGCTAACGGCGTGGAATCTTTTGATGACATGACGAATGTTTCTCAGGAGCTTCGCAACAAGTTAAGTGAAGAAGCTACACTTCGCTGCTCAAAAATCGAACAGACTCTTCGTGACCCTGACGGAACAATAAAACTTCAGATTAAACTTGAAGATGGTTATTGTATTGAGACAGTTCTTCTTACAGATGAGGACGGCAGGAAGACTGCATGCGTTTCATGCCAGGTAGGTTGCGCAATGGCTTGTGCATTTTGCCAGACAGGTAAACTTGGATTCGCAAGAAACCTTACAGCAGCCGAGATTGTCGAAGAATTTATACATCTTGAGAAAGTAGCCGGCAAACTTGATAACATAGTTTTCATGGGAATGGGAGAGCCAATGTTAAATCTCCCTGAAATCCGCAAAGCTATACAAGTTTTGTCCCACCCAGATGGCAGGAATCTTTCTGTAAGACGAATTACGCTTTCGACATCGGGCGTAATAAAAGGGATATACGATTTGGCTGACAACGGTCCTGAACTTCGCCTGGCTGTCTCTCTCACTGCAGCGACACAGGAACTTCGCGAAAAACTTATGCCCGTGGCAAAAGCCAATCCTTTACCAGAACTGTCGAAAGCAATCCGTTACTACATAGAAAAAACAGGCAAGAGATGCACATTAGAAGCAGCTCTTCTCTCTGGTGTGAACACACGTAAAGAAGACGCGGCCGCAATGAAAGCGTTCGCTGGAAATATGCCTGTCCATATAAACCTTATTCCGTGGAACCCTGTCGAAGGTTTGGAATACAAGGAACCTTCCGTCTCTGAATGTAACGCGTTTATAAAGGAACTTAAGCGACTTTCACTTAATGTGACCCAGCGGACGCGTCGAGGCCGGAAAATCGGCGGAGCATGCGGTCAGCTCGGAAAAACATCATCAGTATAACAGACGACTGAAATTCCTCTTAACAACAACCAGCGGAGCTGGTTGATTATTTTTTTTCATTTCGCTATAATCAGCAAGGTTAAAAATCGGGGAACGTTAGATATCTTACAGGGGGTTTCTCTCGTGGATAAAAAAATCTATGTCGTAGGGCTTGACGATGAGGCAACAGAATCAAAGGTAAACGATGCAGTAAAAGCAGTTGCCGGCGTTTCTAATTGTGTTGCGAATTCTTCAAAAGCTCAGGTACTTGTTAGCTTCGATGAAAACACAGCAGGGATTGAAGATGCTATTAATGCAGCTATTTCTTCCTGTGGACTTGACGTGCTTTAAGACCTTGGGCAACAAGCCACTCTAGCTTCAGCTCAATTAAAACAGTTTTGAAACGGACTGTCCCATAAAAGCCTAAAAAGCTTTAGAGGACAGTCTTTTTTTTGTTCTTGCCCACTTTTTTTCATTATCTCATAATAAAAAAGGCATACACTACATTTGCAGCGTATGCCTTTTCTTTTTGCATAATAAGCTTAATTAAAACTGGTAGCTTTTTGAAAGGCTTCCAGAAATCAGTTTGACCTTTCTAGTGCCGTCATCATTTGTTATAACAGCAGCCTCGCTATCTTTATCCGCGAACGTGCGGAAGATATCTTCTATGCTCTTTTTATCGAGCGAGATTACAGGAATATTTTCTTTTTCAGCCGCATCACGGAATGTTGTTGCCGCATTCATAACGACAACTCGAAGAACCCCGTTGTTCTTAAGCATTTTAACGCTTTCTTCGGGTTTGTCACCGCAACCGAAATCATCTTTTCCAAAAATAATCTTTCCGCCAGTGTATCCTCTGGCAAGAATCTCATCAGCTGTTACTGCAGACTTATCATAAAATGCAGCAGTACCATTGATCTTTTCCATAAAAACTCCTTGTTCGCTTTTAGCGACTCAATTCTCAGAGCAAAGCCCTCTTTTGATCAGTTGTTCTATAATCTGCCCGACAATCTTGTCTGGCGTATATTTTGCAGTATCAATTATCATATCACAGAAAGAATAATCGGCTGTATCGATGTCGTACAAACGCTTATAACGCGCAGCATCCTGGGTGTCGCGCATTTTCGTGAATGATTTTATTTCTTCAAGGCTGCCACCCTCACGGTTGAAAATACGAGAAGCACGAACATCATCGTCTGCATAAAGGTACACCTTAAGATCAGCTTCTTTGAGCATCCAAATAGCAAGGCGCGACCCCAGCACACACGACGTTTTCAACGCCATCTCTACCTGACGAGTATCAACGGCTTTGTCGAAGCTGTCGTCAGTCTTTGCTTTTTCGATAATCTCCGCCAAAGAAAGCCCAGTTTCCTGAGCAAGCGAGCGGAACGTAAAGTTTATCATCTCTATACCGAGAGTCTCGGAAAGCAGGCGGCTTACGGTCGTGTTACCACATCCGCTTCTTCCTGAAATGGCGATTCTGATTTTTCTGTCAGCAGGTAAAGTATAATTCATAACTACTCCAACAAAGACGCTATGCGTCTTAAACCTTTAAGCGTAAGCTGCTTATCAACAGTCTGGAAGACACTTGTTATAGGCTTAAGAACGCTGTTAAGCCCGCCGGTCGCTACGATTTTTATGCTTTCTTTTGGCGTGCCGGTCTTTTTGCTCATGTCTTCTCGCATTCTGTCAATAAGGAATTCGACAAGTCCTTTGTAGCCAAGTACGATTCCGGACTGAATCGAGTGTATAGTGTTTGTTCCTAGGCTGTCCGGCGGGGCTTCCAAAGGAACGGAAGGCAGCTGAGCAGTATTCTGGAACAAAGAGTTGACTGCGGTGCGTAGACCAGGAGCAATTGAGACTCCAAGGATTTCTCCTTTTCCGCTAATAGCAGTCAAAGTAAGGGCTGTACCGAAATCAACTGTAATACAAGATGATTTAAGACTACCGTATGCCTCAACGGCATTGCAGACAATATCAGAACCAATTTCGTGAACAGCCTGCTCCGGAATCTTTATGCCAAGCTTGTCGTAAATTGAAGGTCCTACGATAAAAGGCTTTTTTCCTGTTATTCGCTCCAACACAGTAATGAACGGTCCGATAAGAAGCGGAACAACTGAACTTAAAATAGCGCTGTCAATTGATGCGAGCGTAACACCAGCATCCCTCATAAGAGAGAACAATATAGAACTGTACTCATCTGATGTGCGGTTCGAATCGCTGTACATGCGCCATTCGTGCACAAGCTCTTCTTCGTGAAAAAGAGCCACTACAATATTTGTATTGCCAATATCAACGGCAAGCAGCATAAAATCTCCTTAACAAGCCTTTTGGCTTTTAGTCGTGCATCGTGTTTACGGGTATGTTGAGCGCAGCAAACTCTTCATCCGAGAGCGTCGCGCCAGAAGTCGCTACGACGGCTCCAGACACTGTGTTAGCCAGCAAAGCCGCGTTCGAAACAGAATAACCCATCTTTCTGTATGCGATGAACGCACCGATATGCGCGTCTCCCGCTCCGATAGTGTCCTTCACGATGCTGTTCACAGCAGGTACACCGACAGATGAGAAAGAGCCGTCGTCATTTTTTTCAAGACAGTAGCACCCTCTCCTTCCGCTTGTAATAATAACTGTATTATCTGTATATCCTGAAAGAATTTCCGCAGATTCGGCAGGGTTCACCTTACCGGTGTACATCTCCGCCTCATGGTCGCTCAGGTGAAGAATCGGATGAAGGCGAAGAAGTCTGTTAACGTGATCAGGGTTAACGAAGTTTATTCTAGAACTGCACGCAAAATAGATGTCCACGTCCTTCTGTTTTTCAAGCCAGGTGACTATTTTTCCTTCAGTATCAACCTCAAGCTCAAGTCCGCAAACATAAATGCTGTCTACAGTACTCATATCGATTGAGTCGAACCATTCCGGCTCAAAAGAATACTCCGCACCATGATGAGAGACGAACGTGCGCTCGCCGTCGTCTTCTACAAAACAATAACAGCAGCCATTTTCACCTTCCAACCGCTTAAAGCATTCGATACCTATCTTTTTATACTCGTTTATTACGAAATCGCCGTAAGCGCCGGTTCCGACAGGCGAGCATAAAGTATACGGTACTGCAAGATGTCTCAGAACTTCAGAGACATTAAAAGCGCATCCACCGAGTTTAATTACATGGTTTTCTGTATTTATATCGCTTCCAGAAGCAGGAAGCGTCTTTACTCCGATTATTATATCCGCTACAGTTGATCCGATAACAAGCGTTCGTTTCATACTTTCACCTCACCTTTACTTAAGCATATCAGCAGCAGCTTTGTCCGCCTGCATTCTGTTCGTGCAGACAAGTAAATCATCTTCGGAAAGCCATCCTTCATCAAAACGATACCAAAGAATAACTTTTCCGTTGCTTTTTTCAAGCTTTTTACCCATTATCTCGCAGATGTCTCCCTGCCTTCCATGAGCAATTACGTCCGCACCAGAATAACAGTTCGCGCGGAATGCGGCATACGGAGAAGATATAACAGCCCACTCCGAAGATGTCGCCAGATTGTCAATTTTGTTCAAGTCGGCTGGTTTACCCGGTCGGTTTATTTTACATGATGACAGCAAAAAAAGTGCACAAAATAATACAGAAAACAGTATTCTATTATGTTTATTTATTGTTTTCATTGCAGTTTTCATAATAACGCCTTATATCATTATAAAGCATAAGATCAGAATCTACAAAATTCTCTTGCGGGATATCATCAAGAGGAACCCATTTAAATTCGGAATGCTCCGTAAGAATCCAGTTTATATTTTCTTCGTTAAAATGAACCTCAAAAGCAATAAGTTTTACCTTACATCCATTGTGAGTAAAATATCCTGTCGCAATCTCCCTACCCACGGATATATCTGCATTGAACTCCTCTTTGTATTCACGCTTAAGCGCGATTTCGGGCTTTTCTCCGTCCTCTACCTTACCACCGGGAAATTCCCAACGACAAGCCATCTGCCCAACGTTCTGGCGACGGGCAATGAAAACAAGAGAGTCAATGACAGCTATACCAGCTACAGAAATCTTCATTTGAAAATTTTATCAGTTAGAGAATGCTGAGCGTTGGGAAAATAAAATGTACAACAGCAGTTACGATACATACAATGCCGATATATTTTTTCCCTTTTACAAATACAGTCTCAAAGAACGGATTCAGCTTAACTTTTGGGTTTTCAGCCTCTTCTGTATTGTTATCCATGCTGTCGATAATGTAGCAAAGACCGCCAGCGATTCCGACAATTGCAGGAAGGAAATCGCCTGTTACATACCAGCTGTCTCCAGAAACGAAGATAAACTTCAAAAATCCTACAACAGCCGCTGCAACACCAACAATAATCTTTACGATTTTTTCCTTGCCGGGAAAAAGCTCAGCAAACTTGAAGCCACTGACTGAAAGAGAAAGACCGACAAGCATGTTGAAAAAAATTGAAAGAAAATAAAACTGCATTTTCTGCTCCTATTGCTTTTCTACAGGTGCAGTAAGGAGGATATCTTTTCCACCGACTTGTATTACTGCATCTATCAGAATTATATCATAATCATAGAAAGTTGTCCTGAAAAAAAGTTCATTTCCAGTATAAGTTCCTGATTCTGTATTTTTTGCGGATACAGTTCCGCTCCTATCTTTTGCAACAAACGTAATATCGATTTCTGTTTCTTTTTTGTAACTGGAATTCTCATCGAGCTTCAACGATACGTATACAATTTCGTCAAAACTGAAAGCGTTCAGAGTGTAATGGATTCCGTCTTTTTTATCCGAATTAGCCGTTTTGTCAACGAGGGAAATTGCAATTCCTAACGCTGTAACAAAAACGAGCGTAAGGAAAATGATACGAGAACCTTTTGTCGCGACAAGAACTTTTATCAATCCTCTTGGAGGAGTTTTCATTTTGCCGTTGTAAAAGTCTTTTACGGTTCTAGGGGCGTTTTTGAGTCTTTCTTCGCGATTGTAATAAAAATTCAGTTCGCCTGGATTTTCAGGCCGCTGTTCGCTCATAAATCCCCCAAATCACTTTCCAGGATTGAATGCGTTCACAATCTGATCTGTGCGCCACCACGTAACAGAAGCTTCTTTTTCTTCCGTGAAAAGAGCCGAAATAATTCCTTCATCAGATAGAGAAAGCGCATAATAGTCCATCTCGGAGACATTCATTGAAAGTCGCCTGGTAATAATCTTCTGACCATCAGGGTTGACCATCAAAAGAGAATCGCCGTCCGTTCCTGCAACGACAAAGAAAAACCAACCGGCTTCAGTTGTACCCAAAAACTCGTATGGAACTGGATAAATCTGGCGGCTCAGATCGTTGCTGATTGTCTGTTCGTAAGACGGAATTACTTGTGGCTTTTCGTAAACACCTGTTTGTATGTTCAGCGGATAAAGCATCGACTGAACATAAGATATGCCGAACTGAACTTTGGAAGACTCATCGTATTCCATTCTGCTATAATCAATTAGCAAATAAAGCTTATACGAGTTTGCGTCAGGAACAATACCTGAAAGAGTCGAAAAGATTTCTTGAGACGACAACGATTCCGGCACAGGAAGCTTCTTAGAGTCGATTGGAACTTTGTACAAAAGCAATCCGTTGTCTGAATACCAGAAAGCCGTCATTCCTTTGGTGTCGGCACAAACGACGACAAGCTCATTGGAAGCCGTTGTGTAAAGATGCTCTATATACGGGAACGGCATACCGGATGAACCTTGCTGTCCGATATAGTCTATGAAAGTGCCATCATTTGAAAAACGAAGTACAATCTGGCGCAAAAGCTGATCGCCGTCTGATGATATTTCGTATCTCTCTTCTGGCACATAATCTGAAACATAAAGATATTTTCGCTTGTCAACGGCTATTTTTTCTGGTTTTTGAAAAGGAAACGGAGTCGCCCGCTGTGTCGCTTTTTTTGATGGTGCTCCGTCATTTGTCTCTTGTATTTCTGAGAACTGAATAAAAGACGGAACAGGATTTGTCTCCGGGTTGAAATAAATAGCGAGAAGATCGCCATAAGAGCTGTACATCATTACTTTTTTAGCATTGCTGTCGGATACATAAAAAAGTCCGTCACTCATGCATATACCGGCTGAAAAATCTGAGCCGTTCCGAACTGAATAAAGCTTTGTCTCGTCTTCGAAATTTCCATATTTGATTGAAAACATTTTTTCTGGTTCAAGATTAGTTGTATAACCGTTCTGTTCACATGATGTAAGGAAAAAAGCGAACACAGATGCAACGATTGTATAAATTAAAAAAACAGATTTTTTAGTCATATACACAATAGAATAAAGATGTTTATTTTTGGTGTCAACATACTAGAATCTAAAATAAATAAACGGATTGTATGATGACGCGATTAGGAACATGACCGATACCGCGAATAACGCGATTGCGATGACCGCTTTTAATGCAAAATAAACACTTTCTGGAACTGCTTTTCGGGTTTTGGCGGCGATGGCAGAAGGCAACCGCCCCGCGATTATGATTCCCGGAATAACATAGAAAAGCTTGCTGCAAGTCGCGGCGTGTTCCGCAACGTAGAGAGCGAAATCCCCGCCAGAGAACGAGAACATAGAGCCAAGAACACTTGCTAGGTCGCCAAGGTTTTCAACGCGGAACAATACCCATCCGATAAGCACTATAAAAAGCGTCACAAAGCGATAAAAAACTGCCGCGACCTTGTTTTTAAGCATTCCGGAGAAAACGTATTTCTCAAGCAGCAGGAAAAGTGCGTAGTATAAGCCCCAAAGAATGAAGTTCCATTCCGCGCCGTGCCAAAAGCCTGTAAGAAGCCACGTTACGAGTATGTTGAACACATGACGCGCGGGGCGGCACCTGTTTCCGCCGAGCGGTATGTAAACGTAATCCCTGAACCAAGATGAAAGCGTAATGTGCCATCGCCGCCAAAAATCGGTGACAGACGATGCTGTATAAGGCTTGTTGAAGTTATTCGGGAAAGTAAAGCCGAACATGCGCCCCAGCCCAATTGCCATAAGGCTGTAGCCTGCAAAATCAAAGAAAATCTGCAGCATGTAAGAAACAGATGCAAGCCATAAAACAAGCGAGTTTGCGTCAGCGTAATCGCCAAAAACACTGTCCGCAAAGACCGCAAGATTATTCGCAAGAATAACTTTCATCGCCAGCCCGAAAAAGAACTGCATAAGTCCGGATGTAAAGCCTTCAAGTGTTTCTTTGCGGCCTTTTATGTCAGCAGCGATATCTGTATAGCGGACGATAGGTCCGGCAATGAGCTGGGGGAAAAACGCGATGTACATTGCAAGATAGACAGGATTTTTCTGTGGCGTAACTTTCTGCCTGTAAACGTCTATTATGTACGACAATGCCTGGAAAGTGTAAAAACTAATGCCTATCGGAAGCGGAAGTCCGACAAGACCGATATCGAGCGAAAATAACTTATTTATATTGATTATAAAGAAATCGGCATATTTAAAGAAAACAAGGGCAGCCAAGTTCAGCAGGATAGAGACGACAAGCACAAATTTTCCGCGTTTTTGCCCGGCAGTCTTTTGCAGCAACAAGCCCGCGCAATAGTTCAGAATAACGGAAAAAAGCATGATAAGCACATAAATAGGCTCGCCCCATGCATAGAAAAACAGCGAAGACACGCATAAAAGCGTGTTGCGCCACGTCCGCCAAGGGAAAACGTAGTACAGCAAAATGACTGCCGGGAGAAAGACGAAAATAAAGACCATGCTGCTGAATACCATGCTTACCTCACCTTATGCCCAATTGAGCTTATATCCCCGATAATAAGCAGCTTGTCCAAGTTGTTTTCTTCCATGTACGACTGAGCATCTATCGCTTTGCCGTATTGTTTTCTGTAATGCCTGAAATCAAGCACATGAGTCTCTTTGTAATGGCTTGCAATAAGCTCGTTCACGGCATTTGAATACGAAGTTCCCAAAATCAAAAGGCTCTGCGCATCTGGATTGTCGAAAACATAAACAACTTTTGCATGGTCGTCTCCGTAATACATTCCGTAATGGTTCGAGTACGTGTTGTGCGGATAATCATCATCCGAGACATATAGATATCTGTAACCGTAAACAGCCTCAACATCATTTACATACGTTTTATAGGGCGGAATATCGAACTCATAGACGGTAAACTCTTCGGTCGAACATTTAAGCGCATTGTCGCGTGCAAGAGATCCGTTGTAAATCGTGTGATACGTATGTGTTCCTGTCGGCTCCAAAAGCTTTACATCATCGCCTTCAAGAAGCCTCATGCACTGTTTGTATCCTTCATAGGAACCGCGATAATTCCAGTGATGGTCTGTCTGATAGAAAAGTTTTTTGTATTCCTCGAAATTTTCGAATTTAAGTTCGTCGTAGCCGTCCATCTCGATATATTGCTTTATAACGCTTAATGGATCGTATTTATGCGGCTCTCTAAAATCGACCGACATGCTCGAATTAATAAAATAAAGATATTTTGGATACGTCACTTTCTTAAGCATTTCCGGATCATAGATATCAAAATCGTATGTCGTAGGATTAGAAGCTTTTTGAATAATGTATCCTGAATCGTCCAGTTTGTAGATGTATTTATCTTTAACTTCTGTATAGATATATGGATATTTTTCAATCTGCGCAGGTTTCGTTTCTTCAACGACAGGCTGAGGCGTAACAGCTTCAGATGCATTGTTGTTTGCAGTATCTTCTGTCGACGCTACTGTAAGATTCTCGCCGGGATTCTCACTATCAGGACTAGAAATGTTTTCAACTGCTTCTAAAACAGCTGATTCACCCTGCTCTGTTTTTGCTGAATCATCATTGACAGTCAAATCCATCAGTTGCTGTGACCAAAGCACAGATTTTCCTGCTATAGAAGAAGTTATAGAAACAAGTGAATTGTCAAAATCTTTTACGAGCTGCTTTATTTCGGCAGAGAATAAAAACTGATCAGAAACAGCCTGATCCATTTCGGATTGGAAATTGCCCTCCGCAAAACTATCGAAGGAGAACCCCGGAATCTTTTGAAGTGTCCGTAATTCTGCCTCTGAAATATCATTTTGCGTTCTGAACATAATTGAGTAAAAGCCCATAAGTATTGCGGCAAAAAAAAGTAAAAAAACGATGCTTATAACACTTTTCTTATTCAGAGACATACAGACAGTATATATAGTTTTATTAGTTTTTAATAGTAGCGCAACCCCGCTTTTTGTAAGGACAAAAAAAACCGGCCACAATTCTTTGCAGCCGGCTTTACAGAATCTATGATAAAATTAGTCCTTCATCTTGATTACTGTATCGTAAACTTCGTCAGTCCAGTCTGGAGCGATAACCATGTTGATATCGAAATCATATCTTGATGTGAATTTATATGCACGATATGTTGCTGGGCAGTAGCACCAGAAAGAAAGCTTTGCACCACCGGCAAGGATTTCATAGTCGAAATCTGTAATATTGTCTTCGTTGAATGTGAAGATAACATCGCCTTTCTTTGCATCCTTAAGGATAACTTCTACATTGTCGAAATCGAATACCCATTCAGCATCCCAGTTCTCATCAATCCAAGAATACCGACCTTCTGGAAGCTCGAAATAATCTTCCTGAGCAAATACACCTGTTAAACATACAGCGATGAGTAACAGCACAACAAAAAACTTTTTCATAAGATAACCTCCGCATATCGGCAAAATTGATTTTAAATGAATTTCGCCTGATAAAATTCAGTCTACATCATAAATTCCTATTGTGCAAATTTTTTTTTTAGAATGTGTCATTGTTACTTTTTATATCGGGCGTTTGTTATAATATTAAGTATCATCTAGTGTAATACCGGAGGGAATATGAAAAAAAAGGTATTTATAAGCTTATTTGCAGCAATTTTTTTGTTCGGAATTCTACACGCTCAGCAGCAGCCAGAGATTAAAATGACGAACGCAAGGCTTTCTGAGCTTTCTGTCGATGTCGAGGTGATGGGAAACATTGCCACAACAACGCTCGACATGGTTTTCATCAACGAAACAAACCGCATTCTTGAGGGAGAACTTGAGTTTCCGCTTGGCGAAGGCGAAACTGTTACAGGATATGCGCTCGATATAAACGGAAAGATGCGACAGGGAGTTGTCGTTGAGAAAGACAAAGGTCGCCAAGTTTTTGAGGCTGTCGTAAGGCAGGGAATAGACCCCGGTCTTATTGAAAAGACGAGCGGAAACAACTTTAAGACGCGCGTGTATCCACTACCGGCAAACGGCAGCCGCCACGTGCAGATAACATACCAGAGCAGGCTTTGGCAAGTAGGCGCGACTTCTGGGGTGAACAGCACAACCGTCGCAACCTTAAACACTGACAGAAAATACATATACTCTGCCCTTCCTTCTGGAAAACTCGACTCATTCAGTTTCAGGATAACTGTCCTTAAATCACAGAACCAGACGAACGCAACTTTATCGCAGAACAGCAATGGCATACAGTCTTTCTCCTTTGCCGACAGTTCTTCGGGCTATACTGGTAGCATTTCACAAAAGAACGTTACGCTTACGAAGCCATTCGAGTTTGTCATTCCTGAATCGATGCTGACAGGCGGCGTGAACTCTGCGAATGTCGCGAACAACGCCGGCTCGACAGGCGCTACTGCCACATCCGGTTCGAACAGCTCGTCAATCCCAGTATTTACGCAGGATATCGGAAAAGACACGTATTTTTACTGCTTCTTGCCTGTTAACGGCACAGAACAGCCAAAAGTGATTCCCAAAAAGCTTACGGTTTGGTGGGATATATCAGGTTCTGGTTCGAACAGAAACTTAGACGCAGAACTCAACTTCCTTTTGGAATATATAAAGAAGCTTAACAAACCTGTTGTAACAATTCATCCGTTCTGCAATGAACTACATGAAGCACACATTTTCACTATAAACTCCGAACTCGACATTACTTCTCTGGAAAAGTTTATCCGCTCGCTTGAATACGACGGAGCTACGAATCTTGGATACGATTTTACAGGTTTCGGCGGAGACGAGGTTCTATTATTCACCGATGGTATATCGAATTGGACCGATCCGGCGACGGCGACTACAACTCAGGAAATGTCCACTGCTGTTGTGTCTATCACAATACCGGCAGGCACATCACCATCAGAATCGTTTTCAAATGCTATAAACGCAGCTACAAGCGCGATGATAAATACTTCATGCACAGGTTCTAGCACGAACGCTTCCGCGGCGGTTTATACGATAAACTCCTCTACGAGCGCGGATCACGCATGGCTTTCAAGTACAGCACAAAAGAATGGCGGACAGTACATAAATCTCTGCACAGCGACAATTAACGACGCGCTTAACACAATGACGAGCAGCCCGTACCGCCTTATAAAAGCAGAATATGACAAAACCGTCGTATCAGAGATATTCCCGGAAAACGGCACAACAGTAAAATCAGATTTTGAGCTTTCCGGCATGCTGAAAAAGAAAGAAGCAATTATCACGCTTAGTTTTGGTCATGGCAACAAAATCGAAAAAACGGTCAAAGTCAACTTGAAGCTTAACGAAACCGTAACATCAAGCCATGTCGCAAGACAGTGGGCTTCAATGAAGATAGACGCGCTCTCAGCGGACAACGAAGGAAACACGCAGGAAATAACCGAACTCGCAAAGAAATTCAACATTGTGACGAACGATACATCGCTTATAGTTCTTGATACCGTACAGGATTACGTGCGTTACGGCATTGTCCCGCCAGACGAGCTTAAAGAAGAATATAACAGACTTGTCTCATCGAACAACAGCACGTTCAAACCACAGCCCAACGATGATGACAAGACGATTCCGGCTTCTGTATACAAGCTTTTTGAAGAATTCAGGACATGGTGGAACACAAGCCCAGAAGAATTCAAAGCGATAAAACAAGCTTTGAAAAAGCAAAATGAAATAATTCAGACAACAGGAGCTGTCGCACCGGTAGATATAATGACTTCTTCAGAAATCATGGTAGATGATGCCCGAATGGTGATGAGTGCAGCCCCATCTCGAAACTCGATTCAACTGTACGAAGACGCAGAAATGGCGTTCGAAGCCGAACCTGCCGCAGCACCAGCAGCCGCCGCCAGAACATCGGGAACAGGTACATCCCAGAATTCCGCAAACGGCGCTTCTGGAAACTCACAGCCTTCGATACAGCTTCAGGCATGGTCCCCAGACCAGGAATATCTTTCTATCCTTAAACGCACTCCAACGGCTCAGATGTACTACAAATATCTTGAGTTAAAGAAAGACTACAGCTCATCCCCTTCTTTCTACATGGAAGTTTCCGATTACTTCGCCGAAGAAGAACTTTACGATGAAAGCATCCGTATCCTTTCGAACCTTGCAGAGCTGAAGCTTGAGAATACCGACATTCTCCGCGCGCTTGCGAACAAGCTCATGGAACATAAACATTACGCGCTCGCAGTGCCAGTCTTTGAAAAGCTTGTCGCGCTGAAACAGGAGATTCCTCAGTTCTACCGTGATTTGGGTATGGCTTACAGCCTTGCCGGACAAAAGCAAAAAGCCGTGGACACGCTTTACTCTGTCGCTTACAAAAAGTGGGACAACCGCTTTGCCGAAGTTCAGCAGATTGCGCTTAACGATATGAATGCGATTATCGCGGAATGCCAGCGGAATGGCATCTCGCTCGACACATCAAATATAGACAAGAAGCTTATTCAGAACTTCGATGTTGACGTTCGCGTAATTCTTACGTGGAACACCGATGACTGCGATATAGATCTTTGGGTAACCGATAAAGATGGCGAAAAGTGTTATTACGGCAACAGACTGACAGCGAACGGCGGAAGGCTATCTCGTGACTTTACGCAGGGATACGGTCCAGAGGAATTCTGCATCCATACGTCACCGGGCGGAAAGTTCACGATACAGGCGAATTATTACGCAAACCATCAGCAGAAGATTCTGCAACCGGTCACAGTTCAGGCGGAAGTCTACACGAATTTCGGACGAGAGAACCAAAAGCGCGAGGTTCTGACGCTTGAACTTAAGGATAACAAAGAGGTTTTCCTAATCGGTACGATAGAATAAAAAAAGAAAGGGAAAACGACACCTTACGGTTTCTTTTTCCCTTTCAATCCTTTTTTCTTCCTGTTATGCAATGCACATCAGAAAATTAGAACTTAACAACCTTCGGAGCTTCCATGAAGCTTGAGAATGTCGCTGTTGCGTTCTTAAAATAAAGAACTTCTGTATTGTCATCATCGGCAGAATACATTGCCTTAAGGTCTGGATAATGCTCGAGCATATCGACTTTTGCCTCACGGCGTTCATCGCGGACAAGCTCGCCTGCAAGACGGAGCCATTTTCCATCTTTGAAGCAGCAAAGCTCTACCTTCGGGTTCTTCTGAATCTGCTTTGAAACTGGCTTTGATTTTCCTGTCTGGATATACAGTTTGCCGTCAAAAATATTGATTGTTCCGAACGGACGGTTACGTGGCTGTCCATCTTCAACAGTAGCAAGGTAATACGTTCCGCATGCTTTTATAAACTCATAGACTTCATTCATATGTGACCTCCAAAAATTAATGATATGTATTAAATATAAAAGCAAAAATGCTCATTATCAAGCTTTTTTTGCGACGCTCCGGCCGTTATCGCTTCATTGTCCGTCGCAAGCGACGCTCCGCACTACACCGCTTCATTGTCCGTCGCAAGCGACGCTCCGGCCATTACCGCTTCATCGTCCGTCGCTATTTCCACAACTCCCACATTTTTTGCTGCATTCCGCACGTCGCGTCTATTTTGCCGTTTCTGCAAACAGGAAGTTTCATCAGCGAAAGCTGGTTCTCAAAAAGCTTGTCCTCTTTGTCGCTGTCGTCAAGATACGCAATCTCCGCATACGACTTGGAGCCTTTGTCTATAAGCGCGTCTACAGCGTCTGCACGGGAGCCGGCGGTCTTCGCAATTGCAGAAACGACAGAATCAAACTCGCCGCGAGACATTTCCTTTTCTTTAAGGTCTATGAACTGGAACGGAATGCGGCGTTCCTTGAAAAAACGCTGTACCGATTTGCAGTCAAAAGACTTGTTCGTACCGAATATCTGAATCATCTTATTTCCAGCTCAAAAACAACAGAAACAGATGCAGTAATCGAATCTGTACCGGCAGAAATCGTCGTTGAATTAGATGTTGCCATCAACTTCATGTCTGCTGATTCACGAACCGCAGGATAATAACCGCCGTCCTCAACGATAGAGATTACCTTGCCAAGCTTGCATCCTGCCTGAGCTGCGTACAGTTCAGCCTTCTCTTTTGCCTGCTGGAACGCCAG
>JAEEGK010017530.1_pt1 | contig 15603 bp, 14 predicted proteins | sample 8958771 | NCBI WGS metagenome assembly JAEEGK01 (sample SAMN16246547, study PRJNA631951) | gut metagenome | biome: gut microbiome; feature: rumen; material: SC-attached | host: Bos | place: Iran: Karaj | collected 2018-10
TGGGCGGGGACATACTGGTCACCAGCCTCGGCGTGTACAAGGAGGGGCAGGACCGCGAGGAGGTGGACGACACGATACGCGCGAACCTGGAGTACCTCCTGGACTGGTGGTCCGACTACAAGATCAAGCCCAGGTTCGGGGTCGAGATCACCGGGCAGCAGGACGTGTTCGGCTCCCTAGACCAGGTCCTGGACCTCTGCAAGGATTTCGACGGGATCACGCCCGTGGTGAACTTCTCGCACCACCACTCCCGCACCAACGGGTCGCTCCTGGACATGGAGGACTTCATCGACGTCCTCGAGGAGGTCTCGCCCTACTGCGACGGGAGGTTCCACCTGGCATTCGCCGGAGTGGAGTACGCCGACGGCGACGAGAAGAGGCTCACCCCCATCAAGAAGGGCGACCTGAAGTTCGACCCCCTGGCCGAGGCCCTTATCGACATGAAGCCCAACGCCACGGTCATATCCACGTCGCCTCTGCTGGAGCACGACGCCATGTACATGAGGATCATCCACGAGAGGATCCTTTCCAGGAAGGTGTCCAAGATGCTCAAGGACAAGAAGAAGAGCGAGGGCAGTGAGGCAAGTGCCTGACGAGATAGACAAGATACTGGACGTCTGCAGGAGCGCCGTGAAGTCCGTGGACGAGGCCGCCAAGGACGTCCTGCTCGAGGCGATATTCGACAGCAGGAGGATCTTCATCTACGGGTCCGGCAGGTCCGGGCTCGTAGGGCAGCTCTTCGCTGTCCGCCTGGTGCAGCTCGGCTTCGACGTGCACTTCGTCGGAGAGATGACGACTCCCATACTGACGTCGAAGGACCTTCTGATCCTCCTCTCCAACACCGGCAAGACGTCCTCCGTGGTCCAGACCGCCAGCATAGCCAGGCGCATAGGAACGAAAGTCGTGTCCCTCACCGCCAACGGCTCCAGCGACCTCGCCTCCGTCTCCGACACGGTCCTGCTTTTCGACATACCCGAAAGATCCAAGGTCTCCCCGCTGGGATCGGCCTTCGAGAACTCGGCGCACCTGTTCTTCGAGCGCCTGGTGTGCGAGATAATGGAGAAAGGCGGCATCACCGAGAAGGAGATGCGCGGGCGCCATGCGATATGGGTCCGATCGCTCCGTGAGCACCGCGGAGGCGGGCCTTACGCCGTCTCCGGACCGCACGTACAGGGCGAACTCCCGGGCGTAGGCGTCTATCACGACCATCACGCCCGTCCGGAACGCAGAGACGAACCTCTCCACGGATTCTTCCACGGGCACGGTCCCGCCCGCCTCGTAGGCCACGCAGATCCCCACCCTGTCTTCTATGCGGTCCGAGACGCCGTCGATCGTCAGGTAGTCGCCGTCGGAGTCGCTGCAAAAAGACCCCGAAAGGACGAGGAGCATGTCCTTTCCGCGGGACGCATGGTCCTCCGCGGACGCTATAGCCGCCTCCAAGGCGCGCGGATCCATGACGACATCCGCCTTCGAACGGAGCCTGCCGCTCATACCTTATGCGCCCCTATGAGGCAGTCGGGGTCCGGGACGACGTCGACCACGTCCCCCTCGGAGATGCGGTCCCCGACACGGTCCCCCGGCCTGAGGAGGTCGTACCCGCTGCTCAGCATGAACCCTCCTCCCCAGTACTCCCTCGCAGAGGCGCCGATCTCGGAGACCTCTTCGTTATCCGCGAGCTCCATCTTCATGGACATCCCACGGGCCTTGTTCCTCAACATGAATCTCACCATCATCCTTCCTCCCACGATTCCATGCAAGAGGAAGGCAAGTCGGATTATAATCCATGAGAGGGGAGATTAAGATTGCTAAAAAAGGGCGGAGGGGCGGACCCCTCCGTAAGATGTTTTATTCAGGATACGAGGACGAGCTTCGAATCGGATCCGGAGAACACGTGCCCGAATCGACTCCTGGAAGCGCGTCCGAGAGCGGCTATCTGGAGACACTATCGTTTTTCGAAATACAGTGTTGCCTCGCAGAATCCAGAGCGTAGAATGCAACGGTCTTATACCAAGCGGTCGTTGAAGCATCCATGGCGACCGTGAGGCTCCCGGAGCATTCCCATTGTAAATACTGCGGGGATCCCATCCCGTTCGGCGAGGATTACTGCGGAGACGGATGCAGGGACGCCGACATCCAGAGGGAAAAGGCGGAAAAGAAGAAGGACATTATGTTCTACGCGCTGTCCGCCATGACCGTGGCGGTCATACTCGCTGCCGGATACCTTCTCTGAGGGCTTCCACGACAGACGCCACGTCGTGCACCCTGACCATGTCCGCGCCCCATGCCGCCGCCTCGCACGCCGACCTGACCGACGCCTCCTCGCGCCCCATGCCGGGATAGGCGTAGGACAGGAACCTCTTGCGCGAGGTGGCGATCAGCACGGGGAATTCTCCCGAGAAGTACCTGGCGCTCCTGGATATGACGGCGTTCTGCTCCGGTGTCTTTCCGAACCCCACCCCGGGATCCAGGATTATCCCGTCGCGGCGGACGCCAGCCTCGATCGCATCCTGGGCGCGGGAGTGAAGGAAAGAACGGATCTCCCGCATGTAATCGTCTCCCATGGCATGGGAATGGACCTCGGACATCCCGCGGGGCATGTGCATGATGGCCACAGCGGCCCCTGACTCGGCGCAGACCCTGACCATCTCCGGAGACCCGAGGCCGCAGACGTCGTTGACCATCTGGACTCCCAGCCCGACCGCCGTGCGGGCGACCTCTGGCTTCATCGTGTCCACGGAGACCGGCACGCCCAGGGACGGCAATACCACTTTAAGCACGGGGACGAGCCTGGACGCCTCCTCCTCAGCGGAGACCGGGACGGAGGAGGGACGGGTGGACTCCGCCCCTATGTCAATGACGTCCGCCCCCGCGTCCTCCATCTCGAAGGCGTGGCGGACGGCGGCGCGGGGATCCGTCCACATCCCCCCGTCCGAGAACGAGTCGGGGGTGACGTTCAGGATCCCCATCACCATAGGAAGGCCTCCGGGAGGCCTCCTCCTCAGCGACAGCATCAGAGCAGCTCGTCCACTATCTCCACCAGGTCCCTGACCTCGACCTTCCTGTCTCCCTTGGCGGAGGCGAGGTTGTTGACGCAGAACGGGCAGGTGGTGATCACGACGTCGGCGAAGGAGGCCTCGTCCAGCCTCGTGTTGGCTATGTCCATGGACTCCTGCGGGTACGCGGACCTGACCCCTCCGCCGCCTCCGCAGCAGTGGCTGGTCTTGCGGTTGTACTCCATCTCCCTGAAGTCCAGGCCGGGGATCTTCTTTATGACGTCCCTGGGGGCCTCGTACACCCCGCAGTGCCTCCCGAGATGGCAGGGGTCGTGGTACGTCGCCACGCCCTCCATGGGCTTGAGCTTGAGGTCCTGGGTGGCGAGGAACTCCGTGATGTGGAGCACCTCGAAGGGCACGTCCACGTACTTGGGGTACTCGAGCTTGAACATCCTGTAGCATCCGGCGCAGGCGAGGACGAGCTTCTCGACCCCCATGGCCTTGATGGCCTCGACGTTCCTCCTCATCAGCTCGGTGACGTCCTCCTGGGGCCAGCCGACCCTCTGCAGGACGGACCCGCAGCAGACCTCGTCGACCGTGGTGTAGTCGACCTTGAGCTTGTCCAGGATGGAGAAGGTCGCCTGCGCGGTCTTCTTCGACCTGAAGGTGGCGGTGCATCCCACGAAGTATCCGACCTTCGCAGGGCGGGGGGCCTTTCCGAGAGCCTCGCGCCTGGAGGTCTTCTCGCCGAAGGGGTTGCCGTCGGCCATGACGTTCTCGCACATCGTCTTGTGCTTGGGCAGGATGTGCCCGTTCTTGACCAGGTCGGCGCGGCACATCTCGATGATGTCCACGATCTCCACCTTGGAGGGGCATCTCCTGACGCAGTCGGCGCAGGTGGTGCAGGTGTACATGTTCCTGACGACGGAGTCGTCCGGCTCGAGCTCTCCGTTGAGCAGACCGTAGGTCAGGACGATGCGTCCCCTGGAGAGGGCGGTGTCCCACCCGATGGCCTTGAACGAGGGGCAGACGCTCTTGCAGAACCCGCACATCGTACAGACGTTGAGGGCCTTCCTGACCGCCTCCAGCTTCTCCGGGGAGAACGAGGAGACCCTGGGTATGGTGACGCTGCCGTCCATCAGGACTATGACCTTCGCGTCGGGCTTCTCCTTCAAGGCGTCCCCGACCGCGTCGGCGACGTTGCTATAAGGAGTGATGTTGGCGTCGGAGATGAGCTTGGGGTCGAGGTCCGTGACGGCGCAGATCTTCGCCCAGGTGGCGATCTCGGCCATCTTGGCGGCCTTGTGGTACCCGAGCTTGTACTCGGCCTTGAGGTTCTCCAGGACCTGCCTGGGGTCCTTGGAGGTGGAGAGCTGCTTGAGGAAGGTGGCATGGCCGACGCCCTCCCTGCACTTGGAGACCATTATGATGGTCCCGCCCTCCTTCAAAGCCCACTTCCCGTTGTCCAGGGCCTTCTGCGACTGATACAGGTCGACGTCCATGGGGTACGGAGCGACGGAGATGACGATGTCGGCCTTCTCCGGGATGGGGACGGAGAACACCTCGTTGGCCCATCCGACGGCGCGGTCGAACGCCTTGTTCAGATCGCCGGACGCGACCTTGTAGATGTTCTGATGCCTGTCCAGGACCATCTGGATGGAGAAGATCTTCTTCCCCTTCACGACCTCGAGGGCGTCCATCATGTCCTCGTGGACCGGGTTCCCCTTCAGGGCCAGGGACTGGGCGTCCATGCTCATGGCGAGCTTGTGGTTCGCCTCCACGGTCTTGAAGGACGCCACCCCGGGCAGGAAGGACTTCCTCCCGCCGGTGTATCCCGCGAAGTAGTGGGGCTCCACGGAGGTGATGATGACGAGCCTGTCGGCGTCGACGGCGACCTTGTTGACCTCCATCGGGGTGCCGTTCTTGGACGTTCCCAGGAACACGCATTCGGAGTTCTTGGCGTCATGGCAGACGATGCGGTCCTTCAGCTCCTGGCGGTGGGATCCGAAGACGAAGCCGTACTCCTCCTCGGTCATGTCCCTGTGCGTCCCCGTGGCGATGAGATATCTGGCGGACCTGAGGTCCATCCTCTTGGAGAGGGCGTCCAGGACCTTGGCCGTGGGGGTCGGGCGGGTCCCGTCGTTCACTATGAAAACGACGTCCTTGCCGCCCTCGAGAAAGCTCTCCAGGGAGTCGTATCCTATGGGATCGTCGATGGATGCGCCGATCACGGCGTCGGGGTCGCCGCAGACGACGTCCTTGGGATAGAACGTGCCTATGTAGTTGGCATCGGGGATGTCCACCTTCTGGACCCCGTCCTTGCCGTATTTCACGTCGATCATCATGTTATCTGCCCCGTCTAACAGAACACTGATAATTAATGCTACGTCCCTCGCCGCGCCTCAGGCGTCATCCGTCCCGCCCGTCGGCCTTATGGTCAGATTGTCCTCCAGGTGGGAGTCGAGCTCGTCCCCGTCCAACAGAGCGATATGGGGACGGCCTTGGATGTCGATGATCTGGCATTCTATCCCGTATAGGATTTTTATGTTGTCCTCGGTCAGGACCTCCGCCGGGGTGCCGTCCGCGTAGATGCCGTGGTCGTACAGCATCACGACCCTGTCCGCGTACATCGAGGTCACGTTCAGGTCGTGGCAGATGGTGACGACGGTTATGCCCTTCAGCCTGGCGACGTCCCTCAGAAGCCTCATGACCAGCATCTGGTACTTGACGTCCAGATTGGCGGTGGGCTCGTCCAGGAGCATCAGCTTCGGCTCCTGCGTCAGGCTCCTGGCGATCATCACCTTCTGATGCTGCCCCGCCGAGAGCTCGTCGAACCCCTGCATCGCGTACTTCTGCATGCCGAGGAGCTTGAGGTTCTCGGCGGCTATGAGGACGTCCTCCTGAGTCGTCAGCGTCCCGGCATGGGGAAGCCTCCCGGTCAGGACGGTGTCCAGGACGCTCATGGAGAACGTCGTGTCCTCGGTATGGGGGACGAAGCTCACAAGCTTGGCCAGATCCTTGAGGGAATAGGTCTTGAGGTCCTTCCCGTCGAGGTACACGGTCCCGGACGTGGGGGCCTGGAGCTTGTTCATGCAATGCATCAGGGTGGATTTTCCCGCCCCGTTCGGCCCCAGGATGCATACGAGCTCCGGCTTGTCGATGACCAGGTTGATGTCCTTGAAGACGGGGACGCTTCCGTATGAGAAGCTCAGGTCCTCCAGCCTTATCTCCATCACCACACCTCCTTCTTCTGCCTGATGATCAGGAACAGGAATACCGGGCCTCCGACGAAGGCTGTGACGATCCCTATCGGAAGGGCCGTCGTGGTGAACGATTTGGCCAATATGTCGCAGAGAACCAGCATGGTCGCCCCCATGAGCATGGACCCGGGAATCAGATACCTGTTGTCGGAGCCGAGGAATATCCTGGTGACATGGGGCGCCACCAATCCCACGAAACCTATGATTCCTGTGAAGCTGACGACGGAGGCGGACACCACCGAGATTGTTATGAGAAGGATCACCCTCATCCTCTCGACGTTGATCCCGACCGTCTTGGCGTAATTGTCGCCGGAGTTCATGGCGTTGAGGAATCTGGACAAGATCATCAGGACCACGGATCCTGCCATCACCACGGACGCCATCACCGGGAGGGAGGACCAGCTCGCCTTGTTCAAGGTCCCGATGGTCCACTCGAACGCGGACGCCGTGGTCTCGGCGTCGGATACGAGCATCATGTACTGCGTCATGGCGTTGAAGATGTACATCACGGAGATTCCAGCGAGGATCATCATCGCCGCGGTGGCCCTCTTGAACCTTGACAGCAGGACGATCACGGCCGCGGGGACGAGGGAGAACACGAAGGCGAATATCACGGTGGCAGCGCTGTGGGAGCCGATGGATATGCCCAACGTTATAGCGATGACTGCGCCGAAGCTGGCTCCGGAAGAAATCCCCGTGGTGTACGGATCGGCCAACGGGTTCTTCATCATGCTCTGCATGGAGGCTCCGGCTACCGCCAATCCAGCGCCGGCCACCACTGCCGTCAGAAGACGGGGCATGCGCTGCTCCCAAACGACGCGCTGGTCGATGTTCTCCAACGGACTGCCGAGATCGAACAAATGATCGACTATCACCTGGTACACCTCCCCCATGGTGATGGGGTACGACCCGACGGTCATGCCGTACAGGGAAGCGACTAGCAGAACCACAATAAGGGACGCTATCGCGATTACTTTCTTGTAACGAAATGAAGAATACTGCCTGTAGATGATCCTGACGTCCTCATCAGTTGTCTCGATTACTTCTTTCTTGCTTATTCTCGCAGCCGTCCCCCCCTTACATAAGGCTGGTGATGGATGATTAATCCATTTAAATAAATCTTTGTTAATCCACGATTGATAATATGCAATTTACCAAAACCCATGCAATTATCATCGCAGCGATTGCCATAGTCGCCATAGCGGCGGCGGCAGTGCTGCTAATGAACAACGGAGGAAATGGGGGCGGAGAGAAAGAAGACGTCAACGTGGACGCATACTCTTCCAACCCCGTTCTCTGGATCCGTGGCAACTGCGACGGAGACAAGGACATCGACGCGGACGACGTCCGCGTGATCAACGCCGTCGTCAAGGCCAAGGGCTCCGCCAGCGCGTACCCCTGGTGCGACGCCAACAACGACGGGAAGGTCGACTCCAAGGACGCCGACGCCGTGCAGTCCATGATCAACGGCACCGCGAAGACGCTCTACTTCAAGGACATCGACGGGGACGTCGAGAAGTTCACCGTCCGCGACGGCGTGAACGTCGTCGCGGTCAACAAGTGCCAGGCCGAGGACGTCCTGATGGTCATCAACAAGGACCCCAAGAGCAAGATCGTCGGAGGGGACCAGCAGGTGTACAAGTACAACAACGAGGTCGCCCTCAACTTCGGGACCGACGCCTCCAAGGGCCAGGTCCTCGTGACCGGCACCTCCAACGGCGAGGTCCAGGCCGAGGTCGTCTCCACCCTCGTGAAGGCGTACGGCCACGTCGAGATATGCCTCGGCAGCGCCGGGTCCTACGGGAAGAACCTCGAGAACGACTTCGGCAGCAACCCCGACGTGTCCATCGTGCGCCTCCCGTCCTGGGAGGACGGGACCCTCAGCGGGGTCATGACGTACGGGTACCTCTTCGGAGGCGTCCAGAAGAGCAGCTGCTGGGACCAGGCCCTGAGGTACTACGACTGGTACATGGGCTACTACGAGCCCATCGTGAAGGAGGTCTCCAAGATCCCCGCCAGCGACAGGCCGAAGGTCCTGACCGTCTACGTCAAGGACTGCTACCCCGGGGCGACCAACAAGGTGCTCTCCAAGACCAGCGGGGACTTCGAGAGGTCCGTCGAGTGCGGAGGCAACAACGTCGGCGAGTACTTCGGCACCGGGTACGTCGCCTTCACCGCCGAGGACATGGCCGCCTGCCAGAAGGTCAAGGGCCTGGACAAGATCATCGTCGAGCCCTCCGGCATATACGGCGAGGGCGGGGAGCAGGCCGTCATCGACGCCGTCCAGCTCGGCATCAACGAGCTGAAGGGCTACGTCAGCGACAGCACGGAGATCTACTCCCTCTCGTTCATGGTGACCGCCGGGCCCGGATGCCCCGTGAGCTTCGTCTTCTTCGCGAAGACGTTCTTCCCGGACAACGCGGCCTTCAAGGACTTCGACACCGACAAGGCGTTCAAGGAGTACCTGGACCTCATCGGATGGGGAGACCGTACCGACGTGTCCAAGATCTGCAGCTACGGACCTGGATATCCCACCGCCTGAATTCAAACAGGACGGGCTTGCCCGTCCAACCTTCTTTTATTCACGCATAGCGTCCCTGACCTCCCGCGATACGATCGCGAACGATGCGATCCCATTTACAGAGTAATACGGCTCTATAGCGGCTCAAACATCGGTTACTACACAATTCTTGACGGAAAACGCATGTTCAAGGAATTATTGCATCTGTTCCTCTTGACTTCACATCGTCGGCGGATGCCGCATACCCAAGACAACGTTTTATCCGATGTCTGCAGATTCCCCGGCCGATGACCCTGCTGGGAGATATCGGCGAACGCGAGCTCATAGCGGACTTCAGGACCTTCATAAGACCGGAGGGACGCGTAGGCCCGGGAGACGACGCCGCCATCACTTCGGAAGGAACCGTCGCCTCCACCGATATCGTGACCTTCGACAGGCATTTTCCCGCAGGGATGACGTACGAGCAGTTCGGATGGTATGCGGCCGCAGTCAGCTTCAGCGACCTGGCCGCCATGGGGGCCAGACCTACCGGATTCCTCGCCGCGCTGGCCCTTCCCGCGAACCTGGAGGCGCAAGCCGCATACGACATCATGAGCGGGATAGACCAATGCGCCGAGTTCTGCGGCACCGGGATCATCGGAGGCGACACCAAGCGCGGACCCGGAATCGTGACCGGCACCGCCATCGGCACGATGGACGGGAGGAGGCCGATGCTGAGGACCGGGGCGGTCCCCGGAGACGTGGTCGCGGTGACCGGCCCCCTGGGAGGCCCGGCGGCCGCTCTGGAGGCCATCGACCTGGGCATCGACGCAGAGGAGGCTAGGAGCACGCTGTACACGCCGATTCCGAGAGTGTCTGAGGGGATGTCCCTGGCGGAGTCCGGGGCCGTGTCGTCGTGCATGGACCTCTCGGACGGATTGGGAACGGCCCTGAACACGCTTTGCAAGGCCTCGGGCGTGGGCATGGACGTCGAGCTGGACTTCATTCCACGCGAGGAGTACGTCGAAGACATCGCAAGAATGTCCGGAAAGCCCGTCAAGGAGCTCCTCCTGGACTGCGGAGGAGAATACGAGCTCCTGTTCACCGCCGACAGGGGGAGGCTGGGCAAGATATACGAGGCGGAAGTTCCATTTCACATAATAGGGGTCGTCACCGAAGGGGATTCCCCGGAACTGCTGGAGAACGGAGAGAGGAGCGCGATTTCCAATGGCCGTTATTAACGAGCGCGTCGAGGCTAGATATTACGAGAGGGACGGGGACGCATACATATGCGGGCTCTGCCCCCACAAGTGCAGAATCGCAGTCGGGAAATACGGCAGATGCGGCGCCAGGAGGGCGGACGAGGACATGCTCGTCGCATACTCCTACGGCAAGGTGTCGTCCCTGTGCGTGGACCCGGTGGAGAAGAAGCCGCTGTTCCACTACAGGCCGGGTTCCAGATGCTTCTCGGTCGGAGGCGTCGGATGCAACATGAGCTGCAAGCACTGCCAGAACTATGCGATATCCATGCTCCCGTCCGGGAAGAAGCGCACCACCTACGAGAGGCCGGACGAGCTGGTGGCGCTCTGCCGCAAGGAGAGGCAGGACGCCGTCGCGTTCACCTACAACGAGCCGATGATCTGGTTCGAGTACATCCTCGACGTGATGAAGGCCGATCCGGACCTGGAATGCATCATAGTCTCCAACGGCCTGATCTGCGAAGAGCCGCTCAAGGAGCTCTGCAAGGTCGCCGACGCCATGAACATCGACGTCAAGGCGTTCACCGACGAGTTCTACTCGAAGGTATGCGGAGCGCATCTGGATGACGTCCTGAGAAGCGTCGTGACGGTGTACGAGTCCGGGGTCCACCTGGAGCTCACCTATCTGGTCATCCCCGGATACAACGACTCCGAGGACGAGGTGGGGAGGTTCTGCGAATGGGTGCGCGACACCCTGTCGGAGGACGTCCCCGTGCACTTCACAAGATTCTATCCAGACAACGAGATGATGGACGTCCCCTGGACTCCCGTGGAGACCGTGATGCGCTGCAGGGAAATCGGCATGGAGAAGGGGCTGAACTACGTCTACGTCGGCAACACGCTCACCGACGACGCCGACGACACCTACTGCCCTGAATGCGGGACCGCCGTCATCAAGAGGCTGGGATACCTGGTGGACATAGTCTCCCTCGACGGGGACAGGTGCTCATGCTGCAAGCACAAGCTTAACATCGTGAGACGATTCTCGAATACGTTATTGTTGCCGTGACTAGATGATGGAATATACATCCAATAATTTTTATATCGGTTAACGGATGCCAATCCGGCGTCGGGACGGACAAGATCCGGAAGCCGTCCGCAACCCGGCCCCTTTTCTCGAAACAACGCGAACAGGGGGTTCCCCAGCACCGCTGTCGCCAGGAACCCCGCCGCTATGAACGCCACGAACGGCACCATCGGGGTGGCCCTCACCGTCCTTATCCCGGCCTCCTCCAGCCTGTCCAGCGCCCCCGGATCCTCCGACGGGGCGGTGCGGACGACCCTCCCGCCCATGTGGTCCTCGAGGGTCCAGACGAACGACGCCCTGGCCTTGTCGGTGGGCATGACGAACTCCGTGAACATGCCCCTGCCGGAGGTCCCGCGGAACGCGTTGCGGACTCCTAGGAGAAGCATCGGGGCCGCCGTGAACATCGCCGCCAGCGACAGCACGGAGACAGGAAGGCAGAGCACCGCGGAAGCCGGCCATGAAGGGGCCCAATAGAGCGGAAGCCCGCTTATGGCGGGATACGCCGGGAAGGCCAGCGAAAGGGACATCAGCGCCTTGGCGTCCGCCCCTCCCCTTATCAGCCCGGAGACGTACATGCACAGGAACGCCGCGAAAGCCGCCGGAGGACCCAGAAGGGCCGCGCATCCCGTCTCCGCGTAAGCTCCCGCGACGACCGCCGCGGCCAGAGGAAGCGCGACTGCTCCCGGGACCTTCTCGGAGAGCATGTACGCGGCCAAGACCGCGGACGATACGGCGTAGGCGGCGACCGACACGTCCGGGGCCGACCCCAGCCAGATCATCGAGGCGCATGCGATGCCCGCCGCGGATACCGCCGCCCAGTGCCAATCGGGGACGTGCCTGATGCGGACGTCCCACGCTCCCGCCGAGATCAGGACGGCGGCCGTGAACGCGGTGAGGAGAGACCACAGGAGCGAAGCGTACCACATGAGAAGCCATCCAACGTCTTGATATATATTCGGAATATCCCGTATCCATGAATGTTAGAACGGCGGCGGCCCTTCTGCTGCTGGTGCTCTTGGCGGTCTCCCTGGTCCCTCCCCATTCCGAAGGGGCGACGGACGAGGAGGTCCGCATCAGCATCCCAGAGCTCAGATTCGATTCGTCGAGGAGCTCCGACATCGGGACCATCGACATGAGCAGCAACAGCCAGCGGTCTCTCAAGGTGTACATGACCAACGAGCTGGACGTCCCCGTCGCCGTCGTCTTCGACACCAGCACCGTCGCCAAGACGGCCACCGTCAGCTCATACTCCAGCAGCATAGACGTGGAACCTCACAACTATGCCGTCGACGAGCTGGTCGTGAAGACCCTCGAGTACGCCGACACCGGCGCATACGGCATTCCGATCACGGTCTACGTCCAATATCTGGACGGCTTCGGCGAGAGGATAGGATACGAGAGGGAGCTCACCCTCACGATTAACATCACATCCCTGTACTACACCGACGCCCAGTACAACAAGTTCTTCGGGTTCATACCGAACGACCTGGAGGGCCCTCTCGGAGAGCCCTGGTTCGCGGCCCTGGCGACGCTCATCATGACCATCCTGGCGAACATCCTGCTCTGCTACCTGATCGTGCCCCTCCTGACCAACCATTTCGGAGAGAAGGTGACCAAGATCGAGAAGGTCAAGCTGAAGAAGTCGGTCACCAAGATAATGAGCGTCCTGATGTTCGCGTACTCGCTGAACCTGTGCGCCCAGATCATAGGCGCCAGCCCGGAGGTATGCCATGTCATCGGCGCGGTGTCGGTCTTCTTCTACGTATGCATAGGCGCGGTCCTGGCCTGGCGCATATACGTGTTCATCATAAGCGCCATCCTCAAGAGCGTGGACGACGCGGACGTCGGAGGAGGCCTGGACATCTCCCTGCTCCCGCTCTTCAAGATGATAGGCGAGATAGTGATAGCCGTCGTGGCCGTCACCGTCATCCTGGCCACCATGGGGGTGGACTTCGCGGGAATCCTGATGAGCGCGGGAGTGGTGACCCTGGGAATCACCATGGGCGCCCAGAACATACTCAGCCAGTTCTTCAGCGGAGTCATCCTCCTGTCCACCCGCCCGTTCAAGAAGGGGGACTTCATCAAGATCAACAACACGGTCTACATCATCAGGAAGGTCAAGCTCATGTTCACCGAGCTGTACACCTGGGAGAAGGACCAGGTCGTCACCATGCCCAACAACACGCTGACCTCCGCCACCATCGTCAACGTCACGAAGGAGACCCCGGAGTTCAGGGTGTACGTGTACATGTCCATCGCCTACGAGGCGGACCTGGCCAAGGCGAAGGAGCTGATGGTCCAGGCCGGAATGGAGCACCCCCACGCGGTCATAGACGGATCCAGGGCCAAGCCCTCCGTGAGGCTGACCGACTTCCAGGACTCGGGGATAGAGCTCCGCCTGGCGGTCTACGTGGATAACTTCGACGACAGCGGAACCTATGCCGGAGAGCTCAGGGAGAGGATGTTCCAGCTGTTCAAGGAGAACGACATAGAGATCCCGTACACCAAGTACGAGATCACCCTGAAGAACTTCGACGGCCGCAGAAGGCCGGGGGACAACCTCGATTGATTCTGCGGAATCCGCAGGCAGTTAAACCCATTACCCCACTTAACTCATTTTTGCCTATGAATTCCGTCAACCTCATGACGATTTACCATTGTTTATATAACTGGAACAGATAACGGACGGCAGGCTCTGAGAGCTGCGGGGGATAATATGATAGACAACCTTGACAAGAAGATCATCGAGATCATGAAGAAGGACTCCAGATGTCCCTTCGTCGAGATCGCGAACCAGCTGGGCGTCTCCGAGGGGACCGTCCGCAGCAGGGTCCACAGGATGACCGAAGAGGGCGTCATCCGCGGATTCACGATCAGGACGAGCTCCAAGAACGTCAAGGCACTTGTCGAGATAAGGATAGACGTCAACACCGACACCCAGCAGATCGCCAGGGAGCTGGCGGGCTACGACGGGGTGACGGAGGTGTTCGAGGTCACCGGAGACCAGGACATCATAGCCATAATAGACGTGGAATCCTCCCAGCATCTCAACGACATAATCGAAAGGGTCAGGCGCTACGACAACATACTCAGCACCCGCACGCGCCTGATACTCAAGGAGCACTTCGGGGAGGCATGAAAATGTTCGCAGGTACCGGCACAGCCATAATCACGCCGTTCGCAAAGGACGGGTCCATAGACGAGGACTCCCTCAGGAGGCTCGTAGACTTCCAGGAGGAGAACGGGGCGAACGTCCTCGTCCCCTGCGGGTCCACCGGGGAATCGGCGACCCTGAGCCACAAGGAGCACATACACGTCCTGGAGATCGTCATAGACCAGGCCAAGAAGGCGAAGATCCTGGCAGGGGCCGGGAGCAACAGCACCTCCGAGGCGGTCGGGCTCAGCAAGGGCGCGGCGGACCTGGGCGCGGACGGGATCCTCTCCATATCCCCGTACTGCGTCAAGCCCACCCAGGAGGGGCTCTACCTCCACTACAAGACCATCGCGGAGTCCGTGGACTGCCCGCTGGTGGTCTACAACATCCCCGGAAGGACCGGATGCAACGTCAACGTGGACACGCTCATGAGGCTCGCGGAGATCCCCGGGATCGCAGGAGTCAAGGAGGCCAGCGGGAACATGGCCCAGATCCAGTCCGTCCTGGCCCGCAGACCGGCGGGATTCGAGGTCCTCAGCGGCGACGACAGCCTCACCCTGCCCCTGATATGCCTGGGCGCGGACGGAGTGATATCGGTGGCGGCGAACTGCTGCCCCGGCCTGGTCTCCGAGATGGTCTGCAACGCCAGAAGCGGCAACTTCGAGATCGCGTCCAGCATACACGGGGAGCTGCTGCCGCTGTTCACCGCCCTGTTCTGCGAGAGCAACCCGATCCCCATCAAGTACGTCATGGGGCGCATGGGATACGGCGCGGGCGTGCCGAGGCTGCCCCTTACCCCCCTTTCCGAGCAGGGAAGGGCCATCATAGACCCGATCCTGAAGGATCTGGGCATCTGACACTAGACACGAGGCATCGCAAATGATCACCGTGATGAAGTTCGGGGGGACCAGCGTGGGCTCCCCAGAGGCACTGAGAAGGGTGGCCGGGATAATCGCCGGCACCGAGGGCGAGAGGATAGTCGTGGCGTCGGCCATGTCCGGGGTGACGAACTTCCTCGTCTCCATCGTGGAGAACCCTCTGATGGACTACAAGTCGATAAGGGAGCAGTTCGTGAACAAGCACGTCTCGGCCGCGGCCCAGCTTTTCGAGGGCGAGGCCATGGACGCGTTCATGAAGGAGATGGACGAGAGGATGGAGGCCTTCGACAAGGCCGTCAACTCCGACAGGAACGACCCGTTCTACAAGGACGGCGTCGTCAGCCAGGGCGAGAGGTTCTCGACACTCCTGCTGGCCCACGTCCTCAAGGGGATGGGCGTGGAGGCCAAGGCCATCACGTCGGAGGACGCCGGGATCGTCGCCGAAGGGCACCCGCTCTCCGGGTCGGCGAACCTCCAGCTCAGCGAGAGCGGCATGACCATGAACGTCACGCCCCTGCTGGCGATGGGGGTC